>Ga0302320_10004130_pt1 | contig 33080 bp, 27 predicted proteins | sample Bog_T0_3_FD_202130 | JGI IMG/M metagenome (GOLD analysis project Ga0302320, IMG submission 202130) | Peat permafrost microbial communities from Stordalen Mire near Abisko, Sweden - Bog_T0_3 | ecosystem: Environmental > Terrestrial > Soil > Wetlands > Peat | place: Sweden: Abisko, Stordalen Mire... | reverse complement strand
CGATGCGGAGGCGTGCCGGGTTCCGAGCTCCCGTAAAACGATCGGAAAAACAAAACTGCCAATAACAACATGCAGTTTGCATACGCTGCTTAATTAAAACCTAAGTCAGCGCGCTTCAGTTGGTCAGCCCACGGGCCAGCCAGTAAGCGTCATTCAGTGGGATAGGGAGCAGGCTTCGGTCCGGAGCCGAGACCCGAGATCAATCGGACTAGTCTGTCGCTGTCTTGCCTGTTTCTCAGGCGATGGATGAAACTCAGAAGCAGGCTACGCACGTAGTTCTCTTCATTTCGGGCTTTTTCGGACGGGGGTTCGACTCCCCCCGCCTCCACCAATTTAGAATCAATAATTTACGGCCGGAAAGCTCTTCTGGCCGTGACAAATCGTGACAGCTCAGTTAGAATGGGGTACAGAAAGCTGTACCTCGATGTTGAATGTGCAACGCCGCCATCAGGCACCATGTACGCGGCCGGAATGGGACCAGCGCTCCTGCGCCGGTAAAGGTGCGAAGTGCCCGGTTCTGATCATTGGGACCGTGAACGGTTCACGCGTTCGACTGTCCACAGCCAAGTTTCTGCCCCCTGAGAAAGCGCGCGATCTCGAAGCGGCCCGAGCGCTCGCGCTCGAATGGGAGCGGACCGGGGTTGTCGCCCGTCCTGCGGAGTACGCGCCCATCGCCGCTCTACTGCCGGACGTACCGGAGGATTCCAGCGGGGTCACCGTCGAAAGAGCAGTTGCTGCGTTCATGGCCGACTCGCGGGACCGGGGAAATTCGGAATCCACTCTCCAGAAAAAGGCCACAGTCTTTGAGCGTCGGACGGCGCGTGACCCGAAGAACCGCGAGGGTTTGATTCCGTCTCAAGCGACTAGTTTGCTTCGATTCTGCGATCAGAAGGGTATTCGCTTTCTTCCGGAACTCGATCTTAACGCCGTCCGCGACTGGCGCGCTACATGGAAGGTGAATTCGCTGGTTCGCCAGAAACGCCAAGGCCAAGTGATCGGGTTTTTCTGGTTCTGCGAGCGCGCCGGATGGCTGCCTCGAAACTATGCTTCTGACATCATCCGAGGGCTTGGCCGCATACAGGTCAAGGTCACTCAGACCGGATACTTCCAACCGGACGAATACAAGGCCGTGATCGATGCGACGTATCTATACAGCGACCGACCGAAGATCGACAAACACAATTCGCTGCTGATCGGTGGAGATCGCATTCGTGCACTCACGGAACTGATGCGATGGACGGGGTTGCGAATCCGGGACGCGGTCACGCTCGAACGCAATCGTTTGGCCCATGATTCTGGGACGGGCATCTGGTCGGTGATGGTTTACCAGAAGAAGACAGGCGACCCGGTTTATTGCCCGATTCCCCCCGATGTCGCCGAAGCGCTGCGCACCATTCCCGCCAGCCAGAAAGGCAACACGAACGACAAGTATTTCTTCTGGACCGGCTCCGGACTTCCCAAGACGATCGTTTCCAACTGGCAACGCAGTTACGGGAAATTGTTCAGGCTTACAGCGCTCAAAGAACCAGGCGGCCAGCCGAAGCGCTGCCACCCGCACATGCTGCGCGATACCTTCGCGGTCGAATCCCTTCTGGCTGGTATGCGACTCGAAGAGGTATCGACAATCCTCGGCCATTCGTCTGTCCGCATTACGAAAAAACATTACATGCCGTGGGTTCGTGCGCGCCAGGCGAGCCTGAATCAATCGGTGATGGCATCGTGGGCCAAACAGGGAAAAGTTCCTCTCGGGAAATCAACTGTCGTTCAGATTCGGCGACCCGGGGCGGCCTGATAGTCCCGCTCAATTTCCGACAACGTCGCCGCGGACGCAGTCGCTATCTGCAGGGTTTACGGAGCGAAGCTTGACCGAGACCGCCAGATTCGTTAGTTCATTCAACAGGAACATGCGAAACGCCCTTGATCTCCAGCGCTCTTTTCACAAGCCCCGTGTGGGCGAGAAAGCGGACGAGCACAGCAATGCCTTCGTATTTTGCGTGATTAAGGGGAGAGCCATGGACTTTCTTCGGGTCGTTGGAGAAGTGATGGAGCCTGTTACGTGTCCGGATGATTAATTCGATCAGGGTGTCGTGAGTTGGAAGTGACCGCTTTTTCTGGTCCGGCAGCATATCGAATATCTGCTGGATGTGGTTCGTCTGATGTGGCGCTCTCTGACATGCATCAATTGACGCTCCTAGCTCAGATGAAGACTTGAATTCGGCTTCGATCTCGCGGTTATTCCATTTCCCATTTCCATACAGCCCTTCAAGGACGAAGTAGAAGTTGTAAAACGCATTGATGAACCGACCTGAAAACATTTCGTTCTCACCCTCGCGCCAGAACGACGCGATGGTGGTGAGGTGATGAGAGGCTAAACCCTGAAAGGTGAGCTGAACGAACGACTGTTCATTCGCTTTTACCGACGGACGAGCCTTCGGATTCACATGGAAGTTTTCGAGATTTCCCCACGCGGGGTCACGCCGGTCATTAGATTCAAATTCGACATTCAGTACTGGGTGGCCCCAATCGATTCGCTTTACTGGGAAAAACAGTGCCAGGTTGGACTCCAGTGCTTGTATGTCCGCGATGATGCTTTCGAAAAGCTCCTTATCGAACTCGCAATGGGCTTTGAATGGCGCTGCATTGGCGGCGCGCGGCTCAGGAACCGGTTCCAACCCCCACTTGAAGCGTTTCGGGTACCTCACGGGCGAGGTCACACGCAACAGGTTCCACCGATGGTCGTGACTGATCTCCAACTCTAACGTCCGGTCTCCTTGTTGAAGTTGCAGCCGACGCGGCAGGATGATTTCGGCTTCGACATCGCATCTGACGATAAACCGCATGGGGGCAGCGTAGCACCGCGGAACCGTTCCCGAGCGCTGGGCAACCGGGATTTGAAGCAACCTTCTACCTAAAGGGTATGACCGCTAGCTTGTTCTTCGCCTCCCCGAAACAATAGGCGTCTGAATCGCCGAGGCGGATCACGCTCCGGTCGGGAGCATCCGCTGTTTGCCACGACAACAGTGAGGTGTGAAGGCCAGGCTTCAGCGATCTCCTTGCTTCCGTACGATTGAATGCGCGCCGGAATGCAGAGTACCGAATCGGATGCAGGACGAGCCATCATTCACGCAAGGAGTGTCGAATGGCGATCCGTCAGCGGGCTGTTGAAGTCGGCAGCGTCCATGCAAATCAGCGACGCGAGGCAAACACCGCGATGGCGGATTGGCGCATCACAATCGTCGCCGAACGGCGTGTAGTTTTTCGAGCCATCATCTGCCATCTTGTGCGTCAGCAACCGTCGGTCTGCCCCATCGAACAGGTAAGCCGAACTATAGCCGCGAGAGCCGTCGCGTCCTTCGTCGATAAGTCCGGCAAGTAGGGCGACCCCGAAATCGGACGCCAATTGCCCGAGCACATGGGCTATGGAGTGATCAATGGTCCGGTCGACTCCCCAGTAGCCACCCTGGACATTTAATGCTTCGGGCAATACGATGACGCAATCGCTGAGCGCTGTGTTTTTCGACGCTTCCTCGAAGCATGCTCGCAAAGACTCTGTGGGATCTGCCAGTTCTTCGCCGTAGTGGAAGAAACCAATCTTTTTCAGTTCGCAGCGCATATTTGAGCCACCCTTGCAGTTTGGCAGAAACCTGTTCGTTAATAAGAAGACCACGCCCCAGCGGATCACATTTATCAAAATTGCGTTCTTGGTTGTTCTTTTTCAATCTAATGGTTTTAAACCTGTTAGGATTGTCTTATAAGACATTTGACAATTGCCTCTTGTCACAATAAAATGAACTTTGGCGCGTTCATCAATTGCCGAAATGACGGCCGCAGGATGATCAATCTCGCCGCTTTCGGCTGGGGCTGTCTGGGTAGCGGCGCTGTTGAGATTGTCCATTTTTGCCACGGACTGCGTAGCAGTCGAAGCCATGCCATTCCGTCGCTCTATCGAAGCCCCGCATTTCTTGTGGCTCGGGTCGCGTTGGTATTGGTCGCCGGGGGAATCGCCGCCGCCTGGGAAATAACGCGACCCATGCAGGCGGTCGCGGTTGGAGCGGGTGCTCCGCAATTGGTTCTCGCCCTGTGTCGGCTGAGGCTCGTACACGATGCAGGGGGTATTGAAACAGGACAACTCGGCGACGGAGCACTTTCGGCAGCGCGCAAGAAAGGAAATCGGTGCTGAAAAAAGCGGTTCATCCGGGGCAACGGCTTCGGACGGAATGTCTGGAACCACGAGGCCTTAGTGTCACCGACGCGGCCCGGCAACTGGGAATAACTCGTCAGGCTCTGAACAATATACTCAATGGCAAGTCGGGAATTTCGCCGCCCATGGCGGTGCGTCTGGCGGCATTCTTTGGCCTCAGGGCGGAGACTGTGCAGCAGTGGCAAAAAGATTATGAGCTGATCGAGGCAAGGTCAGGCCGCGCGCAGCGCAGCAAGGCAACGGGCCATTCGTTTCTCCTGAGCAGCAATGATCTGGTGGCGTGGGCAGAAACGCTCGATGCACGTTACGCGCTGCCTCTGTTGATTCGGGCGCTCGTACGGGTGACTGCCAAGTCGGCGGGTGCGGTCGATTTTCCGGCGCGCGAGGACACGCAGCGGCCCGGATGGGACGGAGTCGTTGAGAACCCCACCCGAACCACTTACGTGCCAGCGGGAACGTCTGTCTGGGAGTTGAGTACGGAAGCACGACCCCAGGCAAAAGCGGATCGAGATTACGAGAAGCGGACACAAAACGCACTCGGATACCAACCGGGCAAGGCGACATTGGTCATGGTTACGTTGCGCCGATGGCCGCAGAAGAAGCAATGGGCCCTAGCGAAGGAGCAGCAAGGAACTTGGGCAAGAGTTGTCGCGCTCGATGCGACCGATATCGAGCAGTGGTTGGAACTTGCTCCCGAGGTTGCGATCTGGCTGGCAACACGTATGGGCCGGCGCCCGACTGGAGTGCAGTCGCTTGAGAACTTCTGGATCGAGTTTTCGGCTTCGACTACTCCGTCGATGAAGCCTGCTCTGCTTCTTGCTGGCCGCAAGGAGGCGGCTGCCCGCGTTGCTGAATGGCTCGCGACGGGCGTGGGCGTCCTGCGCGTGCTTGCCGATTCCGGCGATGAAGCTCTCGCATTTATTGCGTCGGTGGCTGCCAACAGTCCCGACCCGGCTATCCAGTGCGGGCTGACAGACACGATGGTCGTCGATGACGGTGAACAAGTGCGCCAGCTCATGGCCACGCCGGGTCCACTCACCTTCGCCTGGCGAATCGCCGATGTTTCCCTGCTGGGCACTCTCATCGATAGGGGACATCGGGCACTCGTTCCCATAGGCCGAAGCATGGCCGGGGCTGAACATTCGGATCTGGAACTCACAAGGCTCAGTCGCGCGGAATTTGTGCTTGCTATCAAAGACTCACTACCGGGGCCGGATGATGAGAAAAAGAACGAGGAGGCGAATCTTCGGGCGTGGGAATCCGGCAAGAGCATCACCGTCTATAGGCGACGATACGCCGCCGCCGGAGTGACCAGCGCGCCGATCTGGGCGAACGCCAAGGATGCCGGCGAGTTGATTCCGGTCCTTTTGGCGGGAGGCTGGAGCGAGTCGAGCGATGCGGATAGGTCCGTGCTTTCCGGCTTGGCGGGCCGCGAGTACGCAGACCTCAGTCGATTGGTTGTGCGGTGTAGTAGCCAGCCGGATTCCCCGGTTCGGCGGATCGGCGATGCCTGGACTCTCGTAGCGCCCCTCGATGCATGGTCGCTGCTTGTGAAATACATCACGGACATTGATCTGGAGCGCTTTGGCAAAGCCATCACGGATGTACTCGGCGAAACGGACCCGGCACTCGATATGGAGCCCGGCGAGCGATGGCTCGCGCATGTTTACGACAAACAACGTAGTCACTCTGGCTCGTTGCGGCGTGGGCTCGCGGACAGTCTAATTCTGCTCGCTGTCATCGGTGATCGGGTGGGTCCACGGCCCGCGGGGAACCTTAGAGGATTCTGCGATTCGGCCGTTGCCAATCTGCTCCGGGGGGAGTCGAACGGTCAGAGATGGAGCTCTTTGCACGATCAACTCCCAGCCCTTGCCGAGGCGTCCCCTGAATCGTTTCTCAGGGCGCTTGAAGACAATCTCGTATCGGCTAATCCCGGCGTGATGAAGCTTTTTGAGGCGGAAGATCGGCCTCTTGGCGGCGGTGCGCGTCACACGCACCTGCTCTGGGCGCTGGAACAGCTTGCGTGGGACCCGGATTACATGCCTCGGGCCGCACGGACTCTCGCTAAGCTTACGCGCCTCGATCCCGGTGGCAATCTGGCCAACAGACCCAAGCAGAGCTTGGCTGGTATCTTCTGTTGCTGGCACCCGAATACCACGGCGCCTCTGGAAGAGCGGCTCGAAGCTATTGACGCGTTGGTCACCCGCTACCCGGAAGTAGCGTGGCCTTTACTGCTCGATCTGCTCCCGACGCAACATGGAATCGGGCACACAGGTGCGGAGCCGCGCTGGAGAGCCAAGCCGGAGCGTTCCGCGCTGACCTGGGACGACCTTTTCCGGGCATATGACGCAATCATTGACAGAACTCTGACCATGGCGGGTGTGATCTGCGAACGCCTGTGTCAGGTGATGGACAGAATTCGCACGTGGCGACCTGAACAACGGGTGCGGTTTGTGGAGCAGCTCTCGGAGTTCGAAAGGACGAACACCAATTCGGAAGAGCGTCAGGCTCTGTGGTTGGAAATTAGAGACTTCATCGGCTACAGCCGGACCTACCATTTCATGGAAGATTCCGAACTTAAACCGTTTGACGAAGTGTTTGAACGGTTGGCATCCACCAGCCTTCTGGATAAGCACGCATGGCTCTTCGACGACGATTTCCCGGCTCTTACCAGCCCCGAGACGACATCGACAAAAGAAAACGTTGCGATTGAGCGGCGAATGGAGGAACTAGACCTCGCACGCAAGGCGGCGATGACCGACATCATCGGAGAACTCGGCGTTGATGGGATTGTCGCATTTGCAGGTCGGACAAAGTTGCCGAACACCGTCGGTTTCGCCGCGGCGGAGACATTGCCGCGCAGCCCCGCCGAAGACGAAGTGCTTGATCGGACTTTGACAAGTTCAGACCCGAAGATCAACCATATGGGAGTCTGCTTCGTCTACCGCCGAGGTCAGATTTGCGGGACAAACTGGTCGGGTCAGATCCTTCGGTCGAGTGCGTTTTCCCTCTGGTCGGTCGCGACGCAGGCTGCCTTTTGCCTCGGATTGCCGGTTGAAGAATCCACGTGGAGAACGGTCGCGGCGCTCGGGCCGAACGTTGAGCGCGAATACTGGCAACGCACGCGCGTGTTTGTGATCCAGCTAAGCCGGAATGAGGATGCTGACTACGCCATCACGAAATTGTTAGACGTGGGACGTTCGCTTGAGGCGCTGGACCAAGCGAGCTTTAATCCCGACAAGCTGTCCCCCAGGCTTCTCGTGCGGGTTCTGGATGAAGCCGTCGGGGACCTCGCCAAGATCAAGAAACTTCATCTCGGGACGATTGATCACGACATTGAGCGGATTCTTGCGCATCTGCGGAGCGGGTCAAATCTTTCCTCGAACGAACTCGGTCGGCTTGAATGGCAATATCTGCCGCTGTTGCATCACTTTCATCGACCGGCGACTTTACATAAGGCACTTCAGGACAATCCGGAGCTCTTCGCTGACGTGCTGGCACACGCGTATAAGGCCGAGGACTCCGAGGGAACACCGGTTGAGGAAGAGGGCGAGAGCGATGAGGCGGCTCGCAACAGAGCGCGACTGGCCTGGGAGTTGTTGTCAAAGTGGGATAGCGTGCCCGGCGCCGGCAATGGAGGAATCAACCAGGACGACTTGCGATCATGGATCGCGAGAGCGCGCAATGCTTGTTCGGCAAGTGGCCGATCCCGGATTGGAGATATCCACATCGGACAGGTGTTGTCGCACGCGGTCCCCGCAAGCGATAATGTCTGGCCACCCGCAGCGATTCGCGATGTCATCGAGGATCTCGAAAGCTCCGACCTCGAGTCCGGCCTTCACTCGGGACGAATCAACCAGCGCGGAGTCTATTCGAAGTCGCCAGCGGATGGCGGGCGTCCTGAGCGGGAGCTGGCAAAGCAATACAGAACGGCTGCCAAGAAACTAGCTGCTCATTGGCACCGTACTGCCCGGCTACTTAACTCGCTGGCCGATACATACGAGAGCTTCGGCAGACACGATGACATTTCTGCTGAACGAATGGACCTTCTGTAGGTTAGCGGAGCTAAGCGACATTGCCGATTACGTCGCGCCTGACTGGGCTTGGCAGGAAACCCGTTGGGCACGCGCTTAGCCCCGTTTATCGCAGCGTCCTGCGGCGGAAGGCGGAATTCACGGGGACCATTCAGATGCGGCGACTGGTGGCACCTTGATACCTCTCGGGGTTCGTACAGCGGCGGATGATTCTCTGTAGTACGCTCTCCGGTATCCGGTACATCGTGCGAGCGCGCTTCGCAGCACACCGCTTGGTTGTCTGAAATTTTAGGACGCCCGGCTCGTCTTTAACCAGCAGCCGCACAGTGCTGAAGCTCATTTTCAACAAGTCGCAAAGCTCGTTGATTGTGTAGTGCCTCTCGACTTCTATTACTGTGTCAAGCATTTCATCCACCGGGCGTTAATAGCGAAATCAAAGTGCAACCGTCGCGCTGAGGAGACTAGATTTCAGTTCGATTCTGGGCTCTCGGCAGTTCTCCCTAACCAGTGAATCTGCCTATCTCAGCCTGAAGTTTCTCAGGAACCGGTGGCAGATCAATGGTTGTCTCACGATCGGTTCTTTCTTTTTGGCCGTTAACCACCAGACGAGATCCGGATGCTACAGTACGCGATCCCCTGTTTCGGGAGCGTGCTTGGAAACAGCGGTCCACAGTTTCCAGCCGCTGTAACGCGTCCAGCAACTGCAGTTCAGCTTCGCGCATTTGATCCGAGCGCGGTCCGAATTGCTCGGTATGCTTGATGGCGAACCTGATTCGGTCGACCGCGACGCGCGCCTGATAGGCCATTTCGAACTCTATGCCTGAAGGCCTGGAATGGTCTGATTCTTCGATGGACTGAACACTTTCGTCGATCGCGTCGTAACTCATGGTTTCGCACCTCGTTCAATTGTTCTGGCCGAGCGCGTTGGCTCGGGAACTGCGGTTGAGCAAGTTCGGGCTTATCTGTCAGATCTTCGGACCAGGCCATCGCTTTGCAGCGGCTGCACTGGGCGGTAGGGCTCTTCGAACAGAATGTCCCGATTCACCCGGACGTTGAACTTGTAGCCTGGCGGAATCTTGATCGTCGGCTGGACGTTGAGATTCTTCCGTGCGATCTGTGTGCCGAGTTGGCTTACTTCGCGACCCGCTGCGCTCTCCGTTTCCTGAGTCGGACTCGGGTAGACTAGGACGCTCTGCTGCCTGCTTTGGGTCACGGCGAGGGCGGCGTCGAACAGGCTCGTCAGGACGGCGAAACCGAATAATCGTTGGTAGTGGTTGTCCACTTTGTCTCGGAGGCCCGAGTTCCCCTGGGCGTCCAGGCCGGCCATTCCGTTCAGATCGATGGCCGACCCGTCCGGGAATATCATGCGATGCCACGCGACCTGGACTCCGTTCTGCCCGTAGCCAACCCGCGAGTTGTATGCGCCAACAAGCCGGGCCCCCTGGGGTATCAGCAGGTATTGGCCGGTGGCGGTATCGTACACATTCGACATCACGAGAGCTTTCAATTCGCCAGGAAGATCAGAATTCAATCCCTGTTCCAGCGCCGCCGGAATTTCCCATCCGGCTTTGATCTCAAACCGGGAGAGCGGCGGTTCGCGCGTGTACTTCAGGTAGTCGTCAGCGACAGTAACCGTCCGGCCCTTCTCCAAGTAGGACTCCTTTTGGGCCTGGAGATTTTGGCCATCATAATCGCTGTTTGCGTTCGCGCCGTTTGAGGGCGCGGGCCCGTTGCCAGAGGAATTCCCCGAGGTTAAAGCTCGCGCGATCGCAGCCAACTGAGGCGCTCCGCTGTCAGATGGAGGGATGTTCGGGATGCCAAGACCGGGTGTGGCCGGGCGGCCCGGAGTCGAGGATTCCGCTCGAATCCCCGTTGGCGCCATACGAGCCTGCTGTTCCGTCATGTATGCGACTGACAATGCCCGCTCCTCCGGTGTCGGCTGGCGCGCTGCCGATGATTGAGTAACGGCCGGGGCCGCGGATTGTGGTGCCTGCGCGCGCCGGACTACGATGCGTTCGTTCGGAAGATCAGAGTCCACGTGCTGCAATTGATTTGGATCGTCGGCTGTCGCTGGCAGAATTCCTTGTCCGGCGTTAGTGCGAGCGCCAGCGGAACCAACGGGGCTCAACTGTTGCACTTCGTCCGATCGCGCGGGCTCCACTTTCTTGTAGGGACTTCCCTCCGCGGCTACGTTCTGTTGTTGTCGACGCCTCAATCCGCCGTATGCGAAAAGTCCCAGCACCGCCACGCCGGTCAACACGATTACACCGGCAGCTCGGCCGCTGATCCTTGGCGATTTCTCCGGCTGCGGCCGCAGGTCAATACCGCTGGGCGACGCAGTCTCGCGCACAGGCTCTGGCTTACCCTCGGTGGTCACGGGTGATCTCCACTTTCTGCGCTTTCTTGCCGGTACCCAGCACGAGCTGCGCATGCTCGAACAGGCGGTCAACGATGTACGTCTGGTCTTTCATCCGATAGTTCACAACCTCTCCCTTGCCATCCGCTCCCACGACCATGAGGATCGGAGCCTCGCGGTTGACGACGTTGGCCGACATCTGAATGTAGGTCTTTGATCCGTCATCGAAGACGCGCTGCGGGCGAATGTTTTCGTCACCGCCTTTGATCTGATAATCGAAATGCAAACGCTCGACGGACAGCAGAAGTCCGGGTTGGGTCGGGGTTGAATCGTGGGCCGCCGCTATTTCCTCCCGCTTCTGCTCGGCGAAATGGTCCTTCCATTTCTTGCCGCCGTCGTCGTCGTTGTAAACAAACGCCACCCGTGAAACGTAGTCGTTCGCCTTCGAGACGAGCCGGACATAATAGGCGCGCCGATCAGTCGTGATCAAAAGGTTCGTATCCAGACCGGGCATCTGAGGCTTGAGTACGAGCACTGCGGTGCTCTCGTCGCCTTTGCCGAATGTCGCGGGGGCCACGTTCCACCGGACCGAGTCGCCGATCTGCGGCTCGCCCACAAGCTTTTCTCCGGGCTGCAGTTCGATCAGGCAAACACGCAACGGTGCGCACACCACGGTCGGCAAGCCCGCCCCGAAGGCGAACAGCACGCGGCCGTCCGGGCCCGGCGCAGTTCCGTTTTGTTGAGCACGCCAGGACGCACTGAACTCAACGGCTTGCTGCGCAGTAGCGGAAAGCGCAACGTCGGTTGCAGGGCGGTAACCCTCGGGTACAGCAGACGGACCGCGGGTCCCTGCCGGTGTTCCACCTGTTGCAATGGGCGTTTCCGTTGACTGCGCCAGCGCCCGAACGTTCGCGCCGAAATCGAAATGATCTACAAACGTATCTGTTTTGGGAGGCGCAGCGGGTGGGGTTGCCGGAGTCCGTTTTACCTGGATCACGGAACTCGGTGGCGGGTTCTGAGGGTCCAGCGGACTGGCTTGGCCGAACAGTGCCCTTACTGTAAGAAGTGAAATAAGAAACGGTAATCGTGGCATTTTTTTAGCTCCTTTCGAGCGATAACTACAAAACCTTGGTCCAGGCTGCATCCGTCACGTAAATTCCAAGCGGGTTGACGCGCATCAACCGCTCCTCAGTTGGCGGATTGAGCGCGATTGTGAAGGAACCCTTCCAGTGATCGGTGGAGACAATTCCCCCGTTCAGATCGTGGGTGGTCTCGATCCACTCGATCTCGTACGTCCGGTTGCTGTTGGGCAGAACGGATTTGACATCAATACTGACGGTTTGCGTCTGTCCCCGCTTTTGTGGCGGGTCGCCGCGATAGAACGCGGTGACGAACGCCTGCGCTTCGCTGCCCATGGCGAGGTGTGCGTAAACCTGGTCAATCGCTTTTCGCTGTGCGAAGGGATCGGTGGTAACGAGGCGAAGATCTTCAATCCACGTGAACAGGACTGCCTTTTTGAGCTTTTCATCGGTAGTCGTGGTCACTTCTGCCGGGCCAGCCGATACGGTTCGCCCGAGCGAGTCAATTGCGACAACGAAGGGAACGACCTTGGACCGGGCCGACAGCACCACAATCCCCGATACGGCCACGAGCGTCGCCAGTGCGCTCAGGATAGCGATGAGACGCCAGTTTTTCGCGCGTGTAATTAGCTCTCCATAACGCTCATCCCATTCGCGTCGCGCGGCGACGTAAGGATTGAACGGCGAGTCATCCGCCGAACTCGATTTGGTCTTCAGACTGAGTCCCATGTTCTTGCTCCTAGTCGTGGTGCTCGATATCCATTCGCGGCGGAGTCGAATGCGGCGCGTGGTCCGGCGGGAGGACAGAGTTCAAGCGCCGTCCGAGATTCCGCATTCGCGCTGACACCGAACCGAAGGTGTCCTCAGCTTTTCCCGCTGCGCTCGCAGCTTGGCCAATCGCCCCGTTTGGAGGCGATGGTTCGCTCGACACCGGAACGACGCTCGCTCCCGATGACCCGGACCTACCCGGCGGCTCCGGTTGCCTGGCGCTGCCGAACCCTGAACCTTGCCCAGAGCTAGTAGGACCTGGCGGAGGCACCGAGCCGCCCCCGAGTCCCGTGGACCCGATGTCCCCGGCGCTGCTGACGCTGAGCACCGATCCCGTGCCTGCGCTGGCGGCGGCTCCAACACCGCCAAACGTCCGCGCGCCTCCGGCGAGCACGCCCGCGCCGCCCGACGCTACCGCTGCTACGGCGGCACCGCCCGCAATTAAGGAGGCACCAGCGGCAATGAGGTCTCCACCAGCCAACGCCGGGGAGCCGCCCAGCACTGCCGAGAACAGCTTCGGGATCTGCCAGCACAGCATCATATACATCAATGCCGCTGCCATTACGTCAAGCGCGACCATCTCGGGAGATGCGGATGTCGAGGCTCCCTGTGCTTCCGCTACCCACGTGTTGCCAAGGTTCGTGCCAACCGAGATGAGCAGATAGATGACGAGGATTTTGACACCGTTCGAGACGGCCAAACCGATGTACCGCTCGGCGTAGGGCGCTGTCCATCGGGAGCCACCGAAGCCGAGGAAGATAAATCCGGCCGCGACAACGATGTAACTCTCAACCATCGCAACCATGAACTGGATCGTGATCATCGCGTAGGAAATCACGACGATGATGGCCGCGAACACGAGAGAGAGGATGACCGCGGGCTGTGTCAGGAAACCGGCGACGCTAAAGCCATTCGAAAGCGCGCCCGCAACGTTGAGGCCCTGCCCGAAAACGTTGCTGGGCGAAATGCTCATGACACCGGACGAATTCTGACCGATCTGGGTGAAGCTGTCGATGATGAACGGTATCCACACTGGGCCGTTGATCAGCAACATATAGAAGCCCCCGATCCACATGATCTTGCGAACCAGCGCAGCAGTGAACGATTGAAGGTCCGCTTTTTCCAGAACCATGACAGCGGCACTCCACGCGAACTCGATCACCGCGAGCGCGCCGAACAGCGAGTTCGCGTACCCTGCGATGTTCGCTACCCAATTCCCGCGCGCAGCCTGAAACGCGGTCAGGATCTGGCTCGGGTTTGTCGAAACAAACGGCGGAGCCTGGGCGAAGCTGAGCGTGGCGACGGCGAGGAGCAGCATCGACACCCGAGCAATTCTGAATTTGTTCTTCTGCATTTCGTCCTCTTCTCTGGGTGTGATGCGCTGCTTAGCGCCATCCCGGCAGGAATGTCAGTCCATCGCCGGTGGCGCCGCCGAACTGGAAGAACTGCTGCGCGGCGGCTTCCGCGTTGGCCTGTTTCTGAATCGTTGCAGCTTGAAATGCCTGCTTGCTTTGGAGATCGGCCAGCATCAACTCGCGCAGCTTCATAAGTTGCTGAACTTCCTGCTCTGAAATCTGGCCGAGCACCTGCAACGCCTCCATAGCGCCATCTGAGGTTTGGGCCATTGTCCGAAGCCCGGTCAGTACGGCCTGCTCGTTCTGCAATTGTTGGCCCTGCATGCCCGCCGCCCGCAATGTGCCGAGAGTCGTATCGAGCGAGGTCTGGGACCACGTCTGGTAGTTGTTGTAGTAATTGTTCGGCCTGAATCCGGCAAACCCTTTAAATCGGTTTGTAAACTGCGCGTCCAGATTCGCCATCGAGTAGGCCAGCGAAAAACCACCCTGAACCACCCCGGCCAACGCGTTGATGTCGCCCTGTATCGGCCCGAAGAGCTGGTTCGGAAGATTTACCAGATTTCGGACCGAGTTCTGCAACTGCTGGATCTCGTTGGCGAGTTGGGTGGCCGCCGTTAAGTTGACGCTGAGCAACTGGCCATAATTCAGCAACTGCGTGAACTCGGTTGAGAACGGTAGCGGCACTGCCGCGTGAACCGAAGGCGGGGTGCTCCCGAACTCTGCCATCACAAACAAGCCTGCGATCACTATGAAGCTCTTGCGCATCTTGAATCTCCTTCAAATTCCGTCGCGAGGCGACGGAGGTAATCCGCCCAACTACCGAGACCTCGGAAGCGGAGCCACTCCGACCTCCATCTGTCTCCGAATTGCTTCCTGATTTGTTCCATCAGCAGCCGCTCCTCACGGCCATTGACGCCCACGAACGACAAAGCAACCTTTCCCACGCCCATGTCCACCAGGCGGCGGCCGAGCGGCGAAACGACGTAATAATGTTGCTTCGGAATGCTGGTTTGCAGAATGTCGAGCTCCCGGTGGTTCAGGCCCACCAGTTCATAGAACGCCCGGGAGTTTGGGCTCTTCGATTCGGCATTCGGCAACAGGATCTTTGTCGGGCAGGCTTCGAGGATGGCGTCGGAAATCCCGGAACTCAGGATGTCGCTCAGTTGCTGCGTTGCCATGACCACGACGCCATTCTGCTTTCGCATCGTCTTCAGCCAGTCCCGCATACGCTCGCGGAACAGATCGTGCTTCAGATAGCTCCACGCTTCGTCGAGCAGCACGAGAGTGGGCGAACCGTCGAGACGTTTTTCGATTTGCCGGAAGAGGTACAACAGGACCGGGAGGATTGCTTTTTCATCAAGCTGAAGAAGATGCTCAGTCTCAAAAGTAAGGAACCTTCCGTTGCCGAGTGCGTCGGCTTCCGCGTCCAGAAGCTGACCCAACGGCCCTCCCAGCGTGTAATGCTGGAGCGCGGCCTGAACGACTTGGTCCTGGACGTTGGTCCTTAACTCGGTCAGGGAGCGGGTCGGAGAAATACGCAGATTTTCAACGCCTTCCGCGATCCGGTTTCTCTGCGACGGGCTGATCACCTGGCCGTTCAGCCTGCACAACGCCTCGATCCAACCCACAGCCCAGATGCGGTCGGAATCCGAATCGATGTGCCGGAGAGGGCAAAATGCCAGATCCGTTCCGGGACCAGCCAGATCGTAGAACTCGCCGCCGACCGCTTGCGTGAGAACGTGGAGAGAATAGCCTCGGTCGAACGCAAAGACCTGCGCTCCGGGGTAGCGGAACCACTGCGCCGCAAGCAGGCCGAGAAGGGTTGATTTGCCGGCACCGGAAGGCCCGCAGATCATCGTGTGTCCGAGATCCCCGACGTGCAAATTGAACCGAAAAGGTGTGGAACCACTTGTGGCTGCATACAACAGCGGCGGACTCTTCTTGGGCATCATGGCCGACGGGTTCTCGCGCTGCCCCGCCCAGACCGCCGTGATCGGCAGAAGGTCGGCAATGTTCAGTGTGTGCAGGAGATTCCGACGAACATTTCTATAACCGTCACCTGGAATGCTCCCCCTCCATGCCTCGACCGCGTTTACCGTTTCAACGCGGCAAGAGAAACCGATATACTGCAGGGTTTTCATCACCGTGCGGGTGGTTTGATTCAGGCGTTCGATGTCTTCATCCATGCAGACGATGTTCGAGCTGTACCAGGCGAAATGTACATCGCCGGAACTGGCAACGCTCATCGCCTGTTCGGCATCGCCGGCCATCTCGGCCGCATAGAGGTTTACGGCGCCGCTCTCGGTTTTGAGAACCTGATCGCGCCAGCCGCGGATCTTCGACCGCCACTTCTTCCTCGTCTTGTCGAGGATGGCTTGAGCCTCTTGTGCATCCAGCATCACGGCACGGGTGTTCCAGCGGTATTCGACCGACAGAGAATCCAATTCGCGAAGCAAACCCGGTGAGCTGCTGCGCGGGAATCCGTCAATGGCAAGGACCCGGATATGCTTTTGTCCGATACGGGGTTCCACGCCACCGCAGAAGTCCTCGCAGGCAAGAACATCATTCAGGAACACGGGAATCTGAGGCACGGCAAACGGGTGATCGTTGCCAGAGACGCATCGTCTTACGTACCGCAGCAGATGGTCGTGAACATGTAGACCGCCAAAATCATCCTCTGTCTTTACGCGACCCAGGCGTTCCGTCTTGAACAGTGCTCCGAATACGTTCTCGAATCGTTCGAGTTGGGAACGGAAACGCTCCAGCGTCTGTGCGCCGGTGAAAGCGCTGCCGGACTTGCGGCCTTCAAACATGAAGCCCTGAACTTTCTGCTCCATCTCGACAGGAGGCAGGTACGTGAGGGTCAGGAAGTATTCGCTCTCGTAATGCGCTTCCTCGGCCATGAACTGCTGGCGACGTTCATCGTCGATAACCTGTGTCACCGGTTCGGGAAACGCCCCGTTCGGTGGATATCCTGGTGCCTCCGTACGAATCGCGTCGCACTGCAGCATCCAGCCGCTGCCGAGCTTTAAAACCGAATTCAGGCGAGCGCTCATTGCGTCCATTTCAGATGGGGGACTCGACATCATGTCCGGCCCGCGATACGTCCAACCAGCCAGTAACGAACCGTCTTGTTGGAGGAGAATGCCATCGTCGATGAGGGCATGGTGCATCAGCAGATCGGCGAGGCCGACCGGCTTTCGGCGATGTTCGATTAGCTGCACGATTCGTGTCTCCTTTTTATGGCTTTGATTTGTGTTCACTTCCACTTCGTGGGCGGCTGCACGCTGGTGGAGTAAATTCCGCTCTTGGCCGGATACCAGTCTTCGTAGCGGATGTGCCGTAGATAAACTTGCCGGAGCAGTAGATCGGCTTTTCCCATCCGCTGCAAAACCCCCACCGCCCCGACCCAGAACAACGCCGCCAAGACCACGCCCCACCAGGTCGCCAGACTCAATCCCATACCGAAAGCGATCATGATCGCGAGGAGCACCATTTCACGGTCCGCTCCGAGGAGGGTATTGGGCCGATTGGCCGATTGGTGAATCGGAATTTCGCGCGGTCTGGTGGCGTCATCCATACCGCTACACCAGTGCTGCAGCCACGCCGAATGCAGAATTCAACATGGGCGCGGCGAAGACGAGAACTGCGATCACCAGGCCGATCATGCACGCTTTGCGTCCGACCTCGCCAAGATCTCCGCCCCACAGCATGGTTCCTCCCGCAATGGCGATGCCGATTAACCCGATGGCGTACGCCACGGGACCTGTCAGAGATGTAGCGATTGCTGTCATGGGCGCTTCCCAAGGCAGGCCACCGCCCACGGGAGCCGCGGAGGCCTGAATCGCGAGCGCTAGCACCGCCGCCGTGAACATCAGAACTCGGGAGAGATTTCTCCGAGTCCAATAAAATCGTTTAAGTTTCACTTCGCAGCAGACAAGCGAGACGGCTTAATGAAGATGCAATATCATCCAGGTGATCAGCAAAGACTGCTGGACGCGGCGCTGGCGAAGACCCGCCGTCTTCGGGCTGCAGCAGACCTGTTGATCGCAACCGCCTTCGAGCCAAACCCTGAGGCGCTTGCGGGCGCGGTCGCCATGGGCCTCGACCACCAAGAAACCGAGGCAAGACGCGTATTGAAAGGACAGTGCCCGTTTCACTGGCCGGTTGAATTCCCGGAAGTCTTCTTATACAAGGGCGGCTTCGATGCAATCGTTGGTAATCCGCCATATTTAGGGGGCTCCCGAATATCTGGTGCTCTCGGCGACTCGTACCTCAAGGTTCTCCTCCAAAATTATGCGGAGACATCGGGGAATGGCGATTTAGCGTCATTTTTTGTTCGCAGGGCGGCACAGCTGACCCGACAGCAGGGGACTATCTCGCTCGTTACGACAAATTCAATAGCTCAAGGGACAACGAGAGAAAACAGTCTGGACTACCTCGTTGAACGAGGATTCGTTCTTTACCGCGCACGCAAAACGCTGAAATGGCCCGGAAGCGCCAACGTCTTCATAAGCCTTCTGCACATTTATCATGGCAACTGGCAAGGAACCATTACATTGGATGGCGAATCTGTGGCGAGCATTTCGCCGTACCTAGATTCGGACGCCTCTTCGTTCTCGCTTTTTCGATTGAAAGCCAACCACGGACTTGTGTTTCGCGGTTCCACAATCAGCGGCGAAGGGTTCATTATCAATCAGGAAGACAAAGCGGCACTAACTGCGATTGATCCGAAATCCGAGAACGTAATCAAGCCGTTTCTCACCGGCCAGGACATTAATCAGGAACCAACCCAGCGGTCAAGTCGCTTCGCAATCGATTTAGGTGCGCGTTCGGAGCATGAGGCCATGACCTACAGTGCGTGTTGGGATCACCTGTACCGTACGGTGAGACTGCAGCGTGTGGGCAACAAGATAGCCAGCCGCGAGCAATTCTGGTGGCAATTTATCGGTCGACAGGAATCACTCTACGCCACTATAGACAAGTTCCCTCGGGTTCTTGGGTGCGGACAGGTATCAAAGTATTGGTGTGTTTCCTGGCTTGATCCGGGACAGGTGTTCGCAGACAAGGTTGTGATCTTTGCGTTGAGCAGCGATGGGGATTTTGGAGCGCTTAACTCCTGTTTCCACGTTGAATGGGCCGAGAAGACCTCATCTCGCCTCAAGGGAGACCCAAACTACAACCTCGCAAATACTTTCGAGACGTTTCCAAGGCCTATCAGCACTAGCACTCTCGAGAACCTGGGACAGCAATATCATCTTGTTCGGCAGAGAACGATGATGTCTCGCGGCGAGGGTCTCACTTCTATTTACAATCGGTTTCACACTAGACGAGAGACATCTTCAGATATCACTGGTTTGCGAGCCTTGCAGGTTGAGTTGGATCAGGTTGTCGCAGCTGCGTTTGGCTGGAATGACATCGATCTCTGTCATGATTTTCACCAGACCAATCAGGGCCTTCGCTACACGATTTCGGATGCTGCGAAACGCGAAGTCGTCAACCGTCTCCTCGCTCTTAATCATGAACGTTACGCACAAGAGCAGACGGCAGGACAATCACCCGTGAAAGCCAAACAGAAGGCTCGAAAGCCCGCGAGCACAACTCAACCCGCTTTATTTTGAGGAAGCCATTTATGTCCACCGCACCCTTCCGTCAGGAACTTGAAGATCTCATTAGCCGCGACCTCCTCGGTCCCGCTGGCGGCGATAAGGAGATCATTACTGAATCGAGCGTGCGGGACCGCTACCTTCTTGGGATGCTGGGGCCGCTGAAAATGGCGGATCCCGAAGAAGAGCCGTTTGAAGAACTCGCCGACTCGACAGAAGACACGCTCGAAGAAGGCACGGCGGAACCATCGACGCCACCCAAACGCAGCGTCGCACCATCCACTTTCGGTCTAAGCTTTTGCCTCGATCTGGCAGCGGAGCCCTTCCACGTCGAGGCAGGCTGGGGCCAGTATCTCCGGGAGAAAGATCAAGACGGCAAGACGGTCTGGCAACGGTATCCCCGCGGTTCCCGCAAGACGATCTCGATTGTCGAGGGCGAGATCCCGGAATGGGCTCCGGATGCCGAGAGCCCTACGGTGTTCGTTCGCGGCCGAATCCGCAAACGCCCGAACCATTGGAGCGTTACCCTTTTTCTCTCGAACGAACAAGACGAGGGCCGCCCGAAGGACATGTACTGGTTGTTTCAGGCAGGATTGCGAGTCCATGGCCAATTGACCCGACGGCCGGGAGAAGGACACGTCTCCACACTCGACGAGGTCTCCCGGATGGAGGATCGAACGAACGAGATGCTCTACCGCCGCGAACTGGAATTCGCGCGGGGGCATGGGATTAGTGTCGACTGGACTCTTGCGGAGGAACGCTGGGATCGGGCCAGCGAGGTGTGGACGACGGCGCTGCCGATGGCCGTGGTTCGGGCGGTGGATCAGCCCAATGTCCCAAGCCTGATCACGGACATGAAGGAACTGGCCGAAAGCGCGGACGCAGAGCTTGCAGTCAAATTGCAGCCGCTCGTTGACGCGTACGCAATTTGGATTGCGGAACTGGACGAACGGAGGAAGAACGAAGCCGACCTGCAACCCTATCAGGACGCTGCGGTAAATGCCGTCGCAAAGGGCGAAGAAGTGCTGAAGCGGCTGAAAGAAGGGATCGCAGTTCTGGAGTCCAACGCCGACGCGCGCGCCGCATTCCGGTTCGCGAATGAAGCGATGTGGCGGCAGCGTGTCCGGTCCGTATGGATCGAGGAGAAAAAAGCGCAGCCCAATCTCGCTCTTGTCGATGCGGACATTCCGAAGAATCGAAGCTGGCGCGCTTTTCAGCTCGCGTTTCTGCTGTTGAATCTTCCTGCATTAACTAGCCTTGACCATCCGGACCGTGAATCAGGCCCTTTTGCTGGCGCCGACCTGCTTTGGTTTCCAACAGGCGGGGGAAAGACCGAAGCTTACCTTGGTCTCGCGGCGTTTGCAATTGGGATACGCCGGCTCCAAAAGAATCTCGGTGGACGCGATGGCGAACACGGTCTCGCCGTCCTGATGCGTTACACGCTCCGTCTGTTGACGCTTCAACAGTTCCAGCGCGCGGCGACGTTGATCTGCGCGTGCGAGCAAATCCGGCTGGGCAACAAAGAGCAATGGGGAGAAGCTCCATTCCGGCTGGGACTATGGGTCGGGCGTAAGACGACGCCGAACAAGACTAGTCAGTCCGCAGAAGTAATCGAGGCCCTCAAGAGTTCGAAACGGCCTATTTTCGGGCAAGGCACTCCGCACCAATTTCCGTTCTGCCCGTGGTGTGGCGCGGCAATCGATCCGGGAAAGCACATCGTCGTGGAGCCATATCCGGCAGGACGGGCGCGCACGCTGATCTATTGTGGTGACTCGCTTGGTCAATGCGAATTCTCGCGGCGGCAATCTCCCGACGAGGGGCTCCCGCTGTTGGTTGTCGATGAAGAGATCTACCGGCTGCCCCCAGCCATGATGATCGCGACAGTCGATAAGTTTGCGCAGATGGCGTGGCAGGGGCAGGTTCAAACGCTCTTCGGACAAGTGAACGGCTTTTGCCCCCGCCATGGTTTCCGGTCCCCGGAACTCGAAGACACCAACTCGCATCAGGCCGCGGGTCCAAAGTATCCGCCTGTCGCAACTCAGCCGCATTCGCTGCTCCGGCCGCCCGACCTGATTATTCAGGATGAGTTGCACCTGATCAGCGGGCCTTTGGGCAGCTTGGTGGGGATCTACGAAGGCGCAATCGATTACCTGGCGACGTGGGAAGTGAACGGGAAGAAGGTACGACCGAAGGTCATCGCCTCGACCGCCACGGTTCGGCGCGCCCAGGCCCAGGTGTCTGCGATATTCAACCGAGCCGTTCGCGTATTCCCGCCGCCGGGGCTGGAAGCGGGTGCGAACTTCTTTTCCAGAGAGCTGACGGTGAGCGAGGCGGCGCCGGGCCGGTTGTATATCGGCATGTGCGCTCCGGGACGGCGCATCAAAGGCTCTTTGATCCGGGTATACGTGGCCGCTTTAGCTGCAGGGCAGACGCTCTACGAGAAATACGGCGACGCGGTCGACAGCTTCCTCACGGCCGTTGGTTATTTCAGCTCCCTACGGGAACTCGGGGGCATGCGGCGGCTGGTTGATGACGACGTTCGGTCGCGTCTGACTCAGGTAGAAAAGCGCGGCTTAAAGAAAAGAAACCTACGCTTGCCCACGGCGGTCGAAGAACTGACGTCGCGGAAGTCGGCAACGGATATCCCGAGCCTGCTGGAGCGGATGAAACAGAAGTTTCCTCCGCTCGGGCAGAAGGCGACTCAAACGCCGCTCGATGTTCTCTTGGCAACCAATATGATTTCGGTCGGCATCGATGTGGGCAGGCTCGGATTGATGGTGGTCGCGGGCCAACCGAAATCCACCGCCGAATACATCCAGGCGACGAGCCGCGTCGGTCGATCCAGTCCCGGCCTCGTGCTGACGGTCTACAACTGGGCGCGACCTCGGGACCTCTCGCATTTTGAAGGCTTCCGCCATTACCATGCGACGTTCTACAGGCAGGTAGAGGCCCTCAGTGTGACTCCCTATTCGACCGGTGCCCTGGATCGGGCACTCACGGGAGTCATGGTCAGCGCCATCCGGCAGGCATCCTTCGCCTTGAACCGCAACGTTGATGCCCAGGACATGCAGGTCGCAAATCAGGCCGTTCAGGCTGCGCTCGCTTTTCTGCCGATCCGGGCAGCGGAGGCAGGTATTGGCGGCCCGACACTTCAGAACTTCGTGGACACCGCACTGCAGCAGCGCCTCGGAAAATGGTGGCAGCGCGCGAGGAAGATGACCGGCGGCGCTCGTCTTGGATATCAAGACGGACGAGACGGGGTGACAACCGCATTGCTCAAAATGCCTGGTACCTCGGACTGGACGGATTTCACCGTCCTGAATTCCCTTCGGGACGTGGAGCCGGAGGCTGACTTTGTATTTAACGACGATGGGATGGACGCGGCGGAGGTGACCCAGTGAGCGGAACCGTCGTCGGATCAGTTCGCCCCACGCAGCTGATTTCGACCTTTGGTATCGGATCGGCGGTGGATCTGCCGCAGATTTCCGCCATTGTGATGGGACTCGATGAGTGGCCGATTGGCCAGATGCTTGAAATCCGCGAAGACCGCTTGCTCCGGGTCGTCCGTCAAGTTCTGGGTTCACAGGTCAGACAGTTGAAAGCAGCGCCGGTCAAGGACGATGACGATATCAGACGCCCGTTCTCTCGCAACGGATCTGCCTCTGAAGGCGTGCCGGTCGCCGCGTTTCCGAGATGGCTCGTTTGCACGCAGTGTCGATTGCTCGCACCGATTCGCTCAGGATTGTTCGAGTTTAGATATGACCAGGTGAAACCGGAGCGCTCGCGCTTCATTCACAAAAATTGTCCGCGTCTCGCGTCACCATCGGCCATCCCAGCGCGCTTTCTTTTGGCTTGTGAGAATGGCCACCTCGACGATTTTCCGTGGCACCAATATCTTCACGGCGACTCTCAATGCACAGGCCCTCTGGAGTTGCGTGATCAAGGACCCAGCGGCGAAGCCGCCGACGTCTTCCTTCACTGCCGGGCTTGTAACAAGATGAAGCCCATGGCGCCGGCATTCTCGGAAGAAGGCAAGGCATCAATGCCCTCATGCCGAGGTTGGCACCCTCACTTGCGTGTTGCGGCTCCTGAACCATGCACCTGTCAGCCGCGGCCAATTGGTCTTGGTGCGACAAACATGTGGTTCGGGAACACGCTTTCAGCGCTCTCGATCCCAACCTCCGTAGACCCGTTGGAACAGCTGGTCGAGCAGGATCTCGCGAGTCTGTTTGAGGAGGCGCAAACAGAGCGCGAAATAATGTTCGCTCGCAAAGGCGTGGAGAAGTACGATCCGTATTCAGATCGCCAGATATGGGATGTGGTACAGAAGCTGCGATCCGAAATTCTGAAGGAGGTACTAAGTCCAAAAGATCTCAAGATCCCTGAATGGAGGCTGTTTTCGCAACCAGACCCCAAGAAAAACAGCCCGAATCTGCGCCTTCGGGTCGAGTCGCCGCCAGCCAAGTATGCCAAGTGGATCGAGGGCGTCGTTCTGATCGATCGTTTGCGCGAAGTACAGGCATTGGTCGGTTTCTCCCGGCTGGAGGCAGCTGGAGAAGATTCGCCGACGCAACTGGCTCCATTGCGGAGGGGACCCGCTAACTGGGTGCCCGCGGCGGAGGTACGCGGTGAAGGACTATTCCTCCGTATTTCTGAGAGTGAATTATCCGCGTGGTTAAGCAGGTCCGGAAAGCTCAGTGGCCAGTTCTTCGCTGCTCATAAGAAATGGCGTGCACAACGCGGCCTCGAGCCCACAGGAGGATTCCCAGGGCTGCGCTATGTTCTTCTTCATTCGCTGTCCCATGCCTTGATCCGCCAGTTCTCGATCGAGTGCGGATACGGAGCGGCCAGTCTGCGCGAACGGATCTACTCGGCCGGCCCCGAAGAGGGCGACGCCATGGCAGGCATTCTGATCTATACGGCGGCGCCGGACAGCGAAGGGACGCTGGGTGGCCTCGTGTCATTGGGAAAGACGGCGATTTTGGAGCAGCATCTCGATCAGGCGCTCGAATCCCTGGAGATCTGTTCCTCCGACCCGCTTTGTGCCGAGACGCAGCCTGAACAGGAGTACACATCCTTGCGAGGCTCCGCCTGCCACACTTGCCTGTTTCTGCCCGAAACATCCTGTGAGCGCGGCAATCGCTATCTTGACCGATCCGTTGTCGTTCCGACTATGGAGAAATCGGACGCCGCGTTTTTCCGCCTATGACTGCGGCTGAGGCAAGTTTGAAGCTGGTTGAGGAACTGCCCGATAGCTTGCTCGAATCGGTGATTCACCAACTCCGGCGAGGCGTCGCTCCAGTCGTGCCGAACCCCGGCTACCAAACGCGCGTTGCGGATTTTCTTCAGGCCACAGGGACTCCCCGGCAGGAACTTGCCGCGATGCTGGAAGTGGCCAGCGTCGCGAAGAACACGAGGCCCAGCACTGAACTGGTTTGGACCGGCCCTCCGACTCCAGTGGTCCCCGTGAGGCAGACCGAGCAGGTCATTTTCGATCTTATTCAATGTGCCGAGACCCGACTGACGGTGATGAGCTTCGGCATTTTTCAGGTGCCACGCCTGATCGAAGCATTGGAGGCGGCGCTCGCGCGAGCCGTCGAAGTGCGCATCGTTCTTGGTGAGCGAGAGTCCCAGACCGATTGGGTAGTCGAACAGCAGACTGGCCAACTTGGAAGCATTGTTTCAGCACACGCGACCGTTTATCGGTGGCCTGCTGACCGCCGCCTTCGGGATACCGGAGGGAGGTCAGGGCTGATGCATATTAAGGCTGCAGTTGCAGATTCCCGCGTAGCGTTCTTGACGAGCGCAAATCTGACTGAGGCCGCATTTGAACTTAATATGGAACTCGGCGTCCTCATTCGGGGCGGCCACCTTCCGGGCACGATTGACAGACTGGTCGATTCCCTGTTGGACTCCGGGGCGCTGCAAGTGCTCGAAGGAATGGATTCTGTTCTGTGAACGTATACATTGCGAACTTCGGAAAGGGAAACTGGGCTTGGCCGGGTTGTCTGAAACGACCTGCGCTAGCCGTGATGGACGACGAGCGTGTTCATCCATATTGGAAGGCCGGAGACAGGGCTGGCTATATCGAGGAGGCACAAAAGGTCCTGCATCTGGCGTCGGGACAGCCAGTGATTAAGCCAGTCGCATCGCGTTGGTTCAACCTGAACACGATTCTCATGCAAACCGTGGATGATCTCTGGATTCACCGTGAGAAACAGGAAATCTGGTGGACCTACTCGATTGCCGCGGAGCCCGAAGTGCAATTAATCGATGATCCGAACCCTCATTCCGGCTCGGCGAGGATCTTCGTCTACTACATGTCATCCCCGGTATAAAACACCCGCAGTTTTCCCGGTTTTGTAGTCGTAAACCATTGGCGGGGACGCGGTACGTACTCTACAGAAGTTTCTAAATGAGATTGCCGGCGGCACGCGTGAGACGCTACCATACGACAGCGTCAAATGCTCAAGATCTGTCTGACGGAGAGCCCGTTGTGCGTGGTGTTCCTGCTCCAGGACTTTGACATGCAGCGGCCTTGCCAGTTGCCCAACCGCACCAGAGCCCAGCTCATTCGGCCCGGAGTGGCCCATCGCATGGCGGGTCCGGTCGATAAGGACGGCAAGTTCCGCCGCGCCATCAAATTGGTCCGGCGGGGCATCACACGCGCGCGGTTCTTCAATGTTCACGTTCCCGTTGGCGGCGCAGGAGGGTAGGCTATCAGCTGATCCACTGGTTTCCCGATCTTCATCGCAACTGACGCCGGAGCGCTCTCCGTCCGGCGTGAGCGTCGGAGTGTGCGCTGATCTCGACCCCAGGCACCCCTTTTGACGTCAAAACCGGGAAAACTGCTGGCATCTTATTCCGGGGCTAACAACTACAAGCGGTGCCAACCCTGGTCCAACCGGAGCACAAGCGGCGCGCCTCTGCAGTGGGATGCTCTACACCCGCGGGCCAAAGAATTTCTTTTTACAGAAGGTACGTTTCAACAGCTCTCTTCGGGGAACTCCGAGTACGCGAAATCCCTCATAGCCGGGCGAGACCTTTCACGATGGCACTCAAGACCCGATTGGACTGCGAAAGAAACGAAGGCAAAGCACGGCGCGGTGACTGTTTTTGATTCGCGCCGGAGGACCATTGTACGGATGGCTGTCACGGCTTGGGAAACCGTGCAGCAGAGTGGAGACGTGTCACTTTCGGTTAAGAAAGACAAGTCTTTCGGCTTTCGGGACCGGTTTGAACTCGAGCGGCACATCGAAGAACTCCTCGCGAGTCAGGAGGGGCTCTGTGCTCTTACTGGATTGAATATGCTCTTTGACGACGAAGGAGATCCGGATCTTCGATGTTCGCTCGACCGAATTGAATCGAAGGGGCACTATACGAAGGGGAACTTGCAGATCGTTTGCAGATTTGCAAACCGCTGGAAGGGCGCCTCGGACAACGGCTGCTTCCTCAATCTCATCGAGCGCGTGCGGATGGCGGGTGCCCGCGATACGACTATTGAGGGCTAACCTACATGTATCCGTGGTGAAAGCCGACTGCGTTGTGCAATTGTCCCCTGCCATGTTTCCGCGCATTTTTGAATGCCGATCCAAGGCGCTGACTTTCCACATACTCCCGGAGCTCCGAGGTCCATGTGACTCAGGATGACCCAGGAGCATTCGGATTGGCTGGAGGCGACTGCAGCGCCTTCAAAACAGCGGCTTTCAAGGGCGGCAGGTCGTCCGTAATTGTCTGCCAGATGATTTCCAGATCGACCTTATCGTAGGCGTGGCGGAGCAGATTACCGAGATCCCGGATTTGCCGCCACGGCACCTCCGCCACAATAATGGGGGCTTCGCGTCCCAGGCGGACAGCGGCCTCGCCGATCACCAGAAATTTCCGTTCGACGGCAGCGACCGTCTTCGGGTCTTCGCGGAACTGTTCGAACCTCATGCCGAGGGTGAAATCCTCGATCATCCGCACCCCTTCGAGAATATCGCGAAGAGGTTGGGTAGGATCTTTAAAAGACAAGGACAGCTTCTCGCTCGGCGCGGGCCTTCACGTGATCCTTCAACATTCGGCGATCCGCCAAATCGACCGGCATCTCCAGAATGTCCACAATGCGCAACCGAAGACCGGCTAATGAGAACAGCGTCAGGCGCTTGGAATGGTCGAAATCAGCGAGAACGTCTACGTCTGACACAGATTGAACAGCCGTGCCGCGCGCATACGAACCGAAGAGGGACAGGTGCTGGAACCCCGCGTCTTTCAGCTCAGCTTCATGCTCGCGAAGTTTGGCGATAATGTGTTCCGTGTCCATATCTTGTATATTGCCATGAGCCCGCAAAGGCACCAAACTGCCTTCATTATCATTTTACCGCGCGCGGGCTCGATTCCAGCGTGCGCACGGGAAAGCTGGAAATCGTGACAAATCGTGACACCGAACACGCAAACAGCGCCAAAGGCGCAATCAGCGAAATCGCAGAATCAGCAAGTTGCGTGTTTTCAACACTCACTGGAAGTTCGACTCCCCCCGCCTCCACCAATTTTGCTTTCGGGACGGCCAGTGCCCAGGCGGCGAATCCGGCGGGGAGCAGGATTGCGGGCCCGATCGGCGCCACGTACCGCTCCATGTATTGAATCATGTAAAAAGTCGTTGGATAAGCAATCCAGACGATACCCAGCAAAACGGCCTGGAGAGTCAGGCCCCTGCGCCACATAAGCCAAAGTCCCGCCAGTCCCAGCAGGGAGATGGCACCCCGGATAAAGAACTTATCCCCATGCGCCCGCATATCGCACCAGAAATAGATCGCGCGCCGAAAAGTGAGCGCAGCGAACCGGGCAGGATTGGCCTGAATCCAGGAAACAGCCTTTTCCATGGCTAGCCGGTTAAACTCGACTTCGCCCACCTGACGGATCTGCTCAGCGGCGGCGGGGTTGCAATTCGGATGGACGCTGCAGAACCAGCTATCGCTGGATTGTCCTTCAAAGTTGGCCTTGGCGCCGTCTCCGTTAGAGACCTCGAGTTCCAATCCGGCGTTGTCCCGCATGAACATCCAGCCGCCCATGACGACGCGATTCCTGATGGTCCAGGGCGTTATGGCCGCGAGGAACGTGAGCCCGACGAGGGCCGCGAATGTCAGGCGCTTGCCGGGGCGGCGGCTGCGTGCAAACAAGATCACTAGCAGGTGAGCGGGAAAAATCAGGGCCATTGAGGGCAGGACGTACATCAGTGCTCCCCAGCCGGCGCCATAGATCAGAGCCGGGCGAAAGGCCAGTTCATCGCGGCCGGCAATGCGCCACGCATAAACTGTCAGCAGAAGCAGACCCAGGGCGGCCAGCCACTCGTCGCGCCCCTGACTCAACTCGGCGAGTCCGAATAACGGATAACCGGCGGCAGTTGTCCCCGCAACCACACCGGGGGTGCTCCCCATCCCCAACCATCCGGAAATGGCGGGAAGAAGGGCGAACAACAAGCTGAAACCGGCAATGTTCACCAGGTCACGGGCAATGCCCCCGGCGAGCCCCGAGCCGAGTATCGTGAAGATCAGTGCAGTTTGGGCTGGAAACGAGGGAGCGACGTGAGCCGTGGAACCCGTCGGGTCGTTAAAGAACGGATTGGCGAATTCCCCGTATTCAACCAACGAATGGGCGACGTTGATTCCTTCATCGTAGGAAACCAGGTTACCGTCGTTGAGGTGCCCGAAGACCAGGTTTATCTGCGAGAGGCGGGTGAGTCCTACCGCGCGTACGCAAAAGGCCAGCAGGAAGATACCGACTGCGGTGGCGATTCGAGAGGTGAGCATGGCGCGGCTCGCTAGTGCGGCATTGCTTTCCGCAGGCGCTCTTCGGCTTCGTCGCCCCAGTAGGCGGCACGGAGTTCGAAAAAGACCGAGGTGTAGGGGAGCGTCATGTTCGTCTTGATGATCAGGACGTGGAAGCTTTTCGCCGCCTCTTCCAACCTGTGGATGATTTCTTCGTGCGGAAGCGCGGCGACCTTTTGCTGCGCGAAAAGGCCAGTGAGCAGATGCCTGTAGACGCCGATGCCAAAGGCGTCGGATTCGGGCACGAAGCTCAGTTCCTTGTCGGTGTAGATAACCGGCCGCACATGCCTGGCAGATGAAAGTACGTTCAGGACTTGCTGGACGGTTTCGAGCTGGTTCTCATTCGAGAGGATGGTTTCGATGCCGATGCCGGATTGCAGGGGGTAGGCGGAATCGGCGATCACGATCCAGTTGCGATGTCCGTAGTAGGGCAGGCGCGCGTCAAGGGTTTGACGCCAGGACGGGGCGGCCGGCTGCTGGGCATGGCATATGGAAGAAAACATAATTAAGAGGCCGATTGCCAATCGGCCGCAGATTGACAATCTGCCCCACAAGATCATTGTGTGACCTCTTCCTTTTGATGAATTTCCTGCAGGCTCCAGACGCGGATCGGATCGCGCAGGCGGGAGGCGACCGCTTCGACTGCCGCGCGTGCGCCGCTCATGGTGGTGATGCAGGGCACGCGCCAGGTGACGGCGCTTCGGCGAATGGATTTTTCGTCTTCGAAAGAAATGGCGCCGGTGGTGGTGTAGACAATGAGCTGGATGGCGCCGGCTTTCAACAGATCTACGGCGTTGGGGCGGCCCTCGTTAACCTTGAAGACGGTGCGGCATTTGAGCCCGGCGCTGTGCAGCATGGAGGCGGTGCCACGCGTGGCCACCAGATCGAAGCCCAATTCGGCGAAGCGGCGGGCGATCGGAACGACCTCAGGCTTGTATTTATCGTTGACGCTGATGAAGATGGTTCCCTTTTCGGGCAGCGGTGTTCCGGCGCTCAACTGGGCTTTGGCGAAGGCTTCCCCGAAGTTGTCGCCCACTCCCATGACTTCGCCGGTGGAGCGCATTTCGGGACCGAGCGCGGGATCGACGCCGGGGAATTTATTGAAGGGGAATACCGGGGATTTGACGAACTTCAACGGCACCGGAAGGCGTCCGCGGTATTCGGTTACTTCGTGGAGTTTTTTGCCGAGCATCAACTGCACGGCGAGTTTGGGCAGCGGCACTCCGGTGGCCTTGCTGACGTAGGGGACGGTTCTGGAGGCTCGCGGATTCACTTCGAGCACGTAGACGGTACCGTCTTTGATGGCGTATTGCACGTTCATCAATCCGATGACGTTGAGGGCGCGCGCCAATTTGATGGTGTATTCTTCGATGGTTTTGATGTCCTGGTCCGTGAGTGAGATCGGGGGCAGGACGCAGGAGCTGTCTCCGGAGTGGATGCCGGCTTCTTCGATGTGCTCCATGATGCCGGCGATCAGCACGTCATGGCCATCGCAGAGCGCGTCAACATCTACTTCGACGGCGTCCTCGAGGAAGCGGTCGATGAGGACGGGGCGCTCCTGAGAAAAGGTGACGGCCTCGCGCATGTACCGGCGCACGCTGTCTTCGTCGTAGACGATCACCATGGCGCGTCCGCCCAACACGTAGCTGGGACGGAGCAGAACAGGATATCCGATTCGTCTTGCTATGGCTACCGCTTCGTCTACGCTGGTTGCCGTGCCGTTTTCGGGCGAGGGGATCTGTACGTCTTCGAGGACCTTGCCGAAGAGTTTGCGATCTTCCGCAAGGTCGATGCTTTCGGGGTCGGTGCCGATGATGGGCACTCCGAGGCGCTTCAGCGGGAGGGCGAGAGTGAGTGGAGTTTGTCCTCCGAACTGGACGATTACTCCGTCGGGTTTTTCGGTATCTACTATGTTGAGGACGTTCTCGAGGGTCAGGGGTTCGAAGTAGAGGCGGTCGCTGGTGTCGTAATCGGTCGAGACGGTTTCGGGATTGCAGTTGACCATGATCGATTCGACATTTTCTTCCTGAAGAGCGAAGGAGGCGTGGCAGCAGCAGTAATCGAATTCGATGCCCTGGCCGATGCGGTTGGGACCGCTGCCTAAGATCATTACCTTTTTGCGATTGTTGGGGTTGGCTTCGCAGGCGGTTTCGTAGGTGGAGTAGAGGTAGGGGGTGAAGGATTCGAATTCGGCCGCGCAGGTATCTACTCGATTGAAGACCGCGGTAACACCTAGTCTTTTACGGTGGTTGCGGACTTCAATCTCATTCGTTTGCAACGATTGGGCTATTTGCGCGTCGGAGATTCCTAAACGCTTCGCGTTTTTAAGAATAGAAGCGGGCAGATCGGAAATCTGCCCCACCAAACTTTGTTCGAATTCAACGGTTTGGCGCAGCTGCTCTAAGAACCAGGGATCGATCTGCGTCATTTCGTGGATCGTCTCAGCGGTATAACCCGACGCGAATGCGAAGCGCAGATAGCTCAGGCGGTCTGGCGTTGGGGTGATCAGCTTCTGCGGAATCAGGTTTACGTCTAAAGTTTCGGAGCCGAATTTCTTTCCGGTTTCGAGGCTTCGGATGCCTTTACTCAGGGCTTCTTTGAAGGTGCGGCCTATGGCCATGGCTTCGCCTACGGATTTCATCTGCGTTCCCAGCGTCGGATCGGCGCCGGGGAATTTTTCGAACGCCCACTTGGGAATCTTGACTACCACGTAATCGATAGTGGGCTCGAAGGACGCGGGGGTCACCTTGGTAATATCGTTGCGGATCTCATCGAGGCGATAGCCTACAGCCAGTTTGGCGGCAATCTTGGCTATGGGGAAGCCGGTCGCTTTCGAGGCCAGCGCGGAGCTTCGCGAAACGCGCGGATTCATCTCAATGACGACCATGCGGCCATCCTTCGGATTGATGGCGAACTGCACGTTGGAGCCGCCGGTATCGACGCCGATTTCGCGCAGGCAGCGTATGGCGCCATCGCGCATCATCTGATATTCGCGGTCGGTGAGAGTCTGGGCCGGCGCCACTGTGATGGAGTCGCCGGTGTGCACTCCCATGGGATCGAAATTCTCGATGGAGCAGACGATGATGACGTTGTCGGCGAGATCGCGCATGACCTCAAGCTCGAATTCCTTCCAGCCGAGGGCGCTTTCTTCGATGAGAACTTCGTGCACGGGTGAGAGGTCGAGGCCGCGCTCGAGGATGGTGACGAGATCTTCGCGGTTGTAAGCGATGCCGCCGCCCGAACCGCCCATGGTGAAACTGGGGCGCAGGATGGCGGGGTAGCCGTGCTGCGATGCAAAGGCCAGGCCGCCCTCGATATCGGTAACAAGCTTGGAGGTGGGCGTCTCGAGACCGATCTTTCGCATGGCGTCTTTGAAGAGCAGACGATCTTCGGCCTTTTTGATGGCGTCGATCCTGGCGCCGATCAGTTCCACGCCGTACTTATCGAGTATGCCCGCTTCGGCCAGTTCCACGGAGAGATTCAGGCCGGTCTGTCCGCCGACAGTCGAAAGCAGCGCGTCGGGACGTTCTTTGGCGATGATGGCTTCGAGGTAGCGGCGGCTGAGCGGTTCGACGTAGGTGGCGTCGGCCAGTTCGGGGTCCGTCATGATGGTGGCCGGATTGGAATTGACGAGGATGACCTCGAAGCCATCGGCGCGCAAAGCTTTGGTGGCCTGGGTGCCGGAGTAATCGAATTCGCAGGCCTGGCCGATGACGATGGGGCCGGAGCCGATGATCAGGATGCGATGAAGGTCGTTGCGGCGCGGCATCTATTTGTTATCCGCCATGAGTTTGACGAAATCGTCGAAGAGGTAGTGCGAGTCGTGCGGGCCGGGGGCCGCTTCCGGATGATACTGCACGCAGAAGACGGGCTCG
>Ga0302320_10004129_pt1 | contig 33081 bp, 28 predicted proteins | sample Bog_T0_3_FD_202130 | JGI IMG/M metagenome (GOLD analysis project Ga0302320, IMG submission 202130) | Peat permafrost microbial communities from Stordalen Mire near Abisko, Sweden - Bog_T0_3 | ecosystem: Environmental > Terrestrial > Soil > Wetlands > Peat | place: Sweden: Abisko, Stordalen Mire... | reverse complement strand
CCGGTATCTGTCTCTCCTCACTCCTCGAACTCGTAAAAATTGGCTCCCGGCGCTGTCGCGCCAGTATATGTCGATACGCCCTAGGACTGTAGTCCAAGTGCAAAGACGCGCGCCGATTCCAGCAGTTTTGCCACTGAATCTTTCGAGCACGATTCTGTGTAGATCCGCATCAGCGGCTCAGTGCCGCTGGCGCGCAGCAGCAGCCATGTCTCGGCGGCATTCGTTTTTGTGGCGGCCTCGGGATTATCGAGATAGAACTTTACGCCGTCGAGATTGTCCTGGCGGAGGATGGGCATTCCCGCGAACACCGAGTCGCCTGATTTAAGCGCGCGGGCACGGGCAATTGCGCCGTTCTTGATCTCATCCGAGATATGCAGATCGATGCGGCCGTACTGGTGCTCGCCGTACTCGGCCTGGAGATCGGCGACGAGTTGGCCCAGCGTCTTGCCTTCCTGGGCCATCACATTGGCCAGCAGCAGTGCATTGAGCAAGCCGTCGCGCTCCGGCAGGTGGCGCTGGAAGCCAATGCCGCCCGACTCTTCGCCGCCCATCACAATCTCCCGCTCCAGCATGAGGTCAACGACGTATTTGAAGCCAATACCGTGCTCGATCAGTTCGCGGCCGTGCTTCTTACAGATGCGGTCCAGCATTTTTGTGGTGTTAAAGGCGCGGGTAACCGCCCCCGGCCAGCCTTTATACTTGAGCACCCAGCTCAGCAGGACGCAGTAGATTTTGTGCGGATCGACAAACTCGCCGTGCTCGTCGGTCGCGCCGATGCGGTCCGCGTCACCATCCGTACATAGCCCTGCCTGACAACCATTGGCAACCACGGCTTCGCCCAGAGCGCGGATGTGCGGTTCGATCGGCTCGGGGTTGATGCCTGGAAAGAGCGGATCGACGTTGCCGCGGATCTGCACGTGGGCCACCCCGATGCGGCTGAAGATATCGGCGATAATCGTCCCACCGGCCCCGTACATGGAGTCGATGGCAAACTTCATTCCCGACTTGGCAATCAGTTCCAGATCGGCAAAGTTCTCAATCGCCTTGAGGTAGTCAGGCAGGAAATCGACTTCCGTAATGGTTGCGGCACCCAGAGGGTTCCCGGCGGGCCGTGGAACCGGCTGACCCAAGTAGGACTCGATCTCGGCGATCATGGACGGCTTGCCGGAGCCGCCATACCAGCCCTTGTACTTCACGCCATTCCACTGCGCCGGATTATGCGAGGAGGTGATCATGATGCCGCCAGCCGCCGAGCGCCCACGGACGGCAAAGCTGAGCGCGGGGGTGGGCGTAATCCCGTTGGCCAGTTGGACAGGAATCCCAGTCGCTGCCACGACTTCTGCACAGGCACGCGCAAATGCCTTCGATCCAAAGCGCGTGTCATAGCCAATGCAAAGCCCCTTGGCGGGGTCTTCGCTGGCATGTACATAGGCGGCCACGGCCTCGGCGGCGATGCGTACATTGGCAAAGGTAAAGTCGTCGGCGATAAGGCCGCGCCAGCCGTCGGTGCCGAACTTGATCTGAGGATGAGGCATGGTTGGGTTCACGTTCTCCCTGGTGACTAGGGTAAACGAGCCTGGAGGTTAATGTCGCCGAATGAGATGCTGCGCGGCGGAATGATCGCTGGGCCGTCAGCTTTCCTTGCGGTAGAGCAGATCGCGGATCGCCTTCCTGCGCGCCTCGTTCGCTTCCATTGCCGCTTTGCGCTCAACGGCATCCATGTGCTGCTGCGGGGCTGTGTCGGTCGATTCGGGTTCGCTGCACTGCGGACAGCGGTTGGCGAAGCCAGGCTTGTCCGGCCTCAGTTCAAACTCTTCTGAGCAGACCACACAGACTTTAATCGGAAACGCCATTGGTATTTATGGTAATGGAAGTCCTCCCCCGAAAAAAGAGCCGGCGGCGGCAAAAACGAGCATTGGCCCGCATGGAGAGACGCTCACGAGATTGTCCCGGATTGGAAAATCACAGATCGGCAACGGTCCGGCCCCGGTGCGGTATAGTCAAAAAGGAATGGGAACAACACCGAACAAGATCGCAGCCGATCAAAAAGAATCGTCCCAGGGGTTCGTCTATCTGCCCTTGATAGCGGGGTGGCTCGTGCCAGGCGCGGGGCATTTTCTGCTGCGCAAGTGGGGCCGCGGAGCGCTGCTGTCGGCGTCGATCCTGGGCATGTTCGCCACGGGGCTGGCCATGCAGGGCAAGCTCTATGCGGGCGCACACGACATTCTGGACGTTCTGGGACTGGCCGGCGATCTCGGCAATGGCCTGCTTTACGTGGTGAGCCAGCTTCTGGGCCTGGGCGCTGACCAGGTGCGAGTCACCACCGCCGACTACGGCACTCGATTTATCGTCGTGGCCGGCCTGCTGAATGTGATTGCCGCCGTGGACGCGCACAATCTTCGCACCGGGAGGAAGGCGTGACTCACTTTGCGGCGGTACTGCTATTCGCCCTGTTCGCGTCGGTGGTCTTCGGCATCACGCAGCGCGAGACGCCCCAGAAGATGGTTCGCTACGGGATTTACTGCTTTGTGCTGTTCACCGTTTCGGCCATCGCGCTGAGCTGGGCGATGTTCTGGATCGGGCGGTAGGGTCCCAGCGCAACTTGCGACGTAGCCACGTCGTCTCTTCGGGTATTTCATGCGTCTATGTGTAGGGGCGTTGCCTTATCGCCCTGTGGAGTTCGCATGAAAGCCCGCTTCTTTTCCGGAATCGTCCTTGGCCTTACTCTTGCGTTGTCCGCATCCGCTCAGGATGCCCCCGCCGTCCCGCCGGCAACTGCTCCAGCTCAAGAAGCTGGCCCCGGAAGCTGGCAAGGTGGGCAAGGCCAGCGTGGCGGAGGCCGCGGAGGGTGGGGTGGCGGCGGAATGATGGGCGTGGGGCGCGGCCTGACGGGAACCGTCACTGAAGCCGCAGCCGACCATTACACGATCAAGACCGGCGCGGGAGAGACCTTTACCATCCACTTCAGTGCCAATACCCGCATCATGAAGATGGGGGGGGGAATGCGCGAGCGCGGTGACCGTGGGCAGGCCGGTCAAGGCGGAGAAGGCGGCGAGCGCGGACAAGGCATGGGCGCAGGCGGCAATCCTCCGCAGCCGATCAAGCCCACGGACATCAAGATCGGCGACGCAATAGCGGCCATGGGCGAGATTGATGCAGCCGCCAAGTCTGTCGGCGCGACGATGATTCTCCAAATCGACCCCGAACGCGCCAAACAAATGCGCGAGATGCAGGCCAACTACGGCAAAACCTGGCTCCAAGGCAAGATTATGGCTATTGACGGCGTCAAAGTGACCCTCATGGGCGCCATCGACAACGCGGCTCATGTCTTTGTAGCGGACGAGAACACCACCTTCCGTAAGCGCCGCGAACCCATCACCCTGGCGGATATCCAGGTAGGCGACACAGTCCGCGTGGAGGGAGCCGTGAAGGATGGAATCTTCCTGGCAACCACGGTCAACGCGATGGGCGCCCAAGGTCCCCCGCCAACAGTCCCCCGCGATGCCCCGCTGCCACCCCAAGCCAAATAATCCAGCGCCGAACCGCGAACACATTGACGCGAACCCAAGATGCAACCCCTTCCCTTCCTTTTTCCGCGTGGAAAGGGTCAGACCCTGATCTCTGACCCCTGATCCCTGTCAGCGATTCATCCCTGCATTTCCACCTCTCATCCGCATTCCCGACCCCTCGTCCAAAACCCAACGACGCCGAATCACAGCGCCATTACCTTTCACACAGAGCAAGAAAGCGCTCCGGAAAGGAAACGGCCCCCGTGAATGAACTGGCTGCAATGCCTGAACTCGTCCGCGTCGAAGCAGTTACCCGGCAGTTCCCAATGGACCACAGTTTCGTCAGAGCCCTCGACGAGGTAAGCCTCCGCGTGTCTCCCGGCGAGTTCCTTGCCATTGCGGGACCCAGCGGAAGCGGCAAGTCTACGCTCCTCAACCTGATTGGCTGCATCGACAAGCCGACCAGCGGCAAGATCATCATCGACGGCGTGGACACTTCCCGGCTGAATCCATCGCGCATGACTGCACTGCGCCGCGAAAAGATCGGCTTCGTCTTTCAAACCTTCAACCTCATTCCGGTTTTTACCGCGGCTGAGAATGTAGAGTTTCCGCTGCTTGTCCAAGGTGTAAGCGCTGCCGAACGCCGAACGCGCGTGGCCGTGGCCTTGGAGAGTGTCGGTCTTGCGGCGCGCGCCAATCACCGCCCCGACCTGCTCTCGGGCGGCGAACGCCAGCGTATAGCAGTGGCCCGCGCCATTGTCCATCATCCCGCGCTGGTGCTGGCCGATGAGCCCACGGCAAACCTTGACACCCACAATGCTACGCAGCTTATCGACCTGATGCACGACCTCAACCGGCGGCTCGGCCTTACCTTTATCTTCTCGACCCACGATGCCCGGCTGCTGGAGCACACAGACCGCATCGTCCGCCTTTGCGACGGACAAATCCAATCCGACGCGTCGACCACCCCAACACGTTTGGAAGGAGCCAGCCATGGGCAAGTTCTTGCTGCTCGCCTTTAGAAACATTTTTCGCAACCGCCGCCGCACGTTGATGACGCTGGTCATGGTCGGCGGAGGCGTGACCGGACTGCTGATGGTGGGCGGCTTTTTTGCCTTCATGTTTTGGGGCCTCCGCGAATCCACCATCAATGGCGGCTTCGGTCACATGCAGATCTTCACTGCCGACCACTTCAATCGGGACGAAGTGCGCGTACTCGACACCGGCATCGACAACTGGCGGCAGGTGGCCGCAACCGTAAAAACCGGCGAACACGTGCGCGGCGTGGCTCCGCGCATCGACTTCTATGGCATGGTGTCGAACGGCGATAAGTCCTCGGTCTTCATGGGCAGCGCCGTCGAGCCGAGCGCCGAAAACAGCCTAGGATTTACAACCCGTTTCGCCTCAGGTAGGGATCTGGACGGCAAGCCGGGCGGCGAGGTGGAGGCATTAATTGGCGCCGGCCTGGCAAAGTCAATGAATGTGAAAGTGGGCGACGGCTTGACGCTGCTGGCGATGACGTCAGACGGGGCGCTCAACGGAGTGGATGTTCAGATCGTGGGCATCGTCAACTCTGGCGTGGCTGAAATGGATGCGCGATCTCTGCGCATTACGCTAAGTGCTGCCCAGCGTCTGCTGCAAAGCGATCGCGTTACGAATCTCGTGGTGGGTTTGGACAAGACCGAGAACACCGACCAGGCCGCGGAAGAATTAGCTCCTCGCTTGCACGGGTTACCCCAGTCGCTGGTGCTGAAGAAATGGATCGACCTGGCGACCTATTACAAGCAAGTTCGCTCGCTTTTCAGCATGATCTTTATCTTTCTGGGCGTCATCGTCTTCTTCATGGTTCTCATGTCAAGCATCAACACGCTGCTCATGACCATGTTCGAGCGAACGCGCGAGATTGGCACCATGCTGGCCATGGGTACGCCGCGTGGATGGATTGTTGCTCTCTTCATGCTTGAGGCAACGCTCATCGGCGTTCTGGGCGCGCTGGGCGGTGTGGTGGCGGGCAATCTTTTAGGCTTTCTCTTGAATCATTCCGGCATTCATCTTCCGCCGCCTCCGGGGAACACGGTTCCCATGTCCTTCAAGGTTCTCTATGAGCCAGCACTTATGATCGGCTCGTCGTTGCTGGTGATTCTCTCACTGGCATTCGCATCCATCCTGCCTGCGATCCGCGCATCGCGCCTGCAAATAGCGGAGGCTCTCGCCCATGTCTAAAATCAACTGGATCCTCCGTGCATTCCTGGTGCTCTTCTTCGCTGGCCTGCTGGTTACGTGCGCACTCGTCTGTCATGCGGCAGCTGCGGCTAATCCCGATGCTGCGGCACTCCTCAAGCGGTCCGACACCTACCGCAATGGGTGGCCCAGCTATGTGGTGCAGGTAAAGATTACTCACTTAGAGGCGGGCAAGCCGGACGAAGAAAAACTTTACGAGGTCTCGCAGAAGGGAACCGACAAGACGTATGTCGAGTTTCTAAGCCCACGCGAAAAAGGCCAGCACCTGCTGATGCTGGGCGACGATATGTGGATGTATCTACCCGATACTAGCCGCCCGGTGCGCATTACGCCGCTGGAACGGCTTTCGGGCGACGCCTCGAACGGCGACGTGGCCCGCACCAACTACGCTGCCGATTATTCGCCCATTTACTTGCGCACGGAGAAGGTGGGCACGGAGGATTGTTACGTGCTCGATCTGACCGCCAAGCGAAAGGGCGCGACCTATCAGCGCATTCTTTACTGGCTGCGGGTTGAAGACGCGCGCCCGGTGAGGGCCGAATTCTATCTCACCTCAGGCAAGCACATTAAATCCGCCACCTTCGATGAGTACCTTCCAAGCGGCGGCATCAGTCTCCTCCACCGTCTCACGCTCTACGACGAAATCCGCCATAACTCCCGCAGCGTGCTTGAATACACTGGATCGACACCGCGTGCACTGCCCGACAAGCTGTTTTACCAAGGGCGAACAGACAGGTTCTAACATCACGGCAGGGAGATCCTGGTCTCGCACTTGAGACCTCGCAGAGCACAAAGCTCGTGCATCCTTCTCAGCCGTTTCAACCAGGTGAATCCACTGAATGAACCGCCAACTCCTCATTTCGGCAATTCTCCTCGCGGCCTCAGTACCAATGACAGCGCAGGATACACCAGCCCAGGATGCACCTCCGCCGGAGTCCCGCTACAACTTCCGCTATACGTTTGCCGCGATAAACGATGCCACATTCTATAGCGACCTCGTCCCGCCATTGCCGGCGCAGGCAAGTCAATTGCTCAACGATCCTGCGGTTACCTTGTTTCAGAATCAGTTGCTCGTCGAGCCTTCATTCACTCTTCGCTATCGTTCTCGCTGGACCCTTGCGTCGAGCGTGGTTGGCCTCGCCGATAGCCATGGCGGTCTCTCTGCTGCGGACTTCGATGTGCCTGCCGGAAGCCCAGCTGCACAGGCGCTTGATGCATTTCTGGTGCCCTATACAGGCACATTTACCCAGTTGCGTGTGAAGGAGGCCTACGCCGGCCTCTCCGTCGGCGACTTCGATTTCATGGCTGGCCGCCGCATCGTTCGCTGGGGTACTGGCTATGCCTTCACAGCCGTCGGCGTTCTCGATCCGCCGCGCATGCCCACCAATCCCACTGACCGTCTCAACCTCAATGAAGGCCGAGACATGGTCAAGGCCGACTATGTTCATGGGCCGCACGCATTCACCCTCGCTTGGTCCACCGCGGCGCTAGCGCCCGCCGCGGCCGGCCTGCATGACACCACCGCCGTGCGGTATAACGTTCTGGTGCATGGATTCGACACAGCCCTGATTGCGGGCGACGATCGCGGCGGAGATGCCTTTGGCGGACTCACCTTTACCCGCGTCCTCGGTCAGGCTTGGGAATTGCATGGCGAAGCGGCCTGGCGCGAGCATGAGGCCATCCTTCTGGGTGCTAAATACACCATGCATTCCGGCGTCACCTTCATCGGCGAGTTCTACACTCCGCCCAATATCCCGTACTATCGGGACATGACCATCTCGTCGCTCGACGGACGCCAGTGCTATGCGTTTCTTACCGCCTATAAGAATCGTCTCCGGGAGTTGCCCGGCTGGAAGCAATGGGATCTGTCCGCGGCGATGGTTACAAATCTCAATGATCGCAGTTACACCGCCATCTTCGACGCCAATCGAAGATTCGGAAGTCGCTTCTCGTCCTATCTCCACATGGAGATTCCGGTTGGAAAATCCACGTCGGAGTATGGCGCCACTCCCTACGCCACGGCCACTTCTATGGGAGTTCGATTCCAGCTATGACGAATGAAACAAGTTTGCCCGAGACCAGTCTTCGCAAAGGTCAGCAAGCAGTGCCCGATAGCTTTGGATCGCTCATCGTCAGGGCGATATGGACCATCTCCGGCGCTACACTGGTTATCTTTCTCATCTTTCTCGCCACTGGCCACCTTCGGCTCTCGCGGATCGGCAGTCAGATTGTCGGGATGTTTGTTTACTCTTCTGTGATCGCCATTCCCTCTATCTTTCTTCTCAATTGGATTGGTCAACGCTATTCCGTGAAATTCCCGCGCGCAATTAGGCTGGTCCATGCGGTGACACTGGTGTGTACGGCCACCATCGGCACCTTTGCCGGCGACTTGCTACTGCAACTCGCAGGCATCATTCCCGGTGGCGACTATTGGCCTGAACTCTGGTCATCCCTTCCCATAAGTATTGTCATCGCGCTCATGTTTGGTCTCAGTATCACAACTTTCGAGACCCTCCGTTTTAAACTCCAGGCCACCGAGCTCGCGCTGCGCACACAGCAAGTGGAACAGGAGCGGGCTTACAAGCTCCTTGCGGAAGCCCAGCTTTCATCACTCGAGTCCCGCATCCATCCGCACTTTCTCTTCAATACTCTCAACTCCATCGCCGCTCTGATTCCAAGCAACCCCCAGCTCGCCGAAGATACCGTTGGCAAACTCGCTTCCTTGCTGCGCTTCTCATTGAATGCGCAACCCACTGGGCTGGTATCGCTCAGCCAGGAGCTGAAAATCGTCCGCGACTACCTTGAGATTGAGAAAACGCGCTTCGGTCCACGCATCCGTTATGCGATTGCGGTTCCTGAATCTCTTGGCGACATCAAGGTTCCTCCGTTGGCTCTGCAATCGCTGGTGGAGAATGTGGTGAAGCATGTGGTATCGAAGCGCACCCAGGGCGCATCGATACAGATCACCGCGGCGCAAGAGGCCAGCCGCATCCACCTCGAAGTCCGCGACGATGGTCCAGGCTTTGCGCTCGATGCCATTAGGCCAGAACACGGCCTGGGCAATCTTGCCGCGCGCCTTGAGCTTCTCTTTGGACCCGCTGGGCAGCTTGAAGTTACTCGCGAAAATAAAAAGACAGTAGTCCGCTTGTCTTTTCCCACATGATTGGAAAGCCCATGGAAACCAGCCCGCTACGCGCCTATCTCGTGGACGATGAACCGCTCGCTATCGAGCGTCTGACACGCCTGCTGGCAAAGTTCGACGAGCTTCTCATCGCCGGCTGCGCCACTGATCCGGCGGTAGCGCTCGACTATTTGAACAGCGAATCCATCGATGTACTCTTCCTTGATATTCAGATGCCCGGCATGACCGGCTTTGAGCTGTTGGCGCGGCTTACGGTGCAGCCCTTCGTGATTTTTACCACCGCCTACGATGAATATGCATTGCGGGCCTTCGAGGTCAACTCGATCGATTATCTTGTGAAGCCTATTGAAACTGCCCAACTGGCCCGCGCTCTGACAAAGCTCGGCCGGCTTCGTCCCATCCCCAAGCCAGACTGGCAGCGCGACCCAGCAGCGCTGCTGCAGCAATTGGCCGCATCCCTGCGGGGACAGCTTCCCGAATACCCGCGCCGTATTGCATCGCGCGTTGGCGAGCGCATCTCATTCATAGAGCTGGACGCTGTGACTCATTTTGTAGCTCAGGATAAGCTGACGTATGCTGTGGCAAACGGCCGCCGCCACTTGGTGGATCAGACCGTCACGGAGCTGGAGCGCCGCCTGGACCCGGCTAAATTTCTGCGCATCCACCGCTCAGCTCTGGTGAATGTGGATTGCATTTTTGAAGTCAACTCATGGTTCGCAGGCAAAGTCATCCTTTCTCTGAAGGATCCCCAGCGTACACAGCTGCCCGTGGCGCGCGACCGCGTCCGATTTTTGAAAGCGCGCCTGGGCATCTGAGCGGCGGGCTATTGTGGGCAAGCGGAACGGATGGACTCGCTCTCTCAACCGACAGAATGAATCGCTTTCTCTGCCCACTCCACAGCTTCTCCATAACAACCGACGACCTCCCCTTCGTTCAAGCCGATGGCTTGAATTACCGCGTCACACGCAGGCCAATCGCCATACTCATGGCTTTCGAGCCATTGCAGCAAGATCCGCTCAGGATTGCCCTCGCCTTCCAGTGCAAGGCGAATCTCTTGGCGCAGCGGCAGCGCGGGCGTCAGTTCTTCCATGGGCAGGCGGAGCATCGCTGGCAGCAGGCTCAGCATTCCAAGTAGGTATTGCTCGGTGGGGTCGAGCTGGCAAAGCGCTGCGCCGAGTTCGCAGAAGCGTCCTCGCACAAAGGCCATGCGCAGCACCTCCGCCGGCTGGTCTGAACAAAGCTCGCTGGTGATTGCGAGGGTCAGGATTCGCCTGAAGGCGTCTTCTCCGACCGCGATCAGTGCCGACTGGATCGAGCTCACCTCCTGACGCACGGCGCACAGCGGCGAGTTGACAAAGCGGAGCAGCCGGTAAGTCAGCGATGGGTCACGTTTCACAAGCTGCGTCAGCTTGCGCAACTCGAAGGAGCTTGCTTGCAACAGTTGCAGGATCTCGACCTGAGAGAGACGGTTCGCAGGTACCTTGCGGTTTTCCATCAATACCGGCCGGCAAAAGTAATACCCCTGAAAAAGCGTGAAGCCCTCCGCGCAGGCCTGCTGGAACTCCTCCTGAGTCTCCACCTTTTCCGCAACAAGGGCCACCGGAACTCCCCGAAGCCGCTTCAGCATACGTTCCCGCTCTAAGGGACCGCTTAGGACGAAATCGACCTTGATGTAGTCAGCCAACTCCATCAGCGGACCCCACTTGGGTTTAAAGGTGAAATCGTCCAGCGCCAGCCGGAATCCCGAAGCCTTCAGCTTGCGGCATGAGGCGATGAGGCTGGGCGTCGGTTCCAGGTTTTCCAATATCTCCAGGACTGTCATGCCTGCGGGAAGAACATGCACGAGCTCCTCGGTGAGCGCCTCTCTCGTGCAGTTCACAAAAGCCGGCAGCCCACCGGTCAACCGCTCCAGGCCAAATATTACGGTATTGTCAAGCATGGTACGTGTGGCCAGATCGCCATCGCCGCGGAAGGCCGTCTCAGGCCCAGCCCGGAAGAGCAATTCGTATCCATGCACCCTGCCGCGCAGATCCATAATTGGCTGGCGCGCCACATAGCGCAGATGTTCCGCCGGCTCAGACAACGAATCCGCTACTACCTTAGACGGCAAAAGCTGCGTTGCCATATGCACCTGCTCCTACCGCTTATCGGTCAGGTGCTCATGGTACTTGAAGGGTGTTTCCGTGAGGACAATCCTCGGGGCAGGGTTACGGGATGCGAGGTCAGCCGCCCATGAACATGCCGCCATTCACATCCAGCACATGTCCGGTAATATAGGCCGCCCCATCCGACGCCAGAAATGCGATCGACTGCGCGATCTCCGCATCAGTACCCGCGCGCCCCAGCGGAATCGAGGCCATCATCGCGGCCCGCTGCTTTTCGTCCAGCACTGCCGTCATCGGCGTCTCAATGTAACCCGGCGCCACGGCGTTTACCGTGATCCCTCGCGAAGCCACTTCCCGCGCCATGGAGCGAGTAAAGCCGATCAGGCCCGCCTTGCTTGCCGCGTAGTTCACCTGGCCGCTCTGGCCAGTACGTCCCACCACACTGGATATGTTGATGATTCGGCCCCAGCGGTTTTTCAACATGGGCCGCAGCAGCGCCTGCGTCAGCAAAAAGGCCCCGGTCAGATTGGTTCCCAGCACATCGTCCCAGTCGGCTCGCTTCATCGCCATCATGAGACCGTCGCGCGTGATTCCGGCATTGTTCACCAGAATCTCCACCTTGCCGAACCGCTCGAGGATTGCCTTGGCTCCAGCCTTGATCGACTCTTCACTGGCTACATCCAGCGTAAACGCCTCTCCTCGCCCGCCTGCTGACTCAATCTCCGCGGCCACCTCAGCCAGCTTGGCCAGGTTTCGCGCCGCCAGTGCCACCGTCGCGCCAGCCCGCGCCAATTCCAGGGCACATGCCCGGCCAATTCCCTGGCTGGCCCCGGTCACCAGCGCAATTCTCCCCTGCAAATCTGCCATGTCTCTCTCTTTTCTGTGCCTGGCGCTCACTCAACCCAGCGCCTTCCGTCCCTCATTATAGGGGCGCGGAAGCTGAGGATTAGTCTTCAACCAAAATGCCCTCTTGAACCCTAGCCTGCGTGCAACGCCTCCGTTCGCCTCCATACCGCTATGTGGAATTATTGCCGTCGAGAAAGCACGAGAAAACATAGAGACGGATCTTCTCATAAATGACTAAAGTACACAGCCCGTTAGTAATTTTCCGCTCGGCGCCGTAAAGCCATATTCGACTCCATACTTTCAGTTGCGATTCTGAATTGCTCTTGTGCTAATCTCATGCACAAATTAGGCGTGAGCAACTCTGAAGGGGCCTGCGCTTTTTTTTGCCTTTAACTGCCGGTGGAAAAACACGATTGGTTATGATCAGTAAGGGACAGCGACCATGGTGCAATTTCTCAGGACGTCGTTGTTTAGGGGGAACCGCTAGCGGAGATATTTCGTCAAGCGTCAGACGAAAAGTAGCGGTTCCGCATGTGTCAAAGTACAACAATTCATAACCTCGATGCTCGTCGATATGCCACGGAGTATGTAGAGTTTCCCCTCTACTAAAGCGATATAATCGTGAGCGGGGGAGCACTTGCACAGGGGAGGGTTCGACCGGTATGCATGCAGTCAGACTGATATTAGCCGTGCTTCTACTGAGCGTCGCAGGATTGGCCGCGTACGGTCAGGACTCGCCCTTCAAGGTCGAGATCAAGCTGGCTCAGCCAAAGGTAAATAACTATGAGTCTTTTTCTGTGGCAACAGCTATCCGCAACATGAGTTCGGTAGAGCAATCGCTGGATATTTGGTCCTGTTCTTATCCTACCCAGTGGGTCTCAAATAATTCTTCAGTTCACGTGAATCTAGTCTCGTGCAAAAAGAATGATCTTTTACAAGTCAAGCTCAAGCCGGGCGAGGCGTGTGAACGTTCAGTAACAATCCGAATCCAATTGGAGCCCGGCGACGGAAAACCGGAATCGGCTACTTTCTTAATGGGGTTTAAAAGTGCGACTTTTGTAACTGGACAGTCCAATCTGCCGCTGTGGAGCAATCCTGTGACGGTCACCGTGACCAAGTAGTATGTGACCTGCGGCGGGAAAGACTTCTGGGTGAGGGCCAAGCCATGGCTGCTGCTTTGCGCCGCGTGAAAATCAATACGGCCCCTTGAGTTGGATTGCTGCAACATTTGACGCAACTCCCCTTTGATTCAGGCAGAAAAAATCACAGCAGAAGCGGCTTGGACCCCCAAAAAGAGCGGATGCTTGCACTCCTGGCTAAAACAGGGCGATCAAAACTGCGCTTTCAACAAACGTTTCAGCGCTTCGCCCAGTCTATTCAGCAAGTTTTCATCGTTTTTCTGAAAGGGGCATTCCGTGCGCGCTTTCTATCTTGCCGCTGCCGTCTTCGCCATCACATCGGTTTCAGCCCAGCAACCCTCCACCCAGCCCGCAGCCCCGCCCACTGCGCTGACCATCTACAACCAGGACTTTGCCGTGGCCCGCACACAGGTCGATCTCGACCTTCATCCCGGCCTCAATGAGATCACAACCAACCAGGTCACTACTCAACTTGAACCCGATTCGGTCGTGCTGAGAGATCCATCCCTCCGCAGCGCGTCCGCCAAACCCACATTTCACATTGTTGAGCAGAACTACGATGCCGCCGTCGTCACACAAGATTGGCTTCTTCAGAAGTACGAGGGCAAAACCATCGACTTCAAGGTGGGCGGAGGCGGCTCCGTTGATGGCCACTTTGTCCCCGCTCCCATTGTGCAAGGCAAAATCGTTCGTGCGCCTCAGCAAGCTGGCCAATACAATCAATACAATCCATACGCTCAAAATCAGCCGCTCATTGAGGTCGATGGAAAATTGCAGTTCCAGCTCCCCGGAACGCCGCTCTTCCCCGCCGCAACCGATGGATTGCTGCTCAAACCCACCCTGCGCTGGCAGATCGAATCGGACAGAGCCCAAAAACTCTCGGCCGAGCTCGCCTACATCACGGGCGGCCTTAGTTGGGAGGCCACCTACAACGTGGTCGCGCCCAATGGCGGCGACGCCGTTGGCAAAGCTGCCACAGCCAATAGCACAGCGGAAGAAAAGGCCGACATCGTTGGCTGGGTCACCATACACAACCAGAGCGGCACGGAGTTCCCACAGGCCCGGATCAAGCTCATGGCTGGTGATGTGGCAAAAATCACCCCACGCAAGGCGGACCGTTTTAGCGGACAAATGACGGCTATGGCAGGTTCAGTCGCCATCGACGGCCAGGTCACCCAGAAGGCCTTCGACGACTTTCATCTCTACGACCTCAACCGCACCGTCTCGCTCCGCGGCGGCGAGATCAAGCAGATCCAGTTCATTGAGGCGTCCGGCGTGACCCTTACCCGCAGCTACCTCTATGACGGCGCGGCTTCCAACCTCCAGCCCATCTCCAATTTTGGAAACAACCCGGACGAGCAGCGAAGCTACGGCCTGAACCCCGACAACACCAAAGTCCAAATCACGGAGGAGTTCAAGAACGCGCAAGCCAACCATCTCGGCATTCCCCTGCCAGCCGGACGCATTCGCCTCTATCGCCGCGATGCCGATGGGCAAATGGAATTCGTCGGCGAAAGCACCATCAACCACACACCCACGGAAGACACCGTCAAGATCAGCACCGGCAGCGCCTTCGACGTGAAAGGCTCACGCCACCAAACCGACTTCCACATCAACCAGAACGACCGCATCCTCGACGAAACCTTTGAGATCAAACTCACCAACCAGAAACCGGAACCCGTAAACGTGAACGTCCTCGAGCACCTCTACCGCGGCGACAACTGGGAGATACAACACAAATCCACCGACTACACCAAGCTCGACAGCCACACCATTCAATTCCCGGTCCAGGTTCCGGCCAAAGGCGATGCCACAATCACCTACGCAGTCCGCTATTCCTGGTAGAAAGCAACGCGCACAAAAAAGCGCCGGAACTGGATACACCAGCTCCGGCGCGAGGGGTTGGCCAGAAAACCTTCCGATTACGTGAGTTCGTCCACGTAGTGCGCCAACAGGATTGTCTTGCCTGAGGTGGGATCCTTAATCAGCAGCCCAACTACGCGCACATTGATACTCGCGGGTACTGCGCTCAGCCCGGTCAGGCCGCCGCGGAACACCGTTGGGCTTGCGGTATAGACCGTCACCGTCTGCGGCACCAGCAGTCCGGCAAAGCCCGTGATCTGCATCTGGAATGTCCCGTTTGCCGCGCTCATGCTACCCGGAACCACAGTCCCATTGAAGCCCCAGTGGCGCAGCACCACCCGCTTCGCCGTTACCGCCTGCGGATTGGCAGCGCCGCTTGCCGGCCCGCCAATGGATACGTGCTGCCCAGGCAGCAGCGTGCTGGAGTTGAAAAGGAACTGGGTCAGCGCGTTGTGCCACTGGTAAATGAAGAACTTTTCATTGCCGGTCAGTTCCACCTGGGCAATCTGGCCAAGCGATAGTCCGGTATTGGTGGGCAGCAGGCCGCGCACATAAAGGTCGAAGCTGTTAGCCGGTCCTGTTGATGGGTTTACGTATGTCACCTGACCGGCCGCATAGAAGCCGTCCTGCGACAGAATGGCCACATCGTCGGCGTCCAGCGTGGAGTCAGCTTTGTCGAGTGTTCCGGAAACCTCCACAATGCTGCTTGTCGTCAAAGCGCTCAGGCTCTCGCCGTTCTCCCAATCGGTCGAACCGTTGACGTTGATCGTGAAGTTCTGGCCGTGCGGCCCCTGGACCACGAAGGACTGCGCAGTGGCGTTCACGCTGACCACTGCCGCATCGATCGTGTCGATGTATCCGCCGGCGTCGCCGGAGCCAACCGCGTTGACATCGAACGTCGGCGTCACCTGGCCGGTGAAATTGCCGCTTCCGTCTACCTGGATGGACTTGCGCAGGTCGAAGTCTACGCGCAGTCCAACCGGCGTGCCCGCGTGCGTGACAATAAGCGGCGAAGCCAGCGTTGCAGTGTAGGTGTACGTCGAGGCGGAGGAAGGATAGGTTGCAGCTTCGGTCTGAATCGTCGGAGCTCCGCTAGGCGGAACGTTCAGGTAGCCGAGCGTTGCGCTGCCCAGTGTGATCTGAATCTGGCTATAGGTGCCAACCGGGACATCGTTCATGTCCAGCAGGGTCTGGAGTCCGTTGAAGCGGGCAAAGTCGACAGTGGGCGTGCCGCTGAGCAACGGCACGCACTGTGAAAGCGGAACAGCCGGATTGCTCTCGGTGGTGACTGCACAGATGCCTTGCACTTGTACGGGAAACGACACGACGCTCGCCAGCGGCGCGTCCGTGCCGACAACAAATGCAGGGCCGGTTTCGGTGGCAGGATTTGAATTGAGTGATCCGTTGAGCGCGCCGGAGCAGCCCGCGATCAAAAATGCGGCCGCCGTTGCAGCGACAAATGCGATTGGCAAAGACTTGACGAGTGTTCTGGAGTCCATGGTGGTTACACCTCTCTCTGACGTTGTCCCTGTGGGTCTCTTGGTGTACGGACGCTGAGCAGGCCAACGGGTTGACCTCTCGACAAGGAAGAAGACTGAATCTTCAGATTGCCAAGAAAAGCACGCTGGAGAAAAACATATTCACCTGCATTGCTCTTAGCGGGCACTGAAGCCGCGTCAGAATTTCCTTGAGCGCGTTCGCGCGGAACCATTGCCGGGCTCCATGTGTGCCGGCATTGCAGAGAGAGTGTGAACTTGATTGAGCGGCAATTACAGTCTTTGTCGCCCTCCTTTGCGAGAACACAGCCCGGTTGGGAAAGTTGCGCGAGCCCTTGAACATTTTCCTGCAATGGATGAAGGAGCATCTCCGTCGAGATTGGCCGCTGTGGCAAAACCGTAGAGGCTGGCAGGCATCGCGTCACAAAGAATGCGTAAACAAGTGCTAGTTGCCTACGCAAGACTTTGCATAATCACCCGGATGGGTGAGGCGTGACCCGAATTGTGCGCTGCGTCACATTTGAACAGTTAAATCAGCAGTCTACGACCCCCTCCGTCTTATTCTTCGCGCCAAACCCGTTTGGCCTATGAGTTGCATATAAGAGAGGCATGGCTCACCCCGAAGCCTAAACCTGAAGCGCAGGCAAACGCTGAACGATCAAACTGCCGGAGATCTCACAAGGGTCGACTCGGCAAATTCCCTGGCAGTTAGGCTCACAAGGAGAGTCCAATGAACGTAACAATGAAGAACTTTGCGGCATCGATTCACCCCCTGCGGAAGGCGGCTACGATTGGTGTTTCAGCCGCAGCCCTCTTGATGGTTGCAACCTCAGCCCATGCAACCAGTCTGGTTCTCAACGGCAGCTTTTCGACGAACAGCGGTAGCGTCAGCGGTGTCGGTTGCAAAGTGAGTACCGCTGGGTGCGTTGCGGATTGGACATCGGCCGGTTACTCCTTCCTCTACACAAGCGCGGCCGACGCACAAAACCCTGGAGTTTCCGGGGTAGAAATGTGGGGTCCGTCCTCTGGCAAAGGCGGCTCAGTTAATGGCTTTGGCGCCAGCCCTGACGGAGGCGCGTTTCTCGCATTGGACGGGGATTACCAGACCGGCTCAGTGCAGCAGACAATCACCGGCATTACAGCCGGCGACACCTACGCGGTCAGCTTCTACTGGGCAGCCGCACAACAGGAGGGCTTCGACGGCGCTACGATTCAAGCAATGAACGTATGTCTCGGCACCGCCGGCGAGTCCTACAAGAACACGAGCAACCAGCCCCTCTCGGGTGCTGACAACGCTCCCTCCAACATCAACTGCTCCGGATCAGGTGCCTCGACAACACTGTATGACCTTTCGAACCACGCCTTCTCCGGCTGGGAATCCGAGACTGTCTACCTGACCGCGACCAGCTCCTCTGACGATGTGCTTTCCTTCCTCGCTTATGGCAACGTGCAGCAGCCGCCCTTTGCTCTTCTCGACGGTGTCTCGATGAATCAGGTGACGCCGGAACCGAGTACTCTGCCTCTGCTGTTGACGGGCTTGATGGGCGGTCTGGGTGTTCTGCGTTCAAAAAAACTGCTGAAGAGCCGATAACGTATTGGAGCAATATTCTCCAATGTCAATTAAAGGGGCAGCGCCTACCGCATGGCGCTGCCCCATTTTTTAGTCTCCGGCAATGCCACAAAAGCAAAAGGTGGCAAAAGCTGAGCGCCGGAGGCAGACGGCCTTCAAGGCACTTGAACACTACCCTCCGCCCGCCGCCCGTATCCCGCATGGGCTTTCGGAGCAGGCAGCAACTTCCCGATTGCTGTGCATAGATAGACGTGCCCATCTTTCCACTTTGCTTCCAGCGATATACGACACTCTCGGGGGAGCGGGATTTACGTGAAGGCAGGGACTAAAAGGAAACGGATTCCATTCTTGCCATGCAAAGAATTGCACATTTCCCCAGATTAGGTGGACTGAAAATATACGTGATGCCCGTCACATAATGGCCGCAGAATCAGGCGAATAAGGATTTTCAACAGAATGTTTTTGGTTTGGAACGCTAGTTGCATAGGGAAGGTCGTGGCTTCCCCCCACAGCCTTTGCCCACAGATCAGGAACTCACTGGTTTCAACACCCTGCGGATAATCTCATTTGTGCGGAATCGGCAAATTCATTCTCATTCAGACTCTCAAGGAGTGTCCCGTGTACGGAACCTTTAAGAATTGTGCGGCTTCCATTCAACTTTTCAAGACAGCGGCTTTGGCAGGTGTTTCAGCTGCCGCTCTCTTGATGCTTGCTCCCACAGCACATGCAACCAGCCTGGTTACCAACGGCAGCTTCGAGGCGAACGCCGGAAGCAGTTGCTCTTTGGGCACCTCCGGGTGCGCCACGGATTGGGGTTCGAGCGGCTACAACTTCCTTTTCATTAACGCAAATTCCGCACAAACCACTCCTATTGACACCGTCGCTCTCTGGGGTCCGCTCTCTGGCTCGGCCAATGGCTTTGGTCCCAGCCCGGATGGAGGCGCTTTTATCGGCCTGGACGGGGATTTTGCATCCGGCCCAGTTACACAGACCATTAGCGGCCTGACAGCCGGCGACACGTACGCGGTGAGCTTCTATTGGGCAGCTGCGCAACAGTCCGGTTTCAACGGGCCTACCGTACAGGCGATGAATGTATGCCTCGGCAGCACCGGTGAAACCTATTTCAATACTGGTAGCCAGCCCCTCTCTGGCGGCAACAACAACCCCTCGAACATCAACTGTTCCGGTTCTGGCGCCTCGACAGCCAATTTTGACCTTGCCAGTCATGCCTTCTCCGGCTGGGAATACGAGACTGTGGACCTTACCGCTAACAGCAGCTCTGAAGTGCTTTCCTTCCTTGCCTACGGCAACCTTCAGGTTCCTCCCTTTGCTCTTCTGGACGGTGTCTCTATGGTTCAGGCGACACCGGAGCCGAGCACTCTGCCTCTGCTGTTGACGGGCTTGATGGGCGGCTTGGGCGCACTGCGGTCGAAGAAGTGGCTCAGACGCTAGACGCAAACGAGATCCCTGGAAGAAAAAGAGGTAGCGCCGCATGCTGGCACTACCTCTTTTTCATCGTTGAAAGATAGAATCGACAGTACGATGGATTCCCTTATAGAACAAATCCAGGATTTGCCCCCGTTTGTCGTGGACATCATCCGGCTGTGTGTGTGGCTGTTCCTGCTTTTGCTTATTTTCACACCTCTAGAGAGACTTTTCGCGGTGAATCCGCAGAAGATCTTCCGTAAATCCTTTTTCGTCGATCTGGGCTACTACTTTGTGAACGGCTTGTTCACAAAGATGCTTCTGGTCTTTCCCGTAGCGGCGATCGCGTGGGTGATGCATCGCCTGGTTCCGGGCGCCGTTCACGAATGGACAGGGAGCCTGCCGATGCCCGCGCGTCTCATGGCGTCGCTGGCGGTCGGAGAGTTTGGATTTTACTGGGGGCATCGCTGGACCCACGAAATCCCCTTGTTGTGGCGCTTCCACTCTGTCCACCATAGCGCCGAGCAGATGGACTGGATCGTTGGCACCCGCGCTCATCCGCTGGATTTGGTCTTCACACGCTTCTGCGGCTTCGTCCCCTTGTATGCCTTGGGCCTCGCTCAGCCGGCTGCGGGCGGGCAATTGGACACTGTCACCTTGTTCGTCCTTCTGGTTGGCACCACGTGGGGCTATTTTATCCACGCCAATGTGCGCTGGCGGTTTGGCTGGCTCAGCTGGCTGATCTCAACGCCCGCCTTTCACCACTGGCACCACACCAACGATGAGCACGTAGACAAGAACTACGCCTCGATGCTGCCCATATGGGATATTCTCTTCGGCTCCTGGTACCTGCCCAGCAAGCAGTGGCCGCCAAAATACGGAATCAATACTCCGATGGCTCCGGATCTACTGGGAGAATTGGTGCAGCCCTTTCTTCCTCGGCACGAGAAGGCTGAGTAAGGGGGCAGGACTGATAACTCCAACATGCTTCGATCAGGAAGGTGTGACAGCCACCGTCACTGGCCGGGTTGCCAGCGCCGGCCGCACCAGTTCAGCCGGCCAGATGTAGATGGCCAGACGCCGCGCATAGTGCAGAACCGGCTCCTGGTTGGGCAGTGAAATCCCGATCGCGGAAGCAAGGTCGTTGCGCTCGATCTCTGCCTCCGCCTCTTCCAGTGGCCAGGGAACATGATGGATGTTGGAGCGGACCGGCTGCCCGTCCCGATTGCGGGTAAACAGGCAATAGCGCTCTGTGAGGAAATGTTCGAGAGTGCCGCTGCGATTCTCCGCCAGTTTACGAGTCGGCCCCAGCCCGCGATAGCGCGCTTTGAAGATCACGGGGGAGTTTGCGAACCGCCTGCGGCTGTAGAACGAAAACTCCCGCTCCGACCTGTGTTCCAGGCGCATTTCCGACCAATAATACGGCATGTGGTAGAAAGCGCGCGCAGCGGCCACCGCCAGCAAATTGCTTGCATCCATCGAAAAGCAATACATGCCCCGAGTACCGTTGTATTCATCGCGTACATAGGTGCGCAGATTCAGATCGGGAAAGCTGCGCGCTCCTGGAATGGGCGGAACACCGCGAATCTTGATGCGGTCCAGCCAGAACGGCACTACTCCCAGCCAAGCGGATCCCTGGAATGTGTCAACCTGGAGTCCGTCAGGTAAGAGCGGCGCCATTTGCACCGCTGGAACCGGCCAGTGGGCAAACAGCAGGTCGTTCCAGCGCTGGGTCATCATCCAGCGGCCGGAAGGTAAAGGCCGCGGTCTGTGCGACGTGCGAACTAAAAACTCCTGCATCGTCAACTCCTGTTCAACCCGATCGCACCCCAATGCCGTATTCTGTTCGCGAGCCCTCTCAAATGTCCAGTGAAAACTTTCTCCCCGCCGGCGCCCGCAACCAAACCGATGTTTTCGCCGTCCATGGCGCAGACCCCGAAGTCCTGGCGTACGCCATGGCAAAATACTCCCGCAGCGCCCTTTCGATGCGCGAGTCCCTCACCGAAATCAGCGCCCAGCGCGCCGAGCAGTTCCTGAACACCTTTTATTTTCAATACGGCCACCGCTCCATTGCCGATCTCGCCCACATCGCCTTTGCTGTCGAACGGCTCAGCCTGCTCGCCGCCATCGTGCTGGTAGATGAGCAGCGCTGGGACGGCCAGGAACGCTCAACCCGCTACCAGAATTTTCTCAAATCGGGCTGGTATTTCCCTGATTTTGGGCAAGATGCAGCCTCTGGCCAGCTCTATGCCGAGACCGTGGAGAACCTCTTTGCCACCTACCAGCGGACCACGGCCGCGGTTCTTGAAGCTTTGCGCCGGCGCGTGGTTTGCCCCGACAACCTCAAGCCTGAGGCCTACGAGCGCACCCTCAAAGCCCGCGCCTTCGACGTCGCCCGCTATCTTCTGCCCCTGGCGACCAATACCTCGCTGGGCCAAATCGTAAGCGCACGCACCCTCGAAAATCAGGTATCGCGCCTGCTCTCACACCCCGCCGCCGAGATCCGCGACCTGGGTCTCAAGTTGCGCGATGCGGCTACCGGCCCGGCCTGGAACGTGAGCGCCCAGCCCGCCGCCGCCTTTGTTGACATGCTGGCCACGCTGGATCTTGAAGCGGCGCCGGACCTGGCGGCCGAAGCTGCGCATCTGCTCACCCGTGAAGTCCACACCGCCCCCACGCTGGTTAAGTACGCCCAACCCAATGACTACCTCCTCCAAACCCAGGCAGATCTGGCGCAAGCTGCCGCCGAACTCCTCGCCGACCACCCTATAACTCCAGCGCCGCTCGTGGATCTCGTCGAGTACACCGAAACCCTTGAAGTAGAGCTTGCCTCGACTCTGCTGTACTCAGCCTCGCACCATCCCTACCGGCAGATTCGCGACCTGGTAGCCGCGCTGCCCGAGTCTCGGGTGACCGAAATCGTTGAGCTGGGTTTGCGTCACCGCGGCCGCCACGACGAAGCACTCCGAGCCTTCCACGCCGGGGCGGCTCTGCGCTTCGACATTCTCATGGACATCGGCGGCTTCCGCGACATGCACCGCCATCGCCGCTGCACACAGATCATCCAGCCCTTCACCGCGCTCCACGGTTATGAAACCCCCGCCTGCGGCGACCTGGGCCCGGATGCCGACATCCTGACTGAAGCCAACTGCCACGGCGATTTCCAATCCGCAATCGACGCCGCGCACGCAGCCAGCGCCCAGATCGCGCAGAGTCAGGCTCCCGAGGCAGCCCAATCCGCCCTCTACCTGTTGCCGCTAGCAACACGCATCCGGTCCTTATTCAAGATGGACTTTGCCGAAGCCCAATACATCATCGAACTCCGCTCGGGCCCTGCCGGCCATTTCAGCTATCGCTGTGTAGCCTGGGAGATGTACAGGGCACTCGAACGCAAGCACCCAACCGTTGCCCGGCACATCCGCGTCACCGACTTCACCAAACCCATCGACCTCCTTCAGCGCTAAGCCGAATAGACCTCGGCCGCCATCGTTTTCGCGCTTTTTGCGAAAGGTGTAGCAAGCTCGGAGTTGCCTTTCCGGCCCAAAGATATCCTCGCGTTGCGCCGCAGGTGGTATTGCATCCTGAAGCGAAGCCCTTTAAGATGCGTCAATTGATTGCTATGGTTCGCACTGGCTCAAGCATGACCGTTTCCTCCCCGATCCCGCCCGGTCCAAGACTGCGTGTAGGCAAGCTCTGTGTGGCCATACAAGCTGGCTCGCCGGCGGAGCTGGTGGCGCGGGCAGAGGCGGTGCTAAAAGACTCGAAGTCCGCCTCAAAGTTTCTTGAGTTCCGCCTGGATTCATTGCCCAAACCCGCAGCGGCGCTGCCCCTCATAAAGGAGTTTCTGGCCGAACACCGCGAGGTGACAGTGATCGCCACATGCCGGCGCAAGCAGTTCGGCGGGCACTTCGAGGGGGCGCTGACGTCGGAACTCGATCTCCTATCGGCAGCCGCCGAGGCCGGTTGCAAGCTGGTGGACCTGGAAGTGGAGTCGGCTGAGGAGGCCAAGCCGGCACAGCTGGCGCAGTGGCGCGCCAAGCTGCGGGCCGCGGGCGCTGCGCTGCTGGTCAGCTATCACGACTTTGCGCAGACCAAAAATCTGGAACAGGCGGCTCTGCGGATCGAGGCCTTTCAGCCGGACTTCGTCAAAGTGGTGTCCACGGCGCGAACGCTGGCCGATAATCTGGCTGTCCTGCGGCTGATCGAGGATCGGTCGCTGTCGACGCATATTGTGGGCATCGCCATGGGCGAGGAGGGCATTGTGAGCCGCGTGTTGGGGCCGAGAGCGGGCGCGGCATTCACTTTTGCGTCCTCAGGCGACGGAGCCGAGACTGCGCCGGGGCAGGTGACAGCCCGAACCCTGAACGACCTCTACCGTGTGGAGCATCTTGACCATGCGACGCGCGTTTTTGGCGTGGCCGGCAACCCCATTGCGCACTCGCTTTCACCTCTGATGCAGAACACAGCTCTCCGTCGCGAAAACGTAAATGCGATTCTGCTGCCCCTGAAGGTGCGAAAGCTCAGCGACCTGCTGACGCTGGTGCGTGAGCTGCCGCTAGCCGGCGTGGCCGTAACCATGCCCCTCAAGCAGGAAGTGTTACCCCACCTGGCCAACAGCGACCCGCTGACCAGCCGCATCGGCGCATGCAACACGCTGCGCACCGGGGCTGACGGCATGCTCTACGGATTCAATACCGACGTGGCCGGCGTGGTAAGGCCGCTGGAAAAACGGCTCAAGCTGAAAGGCGCTCGCATCGCCGTGCTGGGCGCTGGTGGCGCGGCGCGGGCCGCCGTCTTTGGCCTCGTTGCCCAGGGCGCCGAGATCTTTATCGTCAACCGCACTCATGAGAAGGCCCAGGCTCTGGCCAAAGAGGCGAAGGCCAAAGCTCTGAAGCATGAGCAGTTTTCCAGGAGCCGTTTTGACGTGCTGATCAACACGACCCCGTGCGGCATGGCAGGCAACGCGCAGGCTCTGCCCATTGAAGAAAACGAACTCAATGCAGGACTCGTCTTCGACATGGTCTATAACCCCTTGGAGACGCCTCTGCTGAAGCTTGCCAAAGAGCGCGGAATCCCTACAATCGGCGGGCTGGAGATGTTTGTGCAGCAAGGCGCGCGCCAATTTGAAATCTGGACCGGCAAGCCTGCGCCGGAAGCGGAGATGCTGCGCGTAGTAGAGCTGGAGCTGCGCAAGCGCGGCTAAATCCGTAATCCTGCCATTCTTCCTCGCGCAGGGTTGTGAATCCACCAAACTCCGGTAGCGTTATCTTTGAAAGGGCGCGGCCAACAGAGCACTTTCGGATTCAGCGTAGACTTCCGTGCCCCATCCATTCCGCGTTTTTCTGCGGAATGGGTGGGATACCTACAAAATTCCGGTCTACACAATTCCCGGAAATTCTCTATTCACCGCTAGACCCCGCGCCGTGCCAAGATTGTGAGCAGAAGAGACATCAGGAGCACCCATCTTGAATCGCCGCAACTTCCTGAAGACCAGCCTTCACACCGGCGCAGCTGTGATTCCGATTTCAGCCGCGCTTCAAGCTCTCGACTCTACTTCGCTGCTTCACGCCGAAGAAGTAGCTGCCTCTGGCCCGTCCACGCAGAATCTCGCCTCGCTGCCAAAGCGTCTGGCTCCAGTTGACCCTGCCAGCGAGCCCTGGCAGAAGCGGGTTCATCGCGTAGGGCAGAGCAACATGACCGAGCACGACCCTGCCGTGATGAACATCGAAGAGTGGGCCGACTACTGGCATTCCGCTCAGGCGGATGTGATCTTCATCAGCGTCACCGGCATTCTTGCGTTCTATCCATCCAAGGTGAAGTTTCATCGCCACGGAAAATTCCTCAACAACCGCGATTTCTTTGGGGAGTGTGTAGCCGCCGCCAAAAAGCGCAACATGCGCGTGGTGGCGCGCATGAGTCCCGACCTCAATTGGGGCGATGCGCTCGAGGCCCATCCGGAGTGGGCCATGCGCAACCAGGATGGCTCGGTGCAATTCAGCGGCGAAGATCCGCGCCTCTTCAAGACTTGTATGTTCTCCACCTACATGGACGATTACGTTCCAGCCATCATGCGAGAGGTCAATTCTCTCTACGACGTCGATTGCTTCTACACCAACGGCTGGCCGCCTCTCGGCAGCTTGCCCGAGTGTCACTGCGCACTATGCAGCAAGCTGCCGGCGTCCGGCACTCCGGCATACTGGCGAGTCTTCACCGCCCGCGTGCTGGCGCTCTGGCAGAAGTACGACGCCATCGCCAAAGAGAAGAAGCCGGACAGTTTCTTCTTCGCCAACTCCGGCGGCAACGTGCGCGGCGGCCCCAATCTCGCCAGTCTTGGCAAAATCGCCGCATGGTTCCAGGGCGACAATCAGGGTCGCACCTCTGAAGACCCCGCCGTCTGGGGATGCACCCTGCAAGGCCGCGTCTGCAATGCCGTGATGGACGGGAAATTCGCCACCAACCTCACAGCCGCGTATTCAACAGGCACCGTGCCATGGCGCAATGCATCCAAGAATCCTGCCGAAACCCGGATGTGGTTGAACGAAACCCTGGCCGGAGGTCTGGTTCCCTATATTCACTTCATCGGCTCGGAGACGGGCTTTGGTGAAGACCGCCGCTGGCAGCAGATCGGCGCGGATTACTTTAACTGGACCGCCCGCCACGATGCCCATTTCACTCCCCGCCGCTCCATCGCCAATATCGGAGTGGTGATCGGCCAGAGCACGCAGCTTCTCTATCCCGGCCCCGCCACGGCGCGCTCGCGCACATACATGCACGAAACGACTCAAGGCATCTATGAAGCTCTCCTCAGAGGCCGCTTCGCATTCGACTTCGTCCATGAAGACCGTCTCGATGCGGAACGCCTCAGCAAGTATCGCGCTCTCCTGCTGCCCAATATCGCCATGCTCAGCGACCGTCAGTGTCAGCAGATTCGCGACTACGCGCGTTCCGGCGGATCCATCATGGCCAGCTTCGAGACCGGCCTCTATGACGAAGACCTCAATCGGCGCACGGACTTCGGACTTGGTGAATTACTCGGCATCGGCAAAGCGGCAGATGCCATCGGCACCAACGGCAATGCCTACTATGCCCGCATTGAAAACTCGAACCCGGCCCGCCAGCACCCCATCCTTGAGGGCTTCAGCAATACCAACTGGCTTCCCGGCGCGCAGAATCGAATCCCACTCAAGCCTGTGCAGGACCCAGCGCTCAGCGTCGTTCCTGGATTCGTCCGGTATCCGCCCGAGCTCGCCTATCCGCCGGTCTCCCACACCGATGAGCCGGCCGTTGTGCTGCGCGAAACCGGAGCCAGCCGCACCGCCTATTTCTCAGGAGACATTGAGCGCACCTACTGGCTCACCGGGCACGGCGATCTGCTGCGCCTGCTCCACAACACCATCCGCTGGCTCACCGGCGATGAGCGCATCGTTGACGTTGCGGGAGACGGCTTCATCGAGATGCTCAGTTGGGAGACGCCCGCCGGCTACGCGGTGCATCTGCTCAACTACACCAACCCCAATACGCATCGTGGCTGGATGCAGTCCATCTACCCGCTCGGTCCGCAAACCGTCACGATGAAGTTGCCGCCCGGAGTCCGGGTAAAGTCGGTTGATCTGCTGCAAGCCGGACGTAGCGTAGCTTTCAGTCTCGAAGGCCGCGTGCTCCAGTTCACCATTCCGCGCATCGAAGATTACCAAGTTGCCGCAATCACCATCGCTTGACTTATGTGCCGGGCCGCCTACCTGGTCTTCTTCCCCAGCTTCGATGGCTTGGGCTTGTCGCTCTCCAAATGCCCCACCGGTATCGGCCCCATGTCGGGGCCGACGCGCTTCACCATGGTATCGAGCATGACGAAGCTGACCGTGCGCATGGAAGCCGGGCGGGTGAGGCCTGTGACGGGGTCGACGGTGAGGTTCGTTCCATTGGCGAGCTGGAAGCTGAACGTGGGAGCGGTGGCGCCGTTGGATCCGGGCTGGAACCCTGTGCGGACGGGCAGGTAGCCCTGGATGGGATGGAGCCGGAAGGCCGTCTCATATCGATGGTGCTTGAGGCTCCAGGTAAAGACACGTATCTGGTCGAAATCGAAGGGCAGGCCGGATTTGGGCGGGCTGAGAACGGTAACGTACTCGGGAACCGCTGGGTTGGGCGGGTCGGAATCCGGATCGTTCACTTTGGTCAGGACGTAGGAGCCCACGATGCGCTGGCCTTCGGCATAGATGCCGATTGAGTCCGGCACATCCACATCCACGCGGCCACTGAGCAGCCAGCCGGCGTGCCCCTGGGAGTCGCGGACCAGCCACCAGTCTTCCAGAATAGGCGGGGCGGGCGGCTCTGGAACCGGGCTGGGAACCGGCACTGCAGCAGAAGAAGCGGCAAGCGGCTTCTTGGGTGCGGAGGGCGGAGCAGGCGGCTTGGCCGCAGAAGCTGCCGGCGGGGTGCCACTGCCGGTAATTGGAGGCTTGAGCGCGTCTGACTTGCGGGGCGATCCGTAGGGGTTCACCGCCGCCTTGGGAACGGTAGCGCGCGCCAGCAACTGCACCTTGGCGTTTGCGGCCAGCAGATAATAGTGCTCCGTGTCGCGGCCGGGCAGGATGTGGAGATAAACGTCGTCGCGGACGACAGCGGTGGCCACCACGATGTCCTGTTTGTGCTGGTCTGCGAGGTGGACAAACAGGTCGTTGGTTTTGGCGTCGATCACGGCGCGGTCTTCAATCCAGCCGATCTCATTTTTTTGCGTTCGGACCTTGAGGAAGCGGCGGCCGTGTTCGAGGACATCGAGCGGCTGGCCGTTGGTAACCTCGGCCACGCGATTGGAGACGGCGGCTACCCGGTCATGCAAATACATCTGGCGGGCGGACACGTAAACCGTCTCATGCAGCGCAGGGTGGAACCGTGCGCAGCCGCAGACGAGCGCGAGAAAGCTCACGGCCAGATAAGCAGAGAGCGCAGGCAACGTGGGCTTGTGAGCCCGGATACGGGGGACGAAGGGGGCGGAGGAGATTGGAAGTCGCGTGAACACAGCCGGTGGCGTTCCTCTTGAGGATAGCAGAAACGGAGATCAGGGAGTGGGACAAGACCTGCACAAGTCATTGACCACGGCCCCCTGATCTCTGATCTCTGCCCCCGCCTTTACGGCACAGCGGCGATAGCCCCGGCTCCGGCAGGGTCGGTTCCGGTGGCCACGGTGAGAACGGAGGTGAGCGTACCAGAGCTCATCGTGAAAGCCTCAAGATCGGGATTTCCAGCAACGTCGACAGCCAACAGATAGCTTCCGGTGGAATCTTCTGCCAAGCCCAGCTGGCCGCTGGGTCCAGCCGCGACAGTACTGATCGAGGTGAGCGAAGTAGCTGAGACCGAGAAGCTGGCTATATTACCGGTCGAACTGCCGCTGACAGATTGGTTGGCAACATAGACATACTTACCGTCTGAAGTGGGCAGGATGGAGGACGGTCCTGTTCCTCCAATGGCGTACGGGGAGCCAGCGCTGGCGAGTTCTGTAACTCCACCGGCGGCAATGGTGAAGACGCGGAGTCCTCCGGTTTGGTTGTTGGTGGCCGAGGGAAGGGCATCGGACTCGCCGACGTAGAGCAACCCGTTGCTGGGGTCCACGGCCACCGCATGAGCACCGCCGCCAGAATTCGCAAGATGAATGGTACCCGCGCCTCCGAACGGGTTGGCGCTGCCGGGATTAAAGTGAATCGCCTCGGTGCCGCCGTCGCCCATGGCGACAAAGACATAACAATCGGCGCAGGAACTGGAATCACCGGGCGAGATGGCGAGCTGCGTCGGGGTGGAAGCGGGTAGGCCGCTCGGGAACGGCTGCTCAGTCTCATTGGCGGCCGCGAGCGCGCCTGTACTGGGATTGATTGCGATGGCGTAGAGTTCAGTCGTGCCGGAGATAGCGTCGACCAGCCAGGAGTTGGTGGAGTCAACTTGCATGGTAGTGGCGGGATCGGAGGAGATTCGTGTACCGCCGTTACCCAGGGTGAGCGCGCCGCTGGATCCGATGGTATAGAGATAGATGCCGTTGGCCGTACTTACATAAAGGAACTTGCCGTTGGGAGCCACGGCGATTGCGGAGGGCAGAGAGGCGGGCAGGGTTACAGTGCCGATCGTATTCAGCTTGCCGGAAGAGATATTCAAGGCGGCGATCTGGTCCTTCGTCTGGTTCAACACGTAGAAAGTTCCACTGGCGGCGGAGGCGGTGCAACTGCTTGCGGACGTACCCACTGCGGCGCAAACGGTGGTGGTCGCGGCAAGGCTGCCCGAAACGCCGTTCACCGTAATATCGTATGCTCCGGTGGTGGTTGCGGCCGCTGTGGTTGCAGTCAGAGTGGATGTTTGCGACGATGTGGTGCTGAACGTTAGAGAAGTGGGAGAAAGGCTGCACGTGGTGGGATTGGATGCGCCCGAGGGCGCGGTGACAGCGCACGTCAGTGTAACCGTACCCGTAAACGAACTGCCGGGCGTCACGGTAATGGTGGAAGTGTTGCTAGAGGTCGCACCTGGGCTCACCGTAATGTTGCCGCTATTGCTGAGGGTGAAGCTGCCGCCGCCCGGCGCCTGCCAAAAATCTCCGCAGCCTGCCAGAAAGCCAGCTACCACCGGAGCCACCGCCAGCAACAACAAGCGTGCCGATTTGCCGATCTTCATCTCCACTCCCTCAATATGGGCTTCAAATCTTTGTCTACAGGGTATCGCCTAGCGGAGGGCGGCGTCTCGCTTGCCATGACCCACACACGTGCAATCTCCTGTTCTGAAACGAATGACGCGGCACCTAGTGGATTCGCTTGCGAGGAGCCTGGATGAACAAAGGCGCGGCCGAAGCCGCGCCCTTGCTGGAGCGAGTACCTGTCTGATTGAGTTGCGATCTTCCGGCTCAGACCTGGATGGTTTCTTCGCCTTTTTGCCAACCGCAGGGAGTGAGGCCGCCGTTTTGCAGGGCATCCAGCACGCGCAGAACCTCTTTCGGGTCGCGGCCCACGGAGAGATCGGTTACGTAAACAAAGCGGATGATGTTCTCCGGGTCAACAATGAAAGTTGCGCGCTGGCTGACGCCCGCTCTCAGGTCCAGAATGCCCAGCTGCTCGGAAAGATCGCGCTTGATGTCAGAGAGCATGGGGAAGGGCAGGTCCCTCAGCGAAGGCTGCTCATTGCGCCATGCCCAGTGAACGAAATCGGAGTCGATGCTGCTGCCCAGAACCTGCGCATTGCGTCCAGCGAACTCCGCGTTCAGAGTGCCGAAGGCGGCAATCTCCGTGGGGCATACAAAGGTGAAGTCCTTGGGCCAGAAAAAGTAGACCTTCCACTTGCCCTCATAGGTGGTGTCGGTAATGGTCTGGAAAGCCTTCTTGAGATCGAGATCGACCACGGCGGTCAGTTCAAAGGCGGGAAATTTTTCTCCAACAGTGAGCATGGATAACTCCTTGATAATGGGTTAGTTGATTTGACGAAGCCTGGTAGCCTGCGCACTCCTGCACGGCACACCATAAGTAGAGAGAATGCACCGGTTAGGCATGCACGCTCAGATTGCGCAAAAGTCTTTGTTATTCAACAGATGATCGAGGACAGGAAAACGATTCGCTACGCAACTGGATTCCTCGGGAGGAAATAGCGGCGCGCCAACTGCGGGGGTGAGCCTAATTGGGCCGGCCGCCGGAAGTGGAGCGGCGGCGAAAGCGCTCGTCCACGGGCTGGCGGCCCTGAAAACCTTCTTCAACAGTGTGCCAATGCTCGATGGCCGGCTCGCCCATGCGCCAGCAGAGCAGCACCACTTCGTCGTCGATGCGGCAGGGAAAGTCGAGCAGGCCGGCCTCAAGATCCTTCACCTGCACTCCGATAGAATCCATCTCGGCAACACTCTCGCGCACCCGCTGAAGGTGGGCTTCCATCTCCGCGCGCTGTTTCGCCACGCTGCTGACGTCTACCCTCATGCCGCCGGAGAGATAGATGCGCCTAAGCAGGTCAGACAGCCCGGACTCGACCACCTCCGCGGACTGCTTGCCTTCAATGGCGCGCTTCAGCAGCGATTCCAGCGTAGGGAGGAGAGACTGCGCTTCTTCGAGAGTAAAGGTTCTCATAGGAGATGCCCCTTTACTCTAGGATACGACGAAACGCGCTGTGGGGAACAGCGATTGGTTCACGACCCTACCACGAATGGATCATTGCAAGATGTTCCTCTCAAGCAACGCCTTGACGACGCAGCAGAGCCGGAATCATTTCGCAGCTTTGTCGGCGTCGGCTTTGGGCAGAACAACCTGGCCTGACACCTTGATGGTATTGGGGTCGTCCTTGCCCTTGCTGTCGTCCACTTTGGTGATGGTAAAGCTGCCGTCGAGGATGCCCGTGGGCGTTGGCACACAACCGCACGCTGGATCGGACCCAATACAAAGGTCCTTCTTGAGATGGTCGTGGAGGTAGACCGTGGCTGTAACGGAGAACTGGTAGGAGATCGAGGCATCTTTCTTCGTCGTTTCGGTTGTGCCTCCCGCGGCCGGTTTCGCGTCGGCCTTGTCGGCCTTTGGATCTGCGCCCTTTGTTGTTTTCACCGTGGAGGCCACTTTGGGTACCGGCCATCCGGGAGTGGATTCGCAGAGAGGCTCAGCCACTTCGACATGAGCCGCCATCAGGTTTCCTCCACTGGGAGCCGGAGCTGTTGTTGTAGTCGTGGTGCTGGCAGCCGTCGCCGCGGCCCCATACCTGGCTGCTCCCACGGTGGCAACATCGGTGGCAATCCCGCCAATGGTGCTGAGTATAGTGCTCCAGGTCTGGTCGTTGGCCTGAATATTTCCCTCAGTCAGCGTTCCGTCCGCCTGCAACTTGGCGTCAACTGAGGCGTTTCCAATCCAGGGTGTTTTCGTATTCATATAGTAGACGTGCTCGTAATCCACTTCAGCCACGACGCTGGCGGAATTGCTCACACGCAAAAGGTTTCCATCGGCTTCGGCGGCGGCGATGTTTTCACAAGCGCCCCCTGGAGCCTCTTCGCAGAAGGTGGGCTGCGTTTTGGCCTTCACATCGGCATCGAGGGTTTCCCATGCCGTCTTCACGTCACCTGGGCAGAGATGCTGAGCCGGGTCGCCGAGATCGTGCGCATCGCGCGCCGCTGAAAGCACGGCCAGATCGCTCAGCACGGTTTTGAGATTGTCGGGAGAAGGCGGATTCTCATTGCCCAGCATGTATGACCTGGGCAGTACGATGCTGCGGTTGGTCACGGGCGTGTCTCCTACCAGCACATTCACTTGTAGCGTGTATTTTGGCTCGGCCCACACGGTTTCACGCTTGCACATGCCACGCTTGACGTAAAAAGGAATGCCGGGAATGCTCGTAGGGTGAGCCGGGTCATTGGAACCAATCGCTGGCGGCGCCGTGGTGGCGGAGATTACGGCCGTGTTATGGGAGCAGGCGGTGAGAAGAAAGAGCAGTGAAGCCGCCGAGGCAGCAGCGGCGCGCGATGAATGGCCAGCAAACAAACGGGTGAGATGCATGGGAAACCTCCAGATACGATTCCACAGCGGATTGTCTCGTAAAAAAGGGACAATGGGACTCTGCGGGCAGGTGGGTTGCCGCAGATTTCTCGCACTGCAATCGCATGGGCAATCGCAGTGCGCAGATTCCACAGCAAGTTCGCCGCGAGAGAAAGCTTAACCCCGTTTCTTCCTGAATGGAAGAATTTTTCGCTTACCCGATCTCCAGCATCCGGTCCAGCGCCACCTTCGCCCAGCGATTGACGCCGGGACGGCCCCTGC
>Ga0302320_10004128_pt1 | contig 33082 bp, 27 predicted proteins | sample Bog_T0_3_FD_202130 | JGI IMG/M metagenome (GOLD analysis project Ga0302320, IMG submission 202130) | Peat permafrost microbial communities from Stordalen Mire near Abisko, Sweden - Bog_T0_3 | ecosystem: Environmental > Terrestrial > Soil > Wetlands > Peat | place: Sweden: Abisko, Stordalen Mire... | reverse complement strand
GGCAGGATCACCGTTCGGAATTCGGGCCAATTTTCACGTTCTAGCGAGTATCCGGCACGTTCGGTCGAGCATGTTCAACCGAACATGTTCGACTGAAGACGTGCACACAATACGATCGACGCAATATGGACTCAACTGGTATCGCTTGACCGGGAACCAGAGCAACAGGCTAGGGAGGAAACCTATAATGCAACTCGCCTCCACAAAAAGGCGGGAAGAGATGTTTGCATTGGGATTGTTTTGTAGAATCTTTTCCGTGAATATGCGTAGAGTCGCGGCGCTGCAGGCGGGTTTTCTGTTGTTGGCCACGTTTGCAGGCGCCACTTCGCGCAGCGCCATACGGATCAAGGTTCTGGATTCTGAAACTCGATCCATCATCCTCGCCGGAAGCGACGTACCCAAGAATTGCGACCAGGTCAATTTCGACGCGTATTGCAATAACAGCAGGACGTCTCTAGTGACGAATACCCTTTTGGTGCAGGAAGGCAACCACCCCCCATTTCGCGTCGCCTGCACCGTTGAATCCAAGTGGTCCCGCTGCGCGCCCTTGCCCAGAGGTGAGACCCTCGATGCCCGGCGAGATAAACGTGGAATTACCTTGTACTTCGTGGATGACAAGGGCAAAGCACGAAAACAGTGGTATGCACTGTTGGATTTGGATAAAGAGAAAAATGCTAAGGATAAGGATGAGGACGGCGACTCCGCTCCGCCAAGAACTGTGGCTGCGCTCGCAACTGCCCCTGCCGCGCGGCCTGCCCTGCCACCGCCGACCTCATCGTCCCCGGCCCCAATTCCCCCTGCTGGCTCTGCCCAACCTGTGATCTCGCGGAACGTGAAATGCAATTTCAGTTCAACGCCTTCCGGCGCGGAAATTTCCATCGATGGCAAGTACGTGGGCAGCACACCATCCGAAATCAGTCTCAGCACCGGGACCCACGTCGTTGTCTTTACGAATCCGGGGTTCAACCAGTGGAAACGGGAGCTTACCGTCTTGTCCGATTCCGAATTAACCGTAAACGCCGTCTTGCAAAAAGAATAGCAGTAGTCGGAAGCAGTTCAGATCCAAACAAGAAGCTGCACTTAAAATTCTGCGGATACAGGGGAGGAAGTTATGGCAAGCGCTTCAGTGGCTGTGACCGGACGAGGAGTCCCAGAGTACAACATCTGGAGCATCATCATGGCGTCTTCCGTCGGCACCATGATCGAGTGGTATGACTTCTACATCTTCGGCAGTCTCGCAGCCATCCTCGGCCCAAAGTTTTATCCTCCCGGCAACGATACCTTCGCCTACATCGCTTACCTCGCCACCTTCGCCGTCGGTTTTCTCGTGCGCCCGTTCGGCGCCCTGTTCTTCGGCCGCATCGGCGATCTCGTCGGACGCAAATACGCCTTCCTCGTTACCCTTTCGATCATGGGTTTCTCGACCTTCGCCATCGGCCTCCTGCCGTCCTACGCGACTGCCGGCTGGTTCGCGCCCATCGTGCTGCTTCTCATTCGCGTCCTACAAGGCTTGGCCCTCGGCGGAGAGTATGGCGGCGCGGCCGTTTACGTCGGCGAAAATGTTCCCGACAATAAGCGCGGCTTCTATACCAGCTTTATCCAGATCACCGCAACCCTGGGCTTGTTCGTTTCGCTGATCGTGATTCTTGTAACTCAGAGCGCGATGTCCAAGGAAGATTTCGCCGCCTATGGCTGGCGCATTCCCTTCCTCATCTCGATCATCCTGGTCCTCATCTCCCTCTACATTCGGTTGAAGATGAAAGAATCCCCCATCTTCGCCGAACTCAAAGCCGCCAAGATGACCTCCACCCAGCCGCTCAAAGATGCCTTCACCAAATGGCCCAACCTCAAGCAGGTTCTGATTTCGCTTTTCGGCGCAACCGCCGGCCAGGGCGTCGTTTGGTACACCGGCCAGTTCTACGCCCTGTTCTACATGCAAACCATTTTGAAGGTCAACGTGAAGACCGCCAACATTGTGGTGGCTGTGGCGCTGCTGTTCGCGATGCCATTCTTCACCGTGGTGGGCGCGCTCTCCGATAAAATCGGCCGCAAGAAACTCATGATGGCAGGATGCCTGCTAGGAGTGCTGACTTACATCCCAATCTACAAAGCGATGGAACGCGCCGCCGGAAATAATGTCGTCACCGTAAAATCGACGCGCAACAAAGTAACCGGAGCCATCGGCCTCACCGCCATGACCACCGATCCCACGGGGGCGCTGGTGGCGGTGAAGGAAGCGGCCAATCCGAACACCACGATGCTGACGATTCTGGTCTTCATCCAGGTGCTGTACGTTTGCCTGGTGTACGGGCCGATCGCGGCTTACCTGATCGAGGCGTTCCCAGCGAAGATACGGTATACGTCGCTCTCGCTGCCCTACCACATCGGCAACGGCGTCTTCGGCGGACTCTTGCCCTTGATCGGTCTCTCCACAGTGGCGGCCACCGGCAATATATATGCCGGCCTGTACTATCCCATGATTGTGGCAGGTATGACCTTCATCGTCGGCAGCCTTCTGCTGAAAGAAACCCGCGGCAACAGAATTTGGGATGAAGCCGGACGACAAGCAAACGCCGCCGACTAGCGTCCTAGGTCGGAAGTCCCGTCATAGGGAGGACCGCTTTGAAAGGGCGCGGCTTTTAGCCGCGCCGTGGCACCTCCTCCGAAGGAGAAGCAGCTTTAGCGCGAGAAGATGCTCACCAATCGTCGATGTTCTCTATCCGCGATCCCAGCCGCCGAGACCTGCATCCGCCTTTCTTAGCGACCTTCGCGGCCTTTCTTAGCGACCTTTGCGGTCAAATTCTTTCCGACCAACGATCCCCTAAACTTTTCCACAAACGATTCATCCCTTCCTGTGACATCTGACCTTTCGTTCGTCCCCAAAAATCCCGTACCTTGAAACTGCAGTCGACGGATGTGTGCTGTGCCTAGTCCTAGGAAACTCACAGCCCCCGCAACCTCACCATGCGATCGAGGGACAGCTGGGACATCTAAAGTCAGGGCTCTCAGTAAGCTACCCTGGATAGCCCAGGGCTGAAAGTCCGTTGTGGTAGTGCACTACCTATAAATTTCGCCAATCTCGACAAGATGAGAAAGAGACAAGATAAGGACAAGAATCCAGGAAACAGATAGAGAAAGACTTAGGAAAACTCGACCTGCGGATGGCTCGGGAAAGGGCACGAGTTCCAGAGTTCGCGGAAAAAGTCCTTGTGCGACCGCCTTGAAAGGGCGCGACTTTTAGCCGCGCCGCAGAAGCCCAATAAAAGCAATAGCGGCTTCAGCCGCCTAACCCAATGTTCAAGTCGCGAACGACTTTTTCCGCAACCTCTCCCACTCGTGCCGTTAAGTCGCGGAAAATCATAGGCGCTTGAAGCGCCTGAGGTCCGCTCTTGGACGCCGTACTGCCCGTAGCTCAAGCACGAACCTCAACGCCTTTGAACCGCCTCCGCCTCTTCCCTAACGCAAGCGTCCAGGCCCTTGAAATCGGCCGCCACCCGCGCCTTCGAACCCTCCGGCGCGGCCCTCAGATATTGCACGGGCCACGGCACTGCCTGCCCCAGCTCCCGCGCTGCCCGCAACGGCCAATAAGGATCCCGCAAGAACTCGCGCGCAATCTCCACTGCATCCGCCTGCCCGGTTGCAATGATGTGTTCCGCCTGCGCCGGTGCAGTGATCATTCCAACCGCGCTGGTCATTATCCCAGTCTCACGCCGGATGCGCTCCGCAAACGGTGTCTGATATCCCGGCCCCACCGGAATCTTCGCCCGCGCAACATTTCCTCCCGAGGAACAATCGATCAGGTCCACTCCCAATCCCTTCACTTGTCCTGCCAGTTCAACCGATTGCTCGATGTCCCACCCATTTTCCATCCAATCGGTCGCGGAAATTCTCACGAACAACGGCGCTCGCTCCGGCCAGGATTTTCGCACGGCAGCAATAATCTCTCGCAAAATGCGCGTCCGGTTTTCGAAAGAGCCGCCGTACGCATCGGTTCGCAGATTGCTCAGCGGAGAAAGAAATTCATGAATCAGATAGCCGTGAGCCGCGTGAATCTCGATCACCCGAAAACCAGCCTCACACGCCCGTCTCGCGGCCTCGCCGAACGCTTCCACAACATCCCGGATGCCCTCGATCGAAAGCGCTTGCGGCGTGGGATAGTGATCGGCGAAAGCAACCGCGCTTGGAGCCATCACGTTCTTCCAGCCGCCCTCCGCCTCCGGAATTTCGCCGTTTCCGTCCTGTGGACGATAGGTGCTGCCTTTGCGTCCCGCGTGCGCCAGTTGCATTCCTGCAACGCTTCCCTGGTCATGAATGAAACGAGTAATCCTACTCAACGCCTCAATGTGATCATCGCTCCAGATCCCAAGATCCTGCGGACTGATACGCCCTTCCGGCAAAACCGCCGTCGCCTCGGTGAGCACAAGCCCGGCCCCGCCCACCGCGCGGCTGCCCAGATGCACAAAATGCCAGTCACTCGCATATCCGTCGACGCTGGAGTATTCGCACATGGGAGAAACGAACACGCGATTGGCAAACCGTATATCGCGAATTTCAAGCGGATCAAAAAGATGAGCCATAGGACTTGCGTTTCCTCTAATAAGAATGAACTGCTGGAAAGATTGCCGTAAACTTTCAGACGGCAACACATTGGATGATCGGAATGAGAAAAATGGTTCTCGGCTCGATGGATGAAGAGACGAACTCAGCCCGCCGAGGAGCAGGTTCGCGAGAATTACCGTTGATTTCTTGCAAGGTTAAATCAACGAACCACCGGAGATGGTTGATTTAGCGACGATGCTCTACTACTCCCAGCCTCACCCTCCACAAACGACCCCTTGACTCGAATGTCCCGCGACGACGATCCCACCCACACGTCAAACTCTCCCGGCTCCGTCACCCACTCTTTTTTCCCCGCGCTGTAATAAGCCATCGCATTCTGATCCAAAGTAAAATGCACCGCCTTGGATTCTCCCGGCGCAAGCTCCACTCGGCGAAATCCCTTTAACTCCTGCACCGGCCGGTCTACACTCGAATGCCCGTCATGCACGTAAAGCTCCACCACTTCCGCGCCCGCGCGTGATCCGCTGTTGCGCACCTGAAGACTCACTTCAACCGTTTGCCCCGCCGAAACTTTCTCTGGAGAAATTTTCAAATCGCTGTAATCAAACTTCGTATAAGAGAGCCCATACCCAAACGGAAACAGCGGCTCGATCTTCTTCTTATCGAAGTATCGATAGCCCACATAAATTCCCTCCGCGTAATCAATCTGCAAGTTCTTGCCGGGATAATTTCCATACGCGGGAGAATCTTCCCACCGCTTCACGAACGATACCGGAAGCTTCCCCGAAGGATTAGCTTCCCCGAAAAGAATATCCGCGATCGCATTCCCACCTTCCTGTCCCGGATACCACATATCCACGATGGCGGGAACGCCGTCGATCCAGCGCGACATAATCACAGGACCACCCGCGTTGATCACCACAACAGTGTTTTTATTCGCCTTCGCCACCGCCTCGATCAAGCCATCTTGTCCCGTGGGCAGATCGAGCGATGCAATGTCGAAATCTTCGGACTCTAACTTCGTCGACCTTCCCACCACAACGATCGCCGCGTCCGCCTTCGCCGCCGCCTCCACCGCTTCCTTCTGAAGTTGCATCCGCTTCTCGTCCGTGTCGGTGCTCGCGTCCTCGCCCTGCATCGCCACGCCCAACGCGTAACTCACTTTCACATTCTGACCCGCGCGCGCCTGAATACCCTTGAGCGGACTCACCGAATATTTCGGCGTAACCAGCGAACTGCCCCCGCCTCCCGTTCTCGCAATCGCCGCGCTGGGCCCAATCACCGCGACGGAATGAATCTTCGATGCATCGAGCGGCAGCAACCCGCCCGCATTCTTGAGCAGCACAATGCTCTCGGTCGAAGCCTTCCGTGCCACCGCCCGCTGTGCAGGCGTATCGATATCGTTAGTTGCAACATTGGGTTTGTCGAACTGCCCGCTGACGAAAATAATCCGCAGAATGCGCCCCACGTTATCGTCAATCGTCGCCGTGGAAATTTTTCCCGCGGACACTTCCGCAAGCACTTTTTCCGGAACCAGCCAACCTCCGCCGTTGCCCGCTTTCTGCGATCGCGGCTCTTTCAGCCAGTCCTCCGCCCGCTGCCCGCCCGGCATCTCCAGATCCATGCCGGCATTCACCGTGCCCACCGTGCTGTAAGTGCTCCCCCAATCCGATACTACGAACCCTTTAAAGTCCCACCCGCCCTGCAGCACGTCCTTCAACAAAAAGGGATTTTCGGCGCAGTACGTTCCATTCACCTTGTTATAAGCCGACATCACCGACCACACGCCCGCTTCCTGCACCGCTGCCTTGAACGCCGGAAAATAAATCTCATGCAACGCGCGGTCATCCACGACTACATTCACCCGGTGCCGCTCGAACTCCTGATTGTTCGCGTCAAAATGTTTCACCGTCGCGATCACGCCTTCGCCCTGCACGCCTTTGATGTAGGCAACCCCCAAACGGCTCGTCAGGTAAGGATCTTCACCATACCCCTCGAAATTTCTCCCCCACAACGGTGTGCGATTGATGTTCACCGTCGGCCCCAAAATCATGTCGCGTCCCACCGCTTTCACTTCCTGCCCAATCGCCTGTCCTTCGCTTTGCACCATGTCGGTATCCCACGTCGCAGCCATGGCCACGCCCGCGGGAAAAGAAGTAGTCGTCACTTTGTTCTTGGCAACTTCCGCCGAAGTCTTCGCCGAAGGTCCCGCCCAGGACCGTATGCCCAGCGGCCCATCCGCCATCTTGATCGACGGAATGCCCAGCCGTTCATTCGCCACCGTCGACATCCAATCGGCCCCGCTCAACATGGCGACTTTCTCTTGCAGCGTCATGCGCCCCAGCAAATCCTGCACCCGCCGCTCCACCGGCACGCTGGAATCTTTGTAAGGGGGTTTAGCTGAGTTGCTCTGGTTCTGGGCGATGCTCGCTGTGGCCGCAAGCAGAATCCAAATCGAATAAAGTGACAACCTCATAGTTGTGCTGCCTCTCGTTGAAATTGAACAACGAAATCGAACAACAGTGTTCGTGGCCGATGCAACGCCGGGCAATCAGCCCCCGAAATTGTATTCCTAGAGCAATCATTCGGCACCTCGCCCGCCGCAGCCTTGGTGCCGGGAGGGGGAATCGAACCCCCACAGAGCTTTCGCCCCTGCGGATTTTAAGTCCGCTGCGTCTGCCAATTTCGCCATCCCGGCTTTCGTGCAAGTGCTCAATTCTAATTGCACTTTCACGCTTTTTTCTTTCTCGTCCACAGGAAAAGTAAACTGGGCAAGAAATTTCCTGCATTTCACAGGTCGTCCTTGCCCGTGTATTCCTCAGCCTCAAGTCTTCAAGAGAGCTCCGTACGACATTCTACCGCTCTCCCGGAAGCAGCAGTTTCAACTATGGCGCTCTTCTACGAGTGCACGCTGACGTGTGCCCCGAAAACTGCTGTTGACACCGCCGGCATGGTCAGAGAGGGGAAGTCTTAAGAGTTATCGAGGCGAATTCTGCACTTAACTTGACCCTAACGAAGATGGAGAGTATCCACCGGTCAGGACTGGACGGCAGGTATTTAGCCGCATCGCCTCCTCCGGGGCACACGACGGTAACTCCCCATGTGACGTTTGTGCGCGACAGACCCGTCGTGCTTGAGAAAGAATGGAGTTTACTCCATGGGAATGGCCCGTCAATTTCGGGTTCGCGCTTTCATCACCGCCATGAACGCGGCGGCTTGCCTGATTCTTGCATTTGCGATTTACCATCCTGTCAACAGCAATCCGGTCAAGTTTGCATGCTACCTGGCGATCGCTCTGTTGGCGGCTTCCTTCAAGGTGGGGCTGCCGGGAATTGAAGCGACCTTGTCGGTGAACTTTCTCTTTACCCTGCTGGGGATTCTGGAATTATCGCTCTCCCAGACGATGTTGATTGGAGCGGGTTGCACGCTGGTGCAGTGCTGCTGGAGACCGGCGCGCCGGCTGAAACCGGTACAAGTGGTGTTCAATGTTTCGCAGGTCATGGTTTCGAGTGCGGTGGCGTACTCCACCTACTACCTGGTAAGTACGCGAGTGCTGCACGGCCCCGGCCCTCTTGCCCTGCTGGCGGCAGCCCTTATGCACTTCGCGTGCAACACCGGCGCCATGTCCGCCATCATCGGTCTCACCGAGGAGAAGCCGGTCGCGAAAGTATGGAACGAGTCGTATCTGTGGTCGCTACCTTACTACCTGGTAGGTGCTGCGGTCGCCGGGCTGGTCAGTTGGTTGAATCGACAAATCGGATGGCAGGCTTCCCTTCTGGTCTTACCTCCGATTTATCTGCTGTACCGGTCTTATCGCCTCTACCTGGGCAAGCTGGAGGATGAGAAACGCCACGCCGAGCGCGTCTCCAATCTCCATCTCCGAACCATCGAAGCCCTGGCTCTGGCGATCGGGGCCAAGGACAATACCACCGGCAAGCATTTGCAGCGGGTACGGGTTTACGCCATGGAAGTGGGCCGCGAACTGGGCTTGAGCGACGACGAAGAAGAGGCCTTGCGGGCGGCCTCGGTTCTGCATGACATTGGCAAACTGGCCGTGCCCGAACAGATTATCTCCAAGCCGGGTAAGCTTACGCCCTACGAGTTTGAAAAGATGAAAATCCATCCCGTGGTCGGGGCGGAGATTCTGCAACAGGTCGACTTTCCCTACCCAGTTGTGCCGATTGTTCTTGCCCATCATGAGAAGTGGGATGGCAGCGGTTATCCCTACGGACTGAAGGGTGAGGAGATTCCCATCGGAGCGCGCATTCTGGCCGCGGTGGATTGCCTCGATGCACTGGCTACGGATCGGCAATACCGCAAGGCGTTGCCGCTGGAGGATGCCATGGCCAAAGTTGTGCAGGAGTCGGGCATCAGTTTCGATCCCCGCGTGGTTAGCGTTCTCGAGAGACGCTACGTGGAACTGGAAAAGATGGCCAAGCAAAGCCCACGCTCGGTCTCTCCCAAGTTGTCCATCGACATTAAAATTGTGCGCGGTTCAGCGCCGGCTGCTGGATTTGCCGAAGGAGAAGCTTCGGGCGCGCCCGAGGCGGCTCAGGATCCGGCGATTGCGTTAGCCAATGCGCGCCGCGAAGAAAGTTGTTTTTTCGACCTCTGCGGGAGCCTGGGCGCGGCTCTCGGCATGGACGACGTGTTCGCTTTGCTGGCGGTTCGGCTAAAACGGCTTGTGCCCCATGAATCGATGGCCGTCTATATTCTGAAACAAGGCGTATTGCTTCCCGCGTGGCTGAGCGGCGAGCATCTTCATCTTTTCTCCGCGCTGAAGATTCCTGTGGGCGAAGGTCTCTGCGGTTGGGTGGCACGAAACCGCGAGCCGATTCTAAATGGCAACCCCATGGTCGAGCCGGGACTCGTAACCAGCCCCGGCGCCACCGCCCCTGCTTCGGCGCTGGCCGTGCCGGTCGAAAACTCTACCGGAGTTTGCGCGGTTGTGGCCCTCTATCGCACGCCCCAGGGAGCTTTTTCTAGAACTGAATTGACCGTACTGGAAACGGTGGTGTCCCGGCTGGGGCTCACCATCGATTCTCTCAGCGCTAAATCCAAGGGGGCGGTCGCCGGCCAGTAAGGCCCTCAAAGGATTTGCCATCGCCTGATAGGCTGCGGAAAAACTTTGCTTCAAGGTGGTTCGGGAAGGGCACGAGTTCCAGCGGTTGCGGAGAAACTCTGAGTCAGGCTGGTTCGGGAAGGGCAGGACGTTCAGTCGTGCCATAAAGCCCTTCAAGGTGAATCCGCGCTTTAGCGTCCGGGGTATGCCTTTTCTGCAAGCCACGAGCTTTTTCCGCATCTGCCAATCTAAGGCGTCATCTGGAGCACGCTCTCACTCAAGGCTCTCGCCCAAAAAAAAGTGACACTCGAGTCGAGTGTCACTCCTGTTGCTTGAACCGATGTTACTTGAACCGATGTTACTGGAACCAACTCCTCGTTTCTTACTGGTCGCCTCCCACTGCAATGCTCAGAGCGGTCTCGGTGGTTGCGCCGCTATCGGAGGAATCTCCCCACGGGCTGCTGCTGCCCCAGACCACGTTGAAGCTCGCGTCACTGGCGCTGCCCCAGACCACGTTGCTTCCCCAGACCACATTGCTGCCCCACACCACGTTCGTGCCCTGCGGCGCCGATTGCGCGGTGAAGGCGTTCGCGCCCCACACAGCGGAGCTTCCCCACACCACGTTCGTCCCCCAGACCGCGGAGGGCGACGTGTTCACCAGGGAAACGGTCTCCGTTGAAGAGTTGTAAACCGCGGTGGGAGAGATGGCGCTCAGCGGCGCCAGGCTGCTATCGGAGAGTGCCGCCTGAATATCCAGGTATCCCGCGCCCACGGTGAAGATATCGGCCTCCTCTACATAGGTTTGGCCGCCGCTGACGATGCTAACGGTTGCGGGAAGATTCTTGTACGCGGTCTTCATCAACCGCGCCTTCACCTGATCCGGAGTCATCTTCGAATTCTGCTCGATCACCAGCGCCGCCGCCGCGCTTACCACTGGGGCAGCCATGCTGGTTCCGTTGAGCGTGAAATAGTCCGGCGACTCCTGGCTGATGATGGTGAATTCATAGCTCGAAGTCATGGGACGATTGCTGGGGAAAGACGTCGCCAAAGTCGAATTCGTCGAGGCCAGCACAGACGTCACGTGATTGCCGGGCGCCATCAAGTCGGGCTTCACGATGTGATCGATGGCCGTCGGCCCCTTGGAACTATAGGTGGTCATGATGTCATCGGAACGCGTCGGGGTTCCCTTCGCGTTCATCGCGCCCACCGTGATCACATAAGGATCGTTGCCGGGAGCGGTGATGGTGCCATAGCCGTTGGTGCCGAAAGAATTATCGCGGCCGTCATTTCCCGCAGCCACCACCACCACGATGCCCGCCTTCCATGCCGCTTCCACCGCCTGGCACAACGGATCCTGGGTGTAGCTCTCAAACACCGGCCGCCCCAGCGAAAGATTGATGACGCGAATGTTGTAGGCCGCCTTCGAAGTAATCGCTTGATTGATGGCGGCGATCACGGTCGCATCCGAGCCCACGCCGTTCTTATCCAGGGCGCGCAGGTTAACCAGGTTCACTCCGGGTGCGATTCCACGAAACTGAGTGGTGCAGGTAAGGCAGGAGGACTGGGTGGCGTTGCCGCCAATGATGCCGGCCACGTGCGTGCCATGTCCAAATGCATCGCTGCCGTTACCGCCAACAAAATCGAAGCTGGCCACCACGCGTGTCCCGAGTCCCGGCAAACCAGGGAGCAGAGAACTTGTGCTTAGGTCGTTAATCTTCTGGATGCCGCTGTCGATCACACCCACAGCGATTCCTGAGCCGTTAAGTCCCAGAGAGGCGGCATAACTAGCGTTCACCGCACCGGCTGAATTATTAAGCAGCGAGCTGGTTTTACGATTGGGAGAAACGTAGACCACTTCCCCGTCCTTCTCCAGCTCGGCGAGACGCGACGCGGGCAGGGACGCATGCATGGCATGCACGAAAGAAAAGTCGTGCTCCAGCCGCGCGCCATGGGCCGCAATCTTCTGCCGCATCACGCGGCTTTCGTTGTATGGGGTGTTACGGAATTGCACGATCACGTCCACGTTGGCTTCGTCGTGCAGCCCCTTCAACTCAGGCGCCAGCTTCGGATGTTCCTGCGCCTGCAGCAGACTCGCCAGCAGGAGCAGAAAACTAATGCAACTAATTCGTTTCAAGGTAAACCCTCCGGTACGACACAGTTAGTGCACGGCACCCTCCAAAAGGGACGCGGGCTATCTTGCTGAGAATAGAGGGAAAGGCCTGAAAGGTCGCACTCGACGCGGGACAAGATGGCCACGGCATCAGCGCCCCGAGCCATTTTGTCCCGGTATCGGGGTTGGTGAGTTCTGAGACTTGCCGGAATGGCCCGGAAGCAGAATGGATCAGCGGCGATGTCCCCCGAAGCCGAGGTATAATGGCGGCCCATCTCCTTTACGTTCGCTCGGAGGGTTTTATGAATTACCTCCCGATGAATCGCTTGGGCGCGCTGGAAATATCGCCCAAGGTCGTCCAGTTCGGAATTTATCTGCCGGGAGTCGATTCCGCCAAAGGGTACGGGGTTTCCGTGAAAATCATTCACGAAACCGACCAGTATCTTCAAGCGGCTCAGCCGGCGCTGGTCCCGCAGGCTCACTCCGTCGATCCTACTTACGGCGACTACTGGTCTGGCCAGATCAACCTCAATACTGCCGCGGCGCCGCCGGGGTCAACCGCATTCGGGCAACCCGGACGTTACGTCTATCGTTATTTCATTCACAGTCCCACGCGCGGCGACATTGATTTCATCATCGATCCCTTCTCGCGCGAAGTCGGCGTGGGGCGCTTGTCTGCGATCACTGTGGGAGGCACGCCATACGCATTTTCCGCCAACGAGACGAAGTGGAAGACGCCGCCGCTGAAGAATGCCATCATTTATGAATTGATGATCGGCGAGTTTCGGTGGGATCTTGGCCGGACGATCAAGCTGCTTCCTTACCTGGCTGATCTGGGAATCAACTGCATCGAAGTCATGCCGGTCTCAAATGTTTTGAGCGTCATCGATTGGGGATACGACCCCATCGGTTATTTCTGTGTCACGGAGCGCTTTGGCACTACGTCGGACTTCCAACGATTCGTCGATCAGTGTCACCAGAATGGGATCGCCGTGGTGATCGACTCGGTCTATGGCCACACCGGCGGCGACTTTGCGTACACCCAGCTTTACGGGGCTTTGCAGGGCGATCTCCCAAATCCGTTCAATGGGGGCAACGGAGAGTTCGGCACCTTGAACGATTTTACGCAGAAGCTCACGCAGGATTATTACTACTCGGTGAATCAGTACTGGCTGGACACGTTTCACATCGACGGATTCCGCTTCGACGATGTACCCGAGTACTGGGATGGTCCCACAGGAGTAGGTTATGCCGACCTGGTGTTTACCACCTTTCAGTATGTCAAAGCGAAGGCCGGCGCGACCAATCACTACCAGCGATTCTTCGACGCGGCGGGGAATATCAATCTGATCCAAATTGCGGAGTATCTTCCCAACCCTCCCGATATTCTTTATGGCAGTTACACCACCGGCACGTGGCAGGACGGCACACTGGGCGCGGCCGCCAGCTGCGCCGCCGGCAACCCCGGCGCCATCGAGCAACTGGGACTGCTCCTGGGACTCAACGGATATCCCACGTCAGTGACGGTCAACGGAGATACGCTGCCGAAGACCGGGCTGCAATACATCGAGAATCACGATCATCAGCGTTTCATCTGCAACTTCGGTACGATCGGCGTCGATGATGATCCGGACGATGTGTTGCTTCGGCAAGGAGATCGCGACGACAATTGGCCGAAGGTCCAGCCTTATCTGATTGCCATCATGACGGCGAAGGGAACGCCGCTGCTATCGGAGGGGCAGGAATTTTGCGAGAACTATTGGATTCCCAGTAGCGGCTACGGACGCGTGATGCTTTATCGGCCGGTGCGCTGGAATTATTTCTATGACAACGATGGCCAGCCGATCATCCGCCTGCTTCGCAAGCTGACAAACATCCGGCGGGGCGGAGCGCAGTTTACCGATGGCCAGCATTTCTTCTACAACGACTACAACAATTTCAACTCCAAGGGTTTGTTGGCATTTTCCCGGCAGGTTGGAACCACATTCAGTCTGGTTGTCGTCAATTTTACAAGTCAGGAACAGACCACGAGCTTTTCCTCTTTTCCAACCAGCGGTAACTATGTCGAGGAGATCGAGGGTACGCAGAATCTGGACGGCGTGGTGGCGGGGGCGATGCAGGCCATTCGTGTCCCGAGCAACTATGGATGCATCTGGACCACCTCATGAACCGCGTGGCAGCCCCTGTGGATATCGCGCGAAAAGAACGCAGAGCAGGCGACGGACGTTGGCGGGCATGATGAATCCGTCCCGACGATAGGAAGCCCCAAAAACCCCGCTTGTGCTACTCTGCGAATTCGCCGCCCTCGCGGAGCTTGCGGGTAAATCTTTATGGGCCACTTAAGCCGCATCGGAGTTGCTATCGACTCGGAACTGTTGGAGCAGTTCGACCTTTTCATTGCGAGCCAGGGTTATGAAAATCGTTCCGAAGCGTTCCGTGATTTGATCCGGGAAAGACTGGTATCCGCGGCGGTCGCCGCGCCCAATCTGGACGTGGTGGGGACCGTGACGCTGGTCTACGACCATCACGTCCGCCAGTTGTCCGAGAAGTTGACCGATATTCAGCACCACCACCACGAGCATGTCATTTCGACCATGCACTCTCACCTGGATCACGATACTTGTCTGGAAGTCATTGTCGTAAAAGGCAAGTCTCGAAAAGTGCAAAAGCTTGCCGACTTGCTGATCAGCGCCAAAGGCGTGCGCCACGGGCGGCTGGTGATGAACGCCCCCTCTCTCAGCCGCCCAACGCGAAAATCCGCGAAACGCCGGTAGCGGGCAGCCATTCCACTCCTACCGGTGGACTGTCGCGCAAACGAGTAGCACTTATGTTAACAGCGTGATACATAATGTTTGCCGGGCCAGGCAGGAAGGTTAAGGAATGAAATCCAATTCATAATTGTATCCGTGCCATCCGTGTAAAGCTTCTGAGCTTTTGTGGGGGGAAAAGAAAGAGCCGGAGCTTAGCAAGGTAGCAATAATGTATGAAACGTGATATCGCTAAGAGCAAGACCGGCTTTATGTTCCCGTTTCTCTGCCTTTGGGCTCTGGCGCCGCTTTGTCCGCCGACCTGCCTTTGGGGAGCAAATCATGGCAGCCTCTCGGGAACAACGCCGGTCCTGGTTGCCGCGCAGCAGGGGACGCCCGTGGGCACAAGCGATAAGGTTGATCCGCCTCAGCTCTCGGGGACTGTCGTTGACACCTCTGGCGCAGTGATTGCCGCAGCTACCGTGCAAGTTCGGAGCGCGAACGGTGTTGTGCAAAGAAAAACACGGTCGGACACGAGTGGTTCCTTCATCATTTCAGGCCTCGCGTCAGGGAATTATCGACTCGTGGTATCCGATCCCGGTTTTGAAACCAAAGAAATCCCCGTCACCCTGGGAACCACGAAGGCGCCGGGCCCGTTGCGCATTGTTCTTCTAGTGGGCTCCCTGAGTACCGCCGTGAACGTGCAGGGCCGAGCGGATGACCTCGTCGGAATTGCCGCTTCCGCCACTCAAGGAACAGTGGGCGCTACGGAAATCCAGGATCGTCCGATTCTTCGCTCGGGAGAAGTTTTGGAGGCGGTTCCCGGCGTCATCATCACCCAGCACGCCGGCGGCGGCAAGGCTAACCAATATTTTCTTCGCGGTTTCAATCTCGACCACGGCACGGATATCGCCGTTTTCCTCGACGATATGCCGCTGAACCTGCCGTCGCACGCGCACGGCGAGGGCTACTCGGACATGAACACCGTCATCCCGGAGTTCGTGAAGGGAGTGAACTACCAGAAAGGCCCTTATTACGCCGATGTGGGCAACTTTAGTTCGGCGGCGTCGGCGCATGTGGAATTTTTCAAGACGCTGCCCCAGAATTTCTTCCAGGTGGAAAGCGGCATGGATGGCTACGGGCGGGCGGTTTTCGGCATGTCGCAAGACGCCGGCAAGGGCAGTTTGCTATACGGCGGAGAAGCCTATCACGATAACGGCCCATGGACGACGCATGAGGACAATTTTTACAAATACAACGGCCTCGTAACCTACAGCCAGGGGGGAGACGATCGGGGTTTCAGCATCACGGCCCGCGGTTATCGCGGAACATGGCACTCGAGCGATCAGATCCCGGTTGATGCCATACCACTGGTTGGTTACTTCGGCGCACTGAACCCGACCGACGGTGGCGAGTCCCAGCGTTACAGCTTGCAGTCGGAATGGCATCGCGGCGGGGCAAATTCCGAGACGAGAATCATGGCCTACGGATTTTATTACGACCTCAATCTATTTTCCGATTTCACTTACTATCTGGATGACCCCGTTAAGGGCGATCAGTTCGAACAGCAGGACAGGCGCTGGGTGGCAGGGTTTGACGCACGCCATACGATTTTCGGCCAATGGTTTGGCCGCAAGGTGGAAACTACCTTCGGCCTGCAGCTCCGCAACGATTGGGTCCACAACGGACTTTTCCGGACGGAAGATCGTATGCGCACGGACAAGAATGATGTCAACGCCTGCAACGACGAACCCATCCCCCAATGCGTTACCCATCCAAATCTGACGGCAATCTTACCCGCGGCTACGGATTTGAATAAATTTACGGACACGGTAGTAAGTTTTTATGCGGAAAATAAAATCCAGTGGGCCAGCAAATTCCGATCGGTCGTGGCCCTGCGCGGCGACGACGCAAACTATGTCGTCACCAGCTTGACTCCCACTTATGTCTCCCCCATCTTTGGCTCGGTCGACTTTGCGAAGCTCAATTCCGGGTCGGCCAACAAGTTCCTGCCCAGCCCCAAAGCAAGTTTGATTTTCGGCCCGTGGGCCAATACTGAGTTCTATGCCCAGGGAGGCTTCAGCTTTCACAGCAATGACGCGCGTGGCGCAACCCAAAAAGAGGAACCGATATCGCCGGACAATCCTTTCCCCACGCCCAGTACACCAATTTCCCCGCTTGTCCAAACCAAAGGCGCGGAGGTCGGCCTACGCACTGCGGCGGTCCCGCATCTGCAAAGCACCCTTGCGCTCTGGTATCTCCACAGTAACTCCGAACTGCAGCAGGATGGCGATACCGGAAGCACCGTCGCCTCAGAACAGTCGAGCAACCGTTATGGCATCGAATTCGCGAACTTCTACAAGCCACAGGAACATTTGGCTTTTGATTTTGACATCGCGGACTCCCGCGCCCAATTTACCCAAATAGACCCAGCCGATGCGGCGTTCACCAACCTGGGTGGTCGGCAGTATCCTGTGCAAGGACCGGGTGGCAAGCTTGTGCCCGAAGCGGTTAAGGTGGTGATCGCATCGGGCGTCACACTGCACGATTTCCGACGTTTTTCGGGGGCTTTGCGCCTGCGCTATTTTGGCCCGCGCGATTTGACGTCGGACGGAATCAATCGCTCCAAGGCCACAGCGTTGGTCAACGGCGAGTTCGGCTATCAAATCAACAAGACGTGGGACTTATCGGCGGAATTCTTGAACTTGCTGAACCGCCGCGCTGATGACATCACCTACGCCTATATCTCCCGAATCACGCCTACCGGCGCGCCGGCATTCACAAACGTTTTTCACCCCACCGAACCGTTTCAGGTGCGATTCGGATTACACTTCCGGTTTTCGACGAAGTGATTCACCGTTCGGTGGATGGAGAAGTAAACGATCCCCACTTTGGAGAAGTGGTGAGTGCGGCTGCGCCTCGCCTGTTCCAACTCGGCGTGAAGTTTTCGTTCTGAGGCAACGGCTCCTTCCGTCCTGATTGAAGCATGACGAACCCTTCGGCTACCGCCCCGCGCTTGTTGTAGAATTCCGAGGATCGGGGGATGGGGCCCGCTTTATGAATGCGAGTGTGCCGATGGCTGATCGCAGTGGGCGCGAAATTTCTTCGGCCATTGCAGTGCCCGCTGGGCAGCGGAAGCGCCACTCCGCGCTGGTGCGCGTGACCCATTGGATTACCACCCTCGCGTTTCTCGCGCTGCTGCTCAGCGGAGGGGAGATCGTGCTCTCGCATCCGCGCTTTTATTGGGGTGAGACCGGCAACGTGAACACGCGACCGTGGCTCAATCTTCACCTGCCGTCCTCCAGGGACACCGTTCCCACCGGCTATGGCTACGTGCTCCCCGATGAGAACGGCTGGAGCCGCTACCTTCATTTTCAGGCGGCATGGCTTGCGGTTGGGACAGGGTTGCTCTACCTGCTGTTCGGCTTCTTCGCAGGGCATTTCCGGCGCAATCTTTTTCCCGCGGCTTCTGACCTTTCCATGAAGCCGCTTGGCGCTTCGCTGCTTCGACATTTGCGCTTTGAGCGGCCGGACAAGGAAGAAGCGTGGTCGTATAACATGCTGCAGCGGCTCACGTATCTGTTCGTGATCTTTGTGCTATTCCCGTTGATGATCTGGACGGGGCTGGCGATGTCGTTCGGATTCACCTCGGAATTTCCCTGGGCGGTGCGGCTCCTGGGAGGCCAGCAGACGGCGCGGAGCCTGCACTTCCTGGTGACGATTCTCCTTGTGCTATTCCTGTTCATTCATGTGCTGATGGTTTTTGTTGCGGGATTTCGCAATCGTATGCGCGCCATGATTACAGGACGCGCTACCCCACCGACGGAGTGAAGTGAAGGAGTAAAGCTATGAGCAATATCCCTCGACGCAAATTCATCACCACCGGGCTGGCGGTCGCGGCGGGCGCTTCCGGGATTGCGGTTGCTGCCAAAGTCGCGCAGCATCATGGGCTCCTCCCCCCGGACGCGGGAGGAATTTACGGTCCCGGCGAAGCGCTGACCTACGCAGCACAGCGAATTTTGGGCCGCCATTCCATGGCCCGGGAATTCTCGTCCACCGAGATTTCGACGAGTCCGTTCGCCAACGAAGTCGATCCGTTAGGCGATGAATTCAAGCGACTCCAGGCGGCCAATTTTGTGGAGTGGCGCGTAACGGTGGACGGCATGGCGGCGCGTCCAACTTCATTCTCGCTGGCTGAGCTCAGAAGTTTCCCCACCAGTACGCAGGTGACAATGATCGGCTGCGAAGAAGGCTGGACTTATATCGCCGAATGGACGGGCGTGCCGCTCTCTCACATTCTGGACCGTGTTGGCGCGCTTTCCGGTGTACGTTACGTTGTCTACCGCTCGATCCAGCTCGACTGGTGGGAGAGCGTCGACATGGCGGACGCCTTGCACCCGCAAACCCTGCTGGCCCACCGCATGAACGGAAGCGAACTTCCCGTGCCCTTCGGAGGCCCGGTCCGCATGCGAGTCCCGCGGCAACTCGGTTATAAGAATGTCAAATACATCAATCGCGTGACTCTGACGGATAACCTCAAACCGTTCGGCAAGGGTCGGGGTGGGGCTGCCGCGGATGGTGGTTACGCCTGGTATGCGGGCATCTGAGAGGACCTCTGATCCCCGGCCTTAGCGAGCGCTGGCGGCCAATCCGCGCTGCTGGCGCAATTTTTCCAGAAAGGAATCGGCCGGAAGCGCCGCGTGATTGCGAAAAAGATCGAGCAAGGGATCATCCGGGCCGCTAGATTCAGTGGCGATCGCTGCATTCTGCGCGCTCTCGGTTTCCAGGCCTTCCGGTTCCACCAGTAACTCCGGCAGAGTATCCGGATTCTCCGTCAGGCGGCCCAGAAATTTTCCCAGCAGTGCGCGCTGTTCCGCAGTGGTTTGCGTGAACTCCACGCCCATGCCCTTGTCCGGGTGCATGACCCGAACCACGCCTTCGGATCTCATTTCCACGTCCCCGGCGCGCATGGAGAGCGTGACCCGCGTCGACACCGGAAATGGCGAACTGATTTCAAGATAGCAGGCGTGTAAACTCAGATCGGTGAGCTGGCACCGCACCGGAGGATCGTCTTTCTCGGCGTCCGGCGAATTGCGGCTCAGCCATTCCCGCAACTGGTGCGAGACTTCTGCCGAGGGTTCGAGAAAACGCAAGCCCACCTGGGTGCCGCTGCCTTCCCAGGCAAATTCCGCTGCGACTTCTACGCGAGTGGAAGATCCCGGAAGCGTGAACATCAGATTCCAACTACCCTGGAGTTTGCTGCGGCGCGGAATCTTGATCGCCAACCCGCCCTCGCCCAGATCGATGGTGTTGACCTTGAGCCGAGTCTCGGTAGAAGGATTCACCATTTCCACCGGAACCTGCACCGGCAGCCGCACATTGCGCCGCCGCTCTTTCTTCATCAGCGCCCGCGCCGCCCGGAAGCTCGACTTGGCTCGTTCCGCGGTAACCGGTTTATAAAGAATGAAGTGAGCGCCGCTCTCAAACGCCGAACGCAGTCCGCTCTCCGGATCGAGAATGGCAACCGCGATCGCACGCTTGTTGCACGGAGCCATTCTCGCCCCCCGCAGCACCTCGGCGGCACCGGGCTCGGCGCAATCTACAATGATGGCTTCGAAGCGATCTCTGGTAAGGTGCCGCAGCGCGACTTCGGAGTTCGGGCAATGTTCCACTCCGATGTCCAGATCGCCCAGCGTGCGGCGCAGCACGCGTACAATTTTGTCATCGGAACACAACAGCAGTGACTTTAAAGTCATAGCTTGGTCTCAAGTCCCCTGGCACCGGCGCGATTTCGCCCGGTCTACGACAAGTCTTCTTAACTGTTCACTGTAAGCTGGCGTTGCAGCCCGGGCAACGATGGTCTTGCGTTCCCGGTTACGCTCGTAACTTTCGTGCCTCGCTTGGTTGGGGGCATCCCCGTGGGCAACATACATCCTCCAAAACGTGAATGAGCCAACAACCGGATCGGTCCATGACGTGATCAGCAAGCCCCTTGCAGACAATGAGTTAGAGCACACTTATAAAGTGATTGGCTTCAGAATCTCATTGACTTTCGCTTTGCTTTTACCGTAAGATATTGAGTCTCCGATTAGCTTTTGGAACCTTTCCGATGCTAGCGCTGTCTAGTATCCCGAAGGTAAGCTATGGTTTGCTGAATCCCATTTGCACTTGGAGAATCTTATAGATACGGCATATTTGTGAAGCAAGCGAGTTATTTTAGGTACATCCCCCATTTGTAAGAAAGGCATTTGCATGGCGAAGCGACGCGGAAATCCAAACTGGGGTAAGCCAGAGCCGATCGGGCCGGTAGTCCCCACCATCACAGAATTTGAGCAGGTGGTGCGCGAATACAAGCTCACTCCCGACCAATATCTGCGGTCCACCCGCTTGCGGGAATGGGCCCGCCGCAACAAGAACTCGAAATACATTCCCGAACCCCTGCTGGAAGCCTGGGGTTTCGAAATCGAATCCACTCTGTAATCGTGGATTCATGTTGATTCGCAAGGGTCGCTGATCGCGACCCTTTTGCTTTTGCCGCGCGCGAATCGAGAATCGCGTAGGAAATCGCCCACTTGCCGGACTGGCTGCACATCCCGCTTCCTGAGCTATTCGCCCTGCTGGCGGCGGTTGCGTTTGCCGCAGGCCTCAACGTTTATGCGACCGTCGGTGCGCTCGGTCTGTTGGCCCGCTTTGGACACGTGCCCCTTCCTCCTTCTTTGCACCTGATCGAGAGTTGGCCAGTGATCGCCGCCAGCACGGTGTTGTTTGTGATCGAGTTTTTCGCCGACAAAATTCCCGCCTTCGATTTGATCTGGAGCGCGCTGCACACCTTCATTCGCGTTCCAGTCGCCGCTTTGCTGGCGTATGGAGCCACCGAACAACTCAGCCCCGGCGAACATCTGCTGGTGGCCTTTCTCGGCGCCGCAATCGCCTTCGCCGCGCACGGAGGCAAGACCGCGCTGCGTGCCGCGGTCACTCCGTCGCCCGAACCGTTCTCGAACATTACGTTGAGCCTGGGCGAAGACGTTTTCGCCGTCGGCCTTACCTGGCTGGCCACGCGCCATCCTTACGCCGCCGCCGCTTTAACTTTGCTTCTGGTTGCCATCATCCTGCTGCTGGCGAACGTCGTCATCAAAGCCCTGCGTGCGCTGTTTCGCGGAGCGGAGCATGAAATGGAAAGCCGTCCAGTCGCTTGAGGTTACGCTCGAACACCGCGCAATCGCGCGGCCTGATGTGAACCTTCGATTTAGCCAAGGCGAAGTTCGGCGGCATCGCTGTCATGCCCGCGGGCATCCAACCAATAGGCCAAAAACCACCATGACCATCTTCGACGAAAAATATCGCGTGGTCGGTATCGCGGACGACCGCCTCACGGTGCGAGGCGTGCTGAGCGGAGAGGTGCTCACCATCGTCAATCCGCAATCGGAATTTCCGCTGTCGCAGGAGGAATATCCCGTGGGCAAATTGATTGCCCTCAGTGATCCCTCCAGCACGCTTCCTAATTAAGCTTATAGCCTTTAGCAGTTAGCCTTTAGCAGTTAGCTACCCGACGGAGCTAACGGCTAAAGGCTAATTGCTTTTTTTCGGTTCACCGCCGCATCCACCGGCAATTAAACAAAAAAAGCCACGGTCAAGGCCGTGGCCTCTTCATAAAGAAATCACCTTAGCTGGCTTTCGGGTAGGCGTCAGGATCTTCCTCGCGCCGTGTGCTTCCACTACTGATCACTTCCTTGCGGCGCTCGCGCAACCGATCCTGAAACGTATCCCAGCGCGGTCCAATGCCGACCGCGTTGCTGTCGATGTGCACCGTGTCAGTCCCGGCAGCATACCCTGGCTCGATCAACTCGGTGTCTTCAATCTCCTCTTGAAGGGGAGCACTCCGGTCTGTGTTCAAATCGGAGGCATTCAACTCGGCCGCGATTGAGCCCGCCGCCCGCGCCGAAGGAGAGTTCCCCGGCATCTGTTGCGTCGTGGGAGTAATGTTCCGATCCGTACCTGCACGATGCATTACCGGATTCGCCTCCCACTTCGAGCGATATCGACCTTCATAATCCGACCACTGTTCATCGGATTCCAGGTCGGTTTCGCTGTAGGGCGGAAAGTTTTCCACCTGCTGCTTGGTAAGGTCCGCCTCAAAATCATCCTGATGCTTGGTGGAAGCTCGCAGCCGCTCCGCGGGCACGATGAATTGCTTGGTGGTAAGCCATCCGCCGGTGTCGACCACCACATAGCGAATCATCCCCGTATTATGATCAAAAATCACGTCGTCAATCTTTCCCAACTTCTCGTCGTCCACTCCATACAGTTTGGACCCGCGGATGTCTTCAGCCGCATCCGTGAAGCGATAATTTCTCAGCATTCCGTAGTTCGCCATAAATTTCCTCCCGGAAAAAGTCGTCTCTCAACCGTTAATCACCAGTCGCAACTTGGATGTCAGTTTCCCGGCGAAGGTATATGCGTGAAATCAAAAGCGAGAACTAAGTGCGGCCGCGCAAGGTTTATGTTTCAGGAACGTCCGGCAGAGCCGGCTGCGCGAATCATCTATAATCGCTTCACCGGATTCTGCTAATTCAAATGCCCTTGCCTTCATACTTTGCATCTTTCGTCGGCGGCGAAATACTCGACCTTGTTGCCAGCACGGGCGCCGTCGCCAAGTTCGTCCTGATCGTTTTGCTGGCCTTCAGTCTGATCTCGTGGGCCATCATTCTGACCAAGTGGAGCCTGCTCCGCCGCGCCCGCATTCAGAGCGGCCGCTTTCTTCGCGCCTTTCGCAAAGCCCAACGGCTTCAGGACATTGCCGCCGTTGCCGACCAGTTCCATCCCAGCCCTTTGGTCGGAGTTTTCGACGGCGGATTCCAGGAGTACAAGCGCCAGATGAGCACCCCTTCGGCGACTCTGCGCAGCCTCACCGCTGTACAACGCGGCATGCAGATCGGAGCCTCCGAGGAGATCACCCGCCTCGAACGCAACGTGCCCTGGCTCGCCATCACCGCCGCGGTCACCCCGTTCATCGGACTATTCGGCACCGTCTGGGGAATCATTGACGCCTTCCACGGCCTTGGCACCGCCGGCGGAGCCACGCTGCGCGCCGTGGCTCCGGGAATTTCCGAAGCTCTCATCACCACCGCCGCCGGACTCGCCGCCGCCATTCCCGCCGTCATTGCTTATAACCTGATCGGCAATTCCATCCGCGTCTTCGCCGCTCGCGGCGATGACTTCGCTCTCGAAGTGTTGAACGCCATCGAAAGCATCCAGCCGCAAGCCGCTGAAGTGAGGCGCTGATGGCCTTTACTTCGCCCAACGGTCGCACTCAAACCGCCCTCGCCGATATCAACATCACTCCGCTGGTCGACGTTGTGCTGGTGCTTCTGATCATCTTTATGGTCACCGCGCCGGTGCTTCAGTCGGGAATCGAAGTCAACGTCCCCAAGACTCGCACCGTGAAAGAAATTTCCGAAGAGCGCACCGTGATCACCATCAATAAAGATCAGCGCGTATTTCTTGGCAACGACGCCGTCAACATCAACCAGATCGCCGCCAAGCTCCGGCAGAAGATTCGCGATCCCCGCAACCAGTTTATTTTCATCCGCGCCGATCAGGACGTCCCCTTCGGCGCTTTTGCGACGGTCATGGACGCAATCAAACAATCGGGCATCACCAACGTCAGCATCGTCACTCAGCCTCTGGAAGAAAATGGCGCAAAACGCTGAGATATTTTTCGAACACGATAGCTGGCCCCGCGCGCTCGGCTGGTCGGCCGGCTTTCACCTCGCGGTCACCGCGCTCATCGTGCTCTATTCGTTCGTCTTCACCGCATCGCGCGGCAACGACTGGGGTGGAGGCGGCGGGGGCGAAGCTATGGGCGTAACTTTAGTGAGCTCAGTTCCCTTGCCCGCCGTGGCCGCCCAGACACAAAACGTTCTGGCAAATGACTCCAAGGGCGTCACCAAATCTCAACCCAAAGTCGAAGAGAAAGAACCCGACGCCATTGAGATTCAAGGAAAGAATTCCAAGATAAAACCCAAGCAGCCTCCCAGCCCGACCAAGGCCAAGCCGCAGCCCACGCCTCAGAAGGAAGAAGAGACCAATCAAGTCGCGTTCGGCGAAGGTGGCCCGGTCAGCGGACCCTATGGCAGCTTCGCTGCCGGCGGCGCGAAGGGCGGCTTCGGCGTCACCGGCGGAGGCGGTGATTTCGGCACGAAATATGGATGGTACGTTCAGGTCATTCAACGGAAAGTTTCGGAGAACTGGCTGAAGTACGAAGTCGATCCCGGGATCACCGGCGCCCAGCGCGTGTATATCACCTTCGACGTCGCCCGCGACGGCCACCCTTACAATGTGCAGGTTGAGCAGTCCAGCGGAGTACCCTCGCTCGACACCTCCGCCGTCCGCGCCCTGCAGCGCATCGACACCTTTGGCAGCCTGCCGCCGGATTACAGCGGAAACAAAATCTCCGTCGAGTACTGGTTCGATTACAAACGATGATGAGGACTCACAATCTTGCCTTTACTCTTACTTTGCCTAGGCTCTCATGTGGGGACAGCCGCTAAGCCTGCCCTGAGCGCAGCCGAAGGGGCTGTCCATCGAGCGCAGCTCGATTTCCGTGAACTGATGATTCTCAAGGTTCCACACTCTTATTTATGGTGGATTCCGACTTGCTAGATCGGAAATATCGGCTTACGATACTATATTGCGAAGTCTTTATTCCCTCAGGATGAAACACCCCCGAAACCCGTTCTCGCTATTGTTTGCAGCAGGAAAGCAAGGCCTCCATGTCTTCTCTCGCAGCTGGATTACACTCCTTCCTCTTCTTGTAATCCTCGCCACCCGATCGTCAGCCCAGGATTGGGTCCGCACCGGCTCAGGCCTAGGCGTGGAAAAAGTTCGCCTCGCCGTTCCCGACTTCAAATCCGCCAATGCTGACCCCCAAAACGCCGCGCTGCTCAAGACCTTCAACGATACTTTCTGGAATGACCTCGACAACTCCGGGGTCGTCGAACTCGTCTCCAAAAGCTTCTACCCGCTACAAGTCCCCGGCCAGCCGCCCGACGTCACCTTCGGGATATGGAACTCTCCGCCGCCCAATGCCGCCATGCTGGCCTTCGGCAATCTCGGCGTCGCCTCCGGCAAACTCACCGTCCAGGGCTGGCTTTACGACGTAAAGAACACCGCTTCGCCGCTGGTCATCGGCAAACAATACAGCGACGTTCCCACCGAGGACGCCGCCCGCATCATCGCCCACAAGTTCGCCGATGAAATTATCTTCCGCCTCGGCGGCGGCATTCCCGGCATCGCCGAAAGCAAAATCTTTTTTGTCAGCGACCGTTCCGGCCACAAAGAAATCTGGGTCATGGATTACGACGGCTCGAACCAGCGTCAACTGACTCATCAAGCGTCGATCTCGCTCTCGCCAAGAATCTCCCCCGACGGTTCGCGCCTAGCCTTTAGTTCCTTGACGAAATCCGGTTGGGAAATTCTTATGTACTCTACCGATCTCAATCGCTTGGTCAGCTTTCCCCATTTCGGCGGTACCAATCTTTCTCCGTCGTGGTCGCCCGATGGCGCTCGTCTGGCGTTCTCTTCCTCGCGCGGCGGCCATTCCGAAATTTTTATTTGCGACTCATCCGGCGCCAACCTTCATCCTATGACTACCGGCCGAGGCCCCGATGTTTCTCCGGCATGGAATCGAAAGACCGGCGCACAGATTGCATTCGTCAGCGGCAGCACCGGCCTGCCCCAGGTCTACACCATGGAAGCCGACGGCACCAACCAGCAGCGCATGACCGATCAGGGATATGCGGTTTCGCCCAACTGGTCTCCCAATGGGCAGTTTCTCACGCTCGCGTGGACCCGCAAGTATGGCCCCGGTGAGCCGGGTTCATCGGATATTTATCTAATGGATATCGCCAGCAAACAGTGGGTGCAACTGACTCACGATGGAGGCCGTAACGATTTTCCGTCGTGGGCGCCGGATGGCCGCCACATCGTTTTTCAATCCAGCCGCTCCGGCAAGGAGGAAATCTGGATGATGCTCGCCGACGGCACCAAACTGCATCAGCTGACTTTTACCGGACGTAATTCGCAACCGAATTGGAGTTGGAAGTAAGGAAAATTTCGTAGCACTGCGAAGCTCCAGCTCGCAGCAGATTTGCAGGAGATTCAACGTCGTTTGCAGGAGATCGATATCAACTTGAAAGGGATTCAAATGAAACGCCACTTTTTGAAGTCCGTCGCTACCGCAGTTGCACTCAGCGCAATTCTCATGCTCGGCGCTTGCAAAAAGAAAGCCGCGCCCCCGCCGCCACCACCACCGCCGCCACCGCCGTCGCCCACGGCCTCCATCTCGGTGAGCCCGGATACCATCCAGCCCGGCCAATCTGCAACCCTGACCTGGCAGACTTCTAACGCGACGGATGTTTCCATCGACGGCATCGGCGCGGTGCAGGCCAACGGATCGCAGCAAGTCAGTCCCGCTGCCTCCACCACCTATCACCTGACCGCCAAAGGCTCCGGGGGAACGCAGGATGCGACCACCCGGCTCACGGTGACGCCGCCGCCTACGGTTCAAGCGCCTCCCACGCCCTCGCCTTCGGAAGAAGATCTCTTCGGTCAGAGCGTGAAGGATGTTTATTTCGACTACGACAAGGCCGACCTTCGCCCCGATCAGCAGGCGGCGATCCAGGCCGACGCTCAGTTCCTCAACCAGCATCCCAACATCAACTTCACCGTCGAGGGCCATTGCGACTCCCGCGGGTCAACCGAATACAACCTGGCTCTGGGCGATCAGCGCGCCTCTTCGGTGAAGAGCGCACTGGTGGCGGCCGGAGTCAGCGCCAGCCGCATCAAGACCATCAGCTACGGCAAAGAAAAGCCCTTCTGCATGGAAGAAAACGAACAATGCTGGCAGCAGAACCGCCGCGGCCACTTCGCCTATCAGCGGTAGGTAAGAGGCAGATGCGGGTAGGGGCACGACGTTTGCATCGTGCCCCTTACTTTTCTTTCTCCTAGCCGACCTCACTACCCACGCGAAACCGAATCCATCTAAAATGATTCCAGGAAGCGACCTATGAAACTACAACGCCTTTGCACTCTCTTGGCTCTACTCTCCACATTTTGTCTCGCCGTAACCCCGGCGTTCGGCGTGAGCAAGGAAATGGTTCAACTGCAGACTCAGGTCCAGCAACTGCAGGAACAAATGACCGCCATGCAGCGCAGCTTCGACGAGCGCATGGGCGTCATGAACAATCTCGTCGAAAAAGATACCGACACGGTCAACAAAGTCGCGGCTGCCATCACCGCGCTGCAAACCACGCTGGAGAAGCAGCAGGGCGACTCCTCCGGAAAAGTCGATCAACTTTCCGGCCAGATTCAATCCCTCAACGACAGCCTCGACGAACTCAAAGCTCGTCTCGCCAAAGTCAGCAAGCAACTGGAAGACATGCAGGCCGCGCAGCAGAGCACCGCCGCCCAGGCCGCCGGCAACCAAGCCCAACAGCAAGCCCTGGCCCAGGCGCCTCCGCCCGACGTTCTCTATAACAACGCCCTGCGCGATTACAACGGCGATAAGAACGAACTCGCCACTCAGGAATTTTCCGACTACCTCAAGTTCTATCCCAACACCGATCTCGCCGGAAATTGTTATTTCTACCTCGGCGAAATTCAGTATCGCCAGGCAAACTATCAACAGGCGGCGCAGAGCTACGATCAAGTCCTGCAGAATTTTCCCAGCGGGACCAAAGTCGCTTCCGCCCAACTGAAGAAAGGCTTGGCACTGATCGAACTCGGCAAGCAAGAAGACGGAGTAGCGGAACTGCGCCACCTGATCCAACGCTACCCGAAATCCCCCGAAGCTCTGCAAGCCCGCGAACGCTTAAAGCAGATGAAAGTTTCATCCGCCGTACGCCCCGGCGAGTAGCTATTTGCTGGGTCTTCATAAGTCAATCAGTTTCGGCGAGTAATAGGCCTGTCTTCCCGAACTTTGCGGCCGTTCTTTGCGACCTTTGCGGTGAAAGCTGTGCCGTGGAATTAGATTTCTCGACAATATTGCGAAAGCAATGTTAAGAATAGGAAGGCGTCAAGGATAGGAACAGGAGATTTTCCCGTGACCCGCATTTCCGATAACGACCCCGACCGGGCCAAAGGCGCCACCGAAGAGGATCAGCACGACCACGAACAAAACAAAGGCCTGGCCGATCAGCTCGGCCATCGCGACCAGGATCCACTTCTAAAAGACGCCGACTCCGACTTCCCCGAGCCCGACGCCGGTCCCGAACACTCCTCCGAAGGCACCACCCCACCCGTCAAAACAAAGTAACCTAAGCAGCCTCTGTGATCCCCCGTGTCTCCTGTGTTTAAGCCTTTGACTTTTGCTCGTAAGCCTTACCCACGCAGCCCATCACAACTTTCTCCACATCCTTCCAAGCCCCCGCCCGCGGATCGACAATCTCAAAGTGCCCCGCCCCGCCGACCGGCACCAGCCGCGCATCTTCTTTACTCTTCTGCTTAGCATCGACATACCCTATGCTGACGCTTGGCGGAACAACATTATCCGCGTCCCCGTGCACCAGCCACTGCGGCGTATGAATCGTCAGCCTCATCGGATCCGCTTCCCGGTAATGCTCCGGCACCTCGCCCGGAGTCCCTCCCAGAAACTCCACGACCGCATCGTTACTCAAATGCAGTTCGTAAGCCCTCTGCAAATCCACCACTCCCGCGAGTGAAATCGCCGCCGCAATCCCGCTCTCCCGCGCGGCCAGACAAAGCGCCAACTGCCCTCCCGCCGAATGTCCCATCAGCACCACACGCCGCGCATCAAAGTCATACCGGCGCGCGTTCTGCAACACAAACTGATACGCCGACCGAATATCCTCAAACGTTCCCGGCCATCCTCCGCCCGAATTTCCCACCCGCCGGTACTCCACATTCGCCGTCGCCACTTCCTTCGCAGTTAATGCAGCACACATGTGCCCCAAATATTCCAGATCGTACTTCGCCCGCCAATATCCCCCGTGGATGCAAACCGCGATGGGATGCATCCCCTTCCCCTTCGGCATCCGCAAATCCACAAACTGATTCCCATCGCCCCCGTAAGGAACCCGCAAATCCGCCCGAGGCGCCGCCAAATCTAAAATGTCATCGCCCACCGTGTTTCCCCTGTGCCCCTCTGCTTCCTCTGTGTTAAAGATTTTGCTCTTGCTCTTGATCTTTTAAATCCGCGGCAACAATTCCCTCCGCTACTCGTACCGCAGCGCCTCAATCGGATCCAATTTCGCCGCCCGCACCGCCGGAACCATCCCACTCACCACCCCCACCACCGCCAGAATCCCCGTAGCCACCAACAAAATCATCGGCGACACAATCAGCCGCACATCGCCCGCCTCCGCATGTTTTGCCATCGCGCTGTACAACGTCAACCGCCCCACCGACAACGAAACAATGTACGACAACCCAATCCCCAGCACCCCGCCGACCGCCGTAATCGTCATCGCTTCCGCCAGAAACTGAAACAGGATATCCCGCTGCCGCGCCCCCAGCGCCTTCTCCACGCCAATCTCGCGCGTCCGCTGCGTCACCGACACCAGCATCATGTTCATCAATCCCACGCCGCCAATTCCCAGCGTCAGCGTCCCGATAAATCCCAGCAAAACTTTCAGCGCCAGCGAAATAATGCCGAACTGCGAGAGCTGTTTCTGCGCGTCGAACACTTGCACCGCCCGCTTATCATCCACTTTAAAGTTGTGCGCCGTGGCCAGCGCCGCCCGCACCGTCTCATCCAACTTGTCGTGATTCAGTCCCTGCGAATCCAGCCAAATCCCATCCAGATAGTGCGTATCTTTCAGCACGTTCATGGAATTAAACGGAACGTAAATGGTCCGGTTGTCGTCGTTGTCACCCTCCTGCATGCGCGGCTTGATCACGCCAATCACCTGAAACACCACTCCATCGATGCGAATATCCTCGCCCACCGCCGGGGCCCCGGAAAACAGCCGGTCCTTCGCCTCCGATCCGATCACCGCCCGCAACCCATGCTGCGAGTTATCCGCGTCATTCAGAAACCGCCCCTCCCCCATATCCAGATTCCACACCTCTTCGATCCCCGGATCCATCCCCATCACCGGCATGGTGAATGTGCGGTTGCCATTCTGCACTGACGAATCCTTCTGCACCATGCGCACCACGTTCTTGCACAATGGCACATTGTTCCGCATCAATTCGACATCGTCATTAGTAAACCGAATCTGCACCCCCGCTTTATTTCCGCCCGCCTGCTGCGACGTTCGCCCCGGAAAAATCCCCACCGCGGTCGCCCCAAAACTCTGAAAGATATTTTCGATCGCTGTCCCAAACCCGTTCCCATAAGCCAGCAGCAACACCACGGTTGCAATGCCCCATGACATGCCCGCCATGGTCAGCAGTGTCTTCCGCAAATCATGCCGCATCGCCGCAACCGCCTGCCCCAACAAATCTCGAATCATACGTAAGCTCCTAGCTTCTAGCTGCTAGCTTCTAGCTAATTCCAAACCACCGCCGAATGCCTCCGATTTGAGGGTTTCGCTAGAAGCCAGGAGCTAGCAGCTATCCCTAAAGCAAACAGCCCCCTGTGAACAGGAGGCAGTAACCTAGCAGGAACTTGTTGTTAACCTTCCAACTTGTCGATGCGGTCGTCGTGGCTATCGAGACGATGTTGGTGGAGCTCCGCGACGTGAAGCAGACGAGCCGTACCCTCGGCAAAATCCTTGACGATATTCTTCAGTTCGCCGATCTCTTTACCGTGCTTCTCCGTTTCCAGCATCAACAACTCGACGTTGTGAGTTAAGGCTTCGTGGCGCTCCGCGAGCTTTTCCAAGCGTTCGTCAATATTCATACAACTTATTATAGCCGCCCCCTGCAAGCTCGGATCCTGCCAATGGGCCCAGCCATTACTCCTTCCTCAACGCCTCCACCGGCTGCAGCAACGCCGCCCGCCGCGCCGGATACAATCCCGCCGCCACCCCCGCAATCCCCAGCGAGACCACCGCCAGCGCCGCCGTCCGCGCCACCAGCTTCGGCGGATCGAATCCCTCGCCCAGCGATACATTCGAGAGCAGCATCATCACCCCCGCCGCCGCGGCAATTCCCGCCGTGCCACTCAGCAAAGTCAGGAACGCTCCCTCCACAAAAAACTGAAACATAATGCTCGCATTGGTCGCACCCAGCGCCTTCCGCAAGCCAATCTCCCGCGTCCGGTCCGCCACCGCGACCAGCATAATGTTGATGATCCCAATCGCTCCCAGTCCCAGCGTCACCAGCCCCACGCTTCCCAGAAATGTATTCATCGCGTCGAAAATCTTTCCCACCTGATCCACCGTCTGCACCGTATCCCACTCATCGAACGAATCCGGATTATTTGGATCGAATCCATGATTGCGCGCAATCACCTGGTGCACTTCCTCATTCGCCGCTACGTGCACCGCGCGGGTTTTCGGCTGATAGTTGATGAACGAGATCACATCCGGCGCCTCGCCCACATTAATCGGACGAAAATGTTCCCGCATGGTCGTGAACGGCATAAAACTGCGCAGGTTGAAACTGTTATCGTCTCCGTGCCCAATCCGCTTCAGCGTTCCAATCACTTCAAACTGAATCCCGTTCAGCAGGATCGTGCTCCCCACCGCCGGCCGCCCCGGAAACAGCGTGCGCTGCACTTCATCGCCCAGCACGATCACCGCGCGCTTCTCCGCAATGTCCATCTCGTTCAGCCAGCGTCCCTCCTTGATCGGAAGATAACGAATCTGGTTGAACATCGCGGGCACGCCCATCATCTGCCCGCTCGCCTGATAAAAATCGCTGACCGCGCGAATGTCGCTGCGCGAAATCACCGGCGCAGCCGCCCCCACGCTGTGGCACTCGCGCAAAATGTCCTGGTAATCGCGGTCCGTCAGGTAGTACTGCCGCAGCGCCGTAAAACTCCCCTGCATCGCCGGAGCCCGGCCCGACCAGATGAACATCACATTCTCACCCAGCGTGTCGAACTGCTTCTTGTTCCCCGACCGGAATCCCTCGCCCAGCCCCACCAACAGCAGCAGCGAAAAGACTCCCCACGCGATCCCAAACATGGTGAGAAACGACCGCAGCTTATGCCCCCAAAGCGTCCGCAACGTCTGCCCGAATATGTCGAAAAGAAGCCTCACGCCACCATTATACGATCCGTGAAATCGAAGCCTTTTTACGAAATGTGGGGACAGCCGCCCTCGGCTGTCCATTCGAGCGAAGCTCGAATCGCCTTTTCTTTTTCCGGAGTGGCCTCGTCCGTATGACTCATTTCTCGCCGTTCGCGAGAAAGCCTCCCCTGAGCCTGTTGAAGGGTGGAATCACAGAAGTCTGCACAAACGCGGAAGAGCGGCGCTTCAGCGCCGCGTTAAACGTCCAAACGAAACCGGGCTTTAGCCCCTGCTTTATAAGAACTGAAACGTGCGACCCCCCACACCAAAAATATCTCCCCACTCCAATAAATAATTTCTCCCTCGCCGGGTTCTATAAAAGGGGATGTCAAGAAAAAACACTTTTCCGCCTTCCTTAGAGGAGGTGTTTTTCTGACATCCAGCCCCTCTGCTGCGGCAAGGA
>Ga0302320_10004125_pt1 | contig 33088 bp, 22 predicted proteins | sample Bog_T0_3_FD_202130 | JGI IMG/M metagenome (GOLD analysis project Ga0302320, IMG submission 202130) | Peat permafrost microbial communities from Stordalen Mire near Abisko, Sweden - Bog_T0_3 | ecosystem: Environmental > Terrestrial > Soil > Wetlands > Peat | place: Sweden: Abisko, Stordalen Mire... | reverse complement strand
CATTCCCAGAGCATAGAAAAATGGAACGGGGATGTCCCGCAAAAAGCGCTAAACCCCTCCACTGCAACGGCGCTCCGGTCTCAAAAGCCGCGCCCTAGAGGCGTTGAAGGGTGAAGCATGACCTCCGCCACTGCGTTACCGGCGGGAAGGTGCGCGATAAGCGAGCGTTTGGAGCGGGTTGGCAACACGAACTCGCGCCAGCGTTTTGGTGAGGTGGCTTCAACCCCGCTTTCGAGCGGGCGAAAATTTTCGTGAGTCTGTTCGCGTGTTGCACGTCCAAAAGCGGCGGTGAACGCGCCGCACTCCAGACGCTAACGCGAGGTTCGAGGCCGCCCACTAGTCGCGCCAGCGTTTGGATTGCGGTGGCTTTGGCACCGCTTTTGGGCGGCGGAAGATTTTCGTGAGTCTGTACCGGCAGGGATGCCTGACGCCACAGGGCGGACGGCTACGGCGCAACCTTGAACGTGCCCACCTTCGCGTGATCTGGATTGCTGCCGACGCCTTGGTTGACAGGGTCATAGTAGCTCTCAAAAACTTCACCGGCGGCGGCGGAAGTAAAGGTCAACTCCGCATAGGTGACGGCCCCAGCCTGGCTTGGATCGGTGTAATTCAATTGGAGAATGGCCGTGGTGGGACTGGATTGCGTCAGCGTGTAAGTGCCGGAATGCTGGACCCCGCCGGCCTCGACCTCACCGAAAGTCACGTCGTTGGTAAACGTGGTCGTCACCACCAACACGTTATTGGTGGAGAGCTTTAGCGTCACGCCAGCAAGCGAGGCGGGCACGACATTGCTCACCTGCAGGAACGTCATGGTTCCCGAGCCGGAAGCCGTGTCCAGCTCGTTGGTCCAAACGTAGCTGGCAGCAGTGGCGCTGGTGAACGTCAGATCCCAGGCGGTGATATTGGTAACGCCGAGCGCGCTCAACATCCCGACGTCCAGATTGGTCAACACCGCAGTGTTGGGGCCGGTCGGAACATAGTCAAAGACGCCGGCGCCATAATCGTTGGCGTTGGTATCGCTGCCCACGCCGGCCTGACTGTAGGTGCCGTCGCCCCAGACGACGCTGATTTCCTGCTTGCCGACACTGGGCTTCAAAGTGGCCGCATAACCGGCCAACGAGGCCGGGGCCACAATGCCCAGAAATTTCACCACATTGGTCGCGGACACGTTGCCGGCCGCGTCCAGGGCATAGGCTTGGACGATATTCGTGCCGAACCCGACCGGCAGACCCGCGGCCAACCAGTTGGTGAATCCGTTGACCGTCTGCGCCGCCGTCCACCCCCCATTGTTGATTTGAACCCCCACAGCAGTGACCCCGACATTATCCCCGGCTTTGCCGGCAACGGTGATGACACTGTTGCTCCACTTCTGGTTGGCGCCCGGGAAGGTGATCAAATTGGTGGGGCTTTTCACGTCCTTGAAATTGGCGGTGATCAGGAGATTGGAGGCCATCGCGAAGGTGAGCGCTGGCTTGTTGGTCATGGACACGCCCCAACTCCAGTAATAGAAGGCAAAGCCATTGGAAGCGGTGGCGGTCAAGGTGTAATTCTGGCCCAAGGCCAGAAGTTGGCCGTTAAGATTGGGCGCCACTTTTCCTTCGCCGACGATTTGCACGGCCAGCACCGCGCTCTGCACATAATCAAACTTCACGGTGTTCGTCGGCGAAAGATTGCCGCTGGGGTCAACGGCGTAAGCGGAAATCACGTTGGTGCCGGGGGTGAGCGTCACCTGGGCCGTCCAGTTGGTCCAGTTGTTGGCGGTGGCCGCGCCGGACCAAACGCCGCCGTTGACGGACCACAGGACATTCGACACGGCCAAGTTGTCGCGGGCCTTGCCGGTGACGGTGAACACGGCGTTGCTCCAGCGCTGGCCGGCAACCGGCGCGGTGATGACATTGGTCGGCGGGGTGAAATCCGCGGTCCCGGAGATTTGAATATTGTTCAATTCATTTGTATTGGAATCATAGCTTGTGAGGTTGGTTCCAACAACGAAGACGGGCTGGGAAACACTGGCATAAACGTTTGAGGCGAGGCCGTCCTGCAACGTCAAGGCAAAGGGTTGCGGGTCATGAATGGGCCCGCCCAGGCCAAGGTAATTGCCGGCAAGAAAATACAAATTGCCCGGACTGAGATAAGTCGGGTTGCCCAATTCCGCGGCAATGAGGAGGGTATTGCCGGCGCGGGAAACGGTCAGTTGCCCAATGTAATCCGGGGTGGCATTTGTATCATTAGGGTTGATATAGTAAAACACCGCCTTGTTGGTGGTCAGCACATTGGCTCCCAATAAGGATTGCGAGACGGAAAAATCTCCGAAGGATAACATCAGGGACAGATTGGACCAAGTATTGGCCGGCATGGATTGGAGGCCCGGAACCTTCAGGGCGGCATCGAGCAGGCCGGTGTCCTGTGAAATGACATAGCCGTAGCCGGGAGCGACATCTGAGTCCAGCCAATGCTCCTCAAAAGTGATCAGGTTCGCATTCGTTTGGCGGTTCACGTAAACCAGTGGCAGGCTGTTCGTGGCGGGATTATTACCATCGTAGTCGGTGGCGACCAAGCGAACCGTATTCGACCCTGGCGCCAGCGCGAAATTCATGGTCCACAGGTTGGAGTTGCCCAGGATTCCGGGGCCAAAATCCTGGCCATTAAGGTAGAATTCGACATAGCCCGCGCCGAAAATATTATCGGTCGCCCGAACCGTGACCGTCGCCAATCCGTTTGTCAGCTGCGCGCCGGCGGCGGGAGAAACGACGGCCAGCACGGGGGGTTTAAAACTGGCGGCACCAACAATTTGAACATTGTCCAGTTCATTTGATTGTGAATCATAAGTCACGGTGTCAGTGCCAGAAATATAGACAGTTTGTGAAACATTGGCGTAGGCAGCCAGCGTGTTTCCATCCTGCAGCAGCAAGGTAAATGGTTCCACATCCTGGACGGGGCCTCCGTAACCGAGATAGTTATCGGCGATGATGGGGTTGTCGTAGTCGTAGAGCGGATTTCCCGTTTCGTAGGCCAGCTTCAGGGTATTACCGGATCGGGCCACGAAAAGCTCAACGTCGGTCAACGCGTTGCTATTGAGATCGTAAATTGTATTCAGGTAAAAAACGGCGTTGCTGGCAGTCAAAACGCTGGCCGCCGCCAGACTGTTGGAAAAGGCCACATCCCCGAAGGACACCGTCAGCAGCAGATTCGACCAGGTGCTGGCCGGCAAGCTTTGCAAGCCCGGAACCAGCCACGCGGCGTTCAAACTGCCCACATCCTGGCTGACATCAAACTGGCCATTGACGCTGTTCGATTGGGAACTGTCCTGCCAATGTTCGGAAAAGGTGATGGAATTGGCATTGGTCTGCTTGTCCAGGTAAGTCACGGAGAGGCTATCAAGGGGGGAACTGTTGCCGTTCACATCCGTGGCCTGGGTCTGGATGACATTGGTTCCCGGCTGCAGGGCGAAATTCAGGGACCACAAATTCGCCGCCCCGGCGACCCCGGAACCATAATCCAAACCGTTGAAGTAAAACTCCACATTCGCCACGCCAAAGCTGTCAGTCGCCTTGACTTGCACCGTCAAAAGGTCGTTGGTGGTCGTCAATGTTCCCGTGGGGGACACCGCGGTCAGCGTGGGCGTGGTATAATCCGCGGCGCCGGAAATCCGAATATTGTTGAGTTCATCGCTGAGGGAATCATAGGTGATGATGTTCGTGCCGCTGAGGTAGATGGTCTGCACCATATCGGCGTACTGGTTGGACGTCACCTCGTCCTGCAACACCACCTCACAATCGGTCTGATCAATGATGGGAAAAATTCCTCCCAGGCCGGAAGTATCCAAATTCAAATAATTCGCAGCCACAATTGACCAGGGAGGTTGCACGGCGGCGGGATTGAGCGTTTGGCCGGCAATCGTCAATTTGTTGCCCGACCGGGAAAACGTCACCTTGTAGGCGTTCACCAGATTACCGTTCGTATCACTCAGCTGAAAATAGAAGGCGGCGTTGGTGGCGGAAACGGTTCCGCCGAAATTGGGAGCATCCGCCATGAAGTCAGAAAAGCCGCCCAAGTCGCCGGATGAATCTTCGCCCACGACCAAACTGGATGAATTGATGGACACCAATAAATTGGACCAGTTATCGGCGGTCAAACTGGACAGGTTTGATACTGTCAGCGAGGCGCTAAAAGCGCCAGTGTCAGTGGAACTGCTGTAAACCCCGCCCGAGGTGTTGTCTTTCCAAGTCTCGGACAAGGTGATGGAATCGGCCATGGAGTGCCGGCCAACCCAGGCGGATAAAATAAGGGCCAGATGGATTAATTTACTCGAACGCAAGCTTTTCAATTTCATGGTGTTATATAGATTTGTCTCCTTGGATTTCGACTCCGCTCCAGCAAGCGCCAGCGCGTATCCGGCTCCCACACTCCTCCTGCCGATCCGGCAGGACGATCTCAGCAGCCATTCAAACCCAAAAACAGTTTTCATTTAACCCAAGCCAAAGCGCACGTCAATGGTTTATTGTCAGTTTTATGCCGCCATTTCAGCGAACCAGTGAATTCCTCCGCCGACCCCGAAAGCGGCGCGGAAGGCCCCGTTCTCTGAAGAACTCTTCGCGGAAACCGGACGCGCACTCCGGACCGGAGGCCGGCAATCCGTCCGCAATCCCCCTGCCGACCCAAAGCGACGGAGGGCCATCGCACTCCAAGACGCTGGCGCAATGACTATGGCTTCCACATGCGCAAAGCCTCTTGGAGCACAGTGACTTCAGCACCGCTTTGGTCCGCACCACACGACCACGGACCAGTTGCAGCTCAAGCCGCCGCCTTGGCCGCCGCGAGATCGGCCTTGCGCTGATTCAGACTCTTAAAAAACTCGAAGCCTTCGCGGCAGCGCCGCACGAGCACGTCCTTGTCTTCCAGCATGGTCTTGATGATGCGCAGAATCGGCTTGGGCCGCAGATAATACGCGCGGTAAAAACGGTCCACCGCCTCGAAAATCTCCTCCTTGGAAGCGCCGGGGTATTCCAAGGTGCTCTGCTGGAGGCCGTCGGCTTCCACCAGGTCGGTCTTGTCGCGCTTGACGAACCAGCCGTTGAGCCGGGCCTGCTCATAGAGTTCGGTGCCCGGATAAGGCGCGGCGAGCGATACCTGCAGGGAAAACACATCCAGTTCCTTCGCAAAATTGATGGTCTGCTCAATCGTGGCTTTTGTTTCCAGGGGCAAACCGAGAATGAACGTGCCGTGAACCACCACGCCGGCCCGATGAGAGGCCTGGGTGAACGCGCGCATTTCGCCGGTGGTCACGCCTTTCTTGATGCGCCGGAGCGTATCGTCGCTGCCGCTTTCGTAGCCCACCAGGAACAGGCGCAGGCCATTATCCTTGAAGGATTTAATCGTGTCGTAATCCAGGTTCGCCCGGCTGTTGCAGCTCCACGTCAAACCCAGCGGGCCGAGTTTCTTGGCAATCTCCCGGGCGCGCGGAAGGTTGGCCGTGAAGGTGTCGTCGTCAAAGAAAAACTCGCGCACCTGCGGGAAAATTTTCTTCATGTGGGCCATTTCCTCGGCCACGTTTTGCGGCGAGCGCACGCGATATTTGTGTCCGCCAATGGTCTGCGGCCAGAGACAGAAGCTGCATTGCGCCGGACAGCCGCGGCCCGTGTACAGGGAAATGTATGGGTGCAGCAAATAGCCAATGAAATACTTCTCAATCTCCAAATCGCGCCGATACACGTCCGCCACCCACGGCAGCGTGTCCATGTCCTGAATCATTTCGCGTTCGGGATTGTGGATGATCCTGCCGTCCTGGTTTTTGAAGGAGAGTCCGGCAATGGCAGCCAAGTCGCGGCCCTCGGCCACCTCCTTGCAGGTGAAATCAAATTCCTTGCGGCCAACCCAGTCAATGGCGGGCGACGCCTTCAACGTTTCCGCGGGCAGGACCATCGTATGCGCGCCGACAAAGCCGATCTTGGTGTCCGGCTGTCGCGCCTTGATGGCCTCGGCGACTTGGCAGTCATTTTTCAGCGAGGGGGTGGAGGTATTGATGATGACATGGGCGAAATCCTTGGCAATGGCGAGGCATTGGGCGAGATCAATGCCGTGCGGCGGGCAGTCGAGCAAGCGGGAATTGGGGGTGAGCGCGGCGGGTTGGGCGAGCCACGTGGGATACCAAAAGCTCGTGACCTCGCGCCGGGCCTGATAACGCGCGCCGGCGCCGCCGTCGAATCCATCAAACGACGGCGGGGAGAGATAGAGGGTGCGGCTCATGCAACACAAATTCTATTCCTGCGGGGGCATTTTCGCGGCCAAGAATGGCTGAGGCTGACGCGCGAGCGGGGCAGGCGGGACGCCGGCCCTACTTTTTGCCAGCCTCGCCTTCCGCGCCACAGAATGTGCCCACATGCGCCACGGGCGCCACTTGGGCCTCGCGCGCCAAGGTCCCCTCGGTGTGGTCGTTATTGGAAAACGCGCCGCGCGCGCTGGCGGCGGGGGAGGCGATGACGGCCTTGGCTTCGGCCAGATGGCCTTTGCCGATGGAAACGCCGTTGTAGGCGCGCCGGGCCAGGTCCGGCGAGAACGGAAACGGCTTGGGCCGCGCGCCGAAATTGTATTTGATGTTTTTCCAGTTGTCGCCGGACTGGTAATTCGTGCCGAGCGCGCCGCTGGGATCATAGCCGCAATGCACCATGCAATGCTCGCAACGGGGGTCTCGCGCCTGGCCGTGCACCACGCCGTAGTTTTGCCAGGCCACCTTGGACAACATTTCCTGATAGCCGTCGTAATGGCCGTCGGTCATCAAATAACAGGGCGCCTTCCAGCCCTTGATGTTGTAAGTCGGGATCGCCCAGGCCGTGCAAGTGAGATCGCGCTTGCCGGCGAGAAATTCCTGATAGACGGGCGTGCCAAAAATCGTGAACGCCTTCCCCCATTCCTGAATGCGCGCGAACTTCTGCCGCGTCATGTCCCGCGTGAGGAAAAACTCCTTCGGATCCCGGCCCAGGCGCTGGACCATGTCCTTCTTGGCGGCGTCGTAATCGTAACCGGGCGAAATGGTGTGGCCATCCACCTCCAGCGACGAGAGGAACTTGAACATGTCTTCAATCTCCGCCACCTGGGTTTCCCGATAGACGGTGGTGTTCGTGGCGCATTGGTAGCCGAGGATCTTGGCCATTTTGATGGCTTCAATGCACTCCTTGAACACGCCCTCGCGCTCCACGATGAGGTCGTGCGTGAACTCGAGTCCGTCCACGTGGACATTCCAATACATCCACTGCGTCGGCCGGATGACGCATTTTTTGCGGGCCGCGTCGCCGGCTTTGCGAATGGTTTCGGCGTCCGGCCCGGAGATCAATTTTTCGGCGAGCAGCCGGGTCAGTTTCGGCTCCAGCGCCGGCGAATAAATGGCGGCGAGGTAGTCCCTCATCTTTTTCCGCATGAACATGCCGTTCGTGCAGACGTAAATGACGCGGCCCTGGGCGAGCAAGCCGGCGACGAGTTCCTCGATCTTGGGATAGATCAGCGGTTCGCCGCCGCAGATGGAAACCATCGGCGCCTCGCATTCCTCGGCCACGGCGAGGCACTTTTCCAATGGGACCATGTCCTTGAGATTGGTGGAGTATTCGCGGATGCGCCCGCAGCCAGTGCAGGTGAGGTTGCAGGTGTGCAGCGGCTCGAGCTGCAGGACCATCGCAAATTTGGGGGTTTTGCGCAGCTTATGTTTGATGATGTGGCTGGCGATCTTTTTTGTCAGTGCAAACGGAAAACGCATAAAATATCAACCTTTATTGAGCTTTCTAATCCTTGTTGGCCGTTAAAGCCGCATTCTTGACCTCTTGCAAGGCCGGCAATTCTCGGAGCGCGGCTCGGTGAGCCGCTGCAAGGTTCAAACTCCAAGGCGCTTCCATTTTATTTCCAACGGTTTTTGCCGGGCGGAGTTGCTGCGGATCACAGACCCGCGCTCCGTCCGCAATCAACGGACCGAGGCGATTTCAAGGGAACTCTGTATGGCGATCACCGGCGCGTTGGTCTGCGCCGGCTCAACCCTCATGATGCCGGGCAGAATAAAATCCAGCGGCGAAACAGTGCGCGACGCACTGATGCCTCCGCATCCGCCGAGCAGCAGCGAACCGGCCGACGACAGGGCCAAAAACAGGAACTTCCAGCTTATTCTCACTTGCCGAGTATAATTCACTACGCCACGATGGCAACTTCTAATTAAGAGTAACATGCCAGTGTCAACATCATCAAGGGTGCAAGGTTTCGCGGCATTCGTCCTGGCAGCCGCCACCGCTTGGGCCCAGCCGGCCACGAACGCCATTTTCGCCGCGCGCGCGGAACAGGCGTTTGCCCGCGCGCAAAAGGAATTCGCCGCCCGTCCCGGCGAGCCGGATGCCGCGTGTCAGTTGGGCCGCGCCAGCTACGACTGGGCGGAATTTGCCACTAACGCCGCACAGCGGGAACAGGTGGCGCAAGTGGGCGTCGCCGCCTGCCGGCAATTGCTGGCGCGGGAACCAAAGTCAGCGCCGGCGCATTATTATCTGGCCATGGATTATGGAGAATTGGCCCAAGCCGAAGAGCCATCCATCGCCGCCTACAAGTTGATCCGGGACATCGAACGTGAATTCAAGGCGGCGGCGAGCTTGGACGAACGGCAGGATTATGCCGGACCGCCGCGCTGTCTGGGTTTGTTGTACCGGGACGCACCGGCCTGGCCCATCAGCATCGGCAGCAAGCACAAGGCGCGGGAATTTCTGGATCGCGCGGCCGCGCTGGCGCCGGGATATCCGGAAAACCAGCTGAATCTGGTGGAATCACACGTGCGGTGGCATCAGGCGCCCGAGGCGGAGAAAGCGTGGCAAAAACTTGCGGCCATCTGGCCCGCCGCCCGAACCAACCTCACCGGACTGGCTTGGGAATCGGACTGGGCCGATTGGACGGCCCGGCGAGCGGCGGTGAAAGCGGACTTTGAGAATGCGTTCCAGCGCGTGCCGGAACCTTGAAAATTTACATTGTGCAAGCACGAAAGGATGCGCTAGAGTTACGTCAAATTCAAATCATCATTTCAGATCAACCGGCATAACCGCATGGCACGAAACATCATCGCGGCATTAAGCGACTCGACAGTGTTCCTGCGCGAGTGGCTCGCCAACCCCCAGCGCACGGGCGCCGTGGCTCCCAGTTCGCCCCAATTGGGCGCGGCAATGGCCCGCTGGCTGCCGCGCAATCCGGAAAGCCACGTGCTCGAACTCGGCCCCGGCACCGGCGCAGTCACCGATGCGCTGCTCAAGTACGGCCTGCGCGAAGACCGGTTGGTCGGCATCGAAAAAAATCCGGCGCTGGCCAAAATACTTCGCAAACGGTTTCCCCAGGCACACATCGTCACCGGCGACGCTTGGGACCTGGACAAACTGCTCACCGAACTGCCGCTGCCGGTGGAGTCCGTGGGGGCGGTGATTTCCAGCCTGCCGCTGCTGAATTTTCCCAAGGAACAGGCCGATGCCCTCGCGCGAAAAATCCGCGCCGCGCTCGAACCTCGCGGGCGCTGGGTGCAATACAGTTATCACATTGCGCAGGACCGCAGCCGCGGCGGCGATGACTTCAAGCTGCTGGCTTCCAAGATTGTCTGGTTCAACCTGCCGCCGGCGCGGGTAAGCGTGTACCAGAAGTAGCGGCGGGCATCCCGGTCTGGCTTGGAGCCGGGCATTCAGCCTTCGCAGCGCGCCAACTTGTCACGTCGAAGGCGGACGCAGACGGAAGCGCCGCTCCGGCGCGACGGCGATCCATCCCAGCGGAAAAGCTCTCAGGCGCATCAAAGCGCGTCGGAACTCTCGGGCGATTCAACTCAATCCCTGCCGGTTCCACGCGGGAGGGATTGCCGCGTTCCACGTCGGGCACGGAGGCCTGGCGCCGCATTGACCGGCGAAAACGCCTCCCACAAATCGAATCGCATTGCGCCGCGGGCTTGCTACCATTGGCCCGTGGAACCGCAAGCCGCATGAGCGCTCCCCATAAACAATTGTCGCTGGCCATGATCGTCAAGAATGAGGCGCGCTGCCTGGCGCGCTGCCTGCGCAGCATTCGCGCTGTGGCCGACGAAATCATCATTGCCGACACCGGTTCCACCGACGACACCGTAAAAATCGCCGCCGAATTTGGCGCCCAAGTCTCCCATTTCGTCTGGATCAACGACTTCGCGGCCGCGCGCAATTTTGCGCTGGAGCAGACCGCCGGCGAATGGATTCTGGCGCTCGACGCCGACGAATACGCCAGCGAAGCCCTGGCCGGAGAAATCAGAAAATTCATCGCCGGTCCGCCGCAAATCGGGCGGCTGAGAATTGTCAGCGACTTTCGGCACGGCGGGCAGACGCTGCGCTCCAGCACGCACGTCTCGCGGTTGTTTCCGCGCGGGGCCAGATTCGAGGGCCGCATCCACGAGCAGATTGCCTCGCCGCTGCCGCGCGTGAATTTGCGCGGCGAACTCTGGCACGACGGCTATCTTGAAACCGGGAAATCCGAGCGCAATGTCAGCCTGTTGCAGGCCGAACTGGCGCGCGAACCGCGCAGCGCCTATCTCCAGTTTCAACTGGCGCTGGAATTCACGTCGCTGGGCCGGACGCAGGACGCCTTTGCCTGCCTGCAAAAGTCCCGCGCGGCCATGCAGCCGTCCGATCCGTTCGCGCCCAACGTGGTGGTGGATTTCCTGTATGCAGCCATGGAGTTGAAACAATATGCAGCCGGGCTTGAGGTCATCCGCGCGTCCGAAAACTGGCTGGCCGACTTTCCGGATTATCACCATGTCTGCGGCTTGTTCTACATGAGATACGTGGGCAGCAATCCGGCCAAGAATCTCGCCGACCTTCCAAAAATCGAGCAAAGTTTTCAGCGCTGCCTGGCGCTCGGCGAGACGGACAAATACAAGAGCGTTCACGGCGCGGGCAGTTTTTTGGCAAATTACAATCTCGGGGTGTTTTATCACGCCATGGGCAACGATGCGCGCGCGCGCGGCTGCCTGGAGGCCGCCGCCGGACAAGATTACGCGCCGGCCGCGACGCTGCTGAAAAAGCTGAAGGGGTCTTGAAAATCTTTCCATTCTTTTGCAAAAGTATTGGCTTAAGGACTGGCCATTCGCCGCCGATAACCAAAAGCGAATGAATATAACCATTATTCAAACCTGTGATGGTGCGCTGTACAAGCCCCTCTTGGATGCAGCCGAACCAGTTAACCGCGCTTACGCCAGTCAACATGGCTATGGCTATCTGCGTTGGGATGGCATCAAACATGGCAGCGAACCCTGGCAGGCCACGTTCAACCGAATCTATTTGATCCGCGAGTTGATCAGGTCTGACCCGCAATGTGAATGGGTATTTTATATTGATGCCGACGCGGTGGTGTTTGACTTCGAGCGCCGGCTGGAAGAATTTCTCGATCCCGCCTACCTCTTGATCGCCTGCGCCGGCGGCCGGCGGCCGGACAACTACTGGGATCTAAATGCGGGCGTCTTCTTCTACAACAGCCGCCATGTCCGTGCCATGGCGGTGCTGGACATCTGGGCCGGGGCGTATGAATCAAGCAAGCCGAATGTGTTATTCAAGAGCAGCGATTCGTTTGTCAACTCATCGGAATATGCTGTTAGTGATCAAGAGTTGCTCCAGGATCTCCTGCGCGTGAACCCCGGTTTGGCGAAGATTTATCAGGGCAGCGAGCGTGCGGCCTTTAATTATGGCGGGACTTTCATTCGCCAATTGCTTCGGCAGGGAAATGTTTCGTTTGAACAGCGCCTCGCCCAGCTAAGGGCGTTGTGTGCAGAGTCCATCACTAGAAACCAGCCGGGGTCGGCCGCTTCCATTCCCGCAGCAATCCAACCAACTACCGGGCCGATTTACCGAGAATCGAGCCAGGTTGTCAGCGCAGCCTGACGCTCAGCCAGACGGACAAATAACAGCGCGTCAACGGCGCGGGCCGCTGCTTGGCAAATTACCATCCCGGGGTGTTATTACGCCCTGGGCGGCGATGCGCGCGCGAGGCCGGTTGGAGGCCGCCGCCGCTTAAGATTTCGCGCCCGCGGCGGCGCTGTTGAAAAAGCTGAAGACGTAGCTGAAAACCGAAGTCCGAATCCCCGAGGCCCGAAAGAAGCCCGAAGTCCGAAGTCCAGATGGACGATTGACTGCAAACCCACTCCGGCTTTTGCGGCGACCGCTTCGGATTTCGTGGCAAGGCAGCATATCTCACACTGAGATTGGATTGGCGACCAAGCGCCGCTTGTCCTCACAGGGCAGACGCGATGTGTGAAATACTCGGGCTGGAGCTTCGGCTTTTCGTGCTACGCTCCCACCGGCGCCCCCGCTCCGGCCAGGGCGTTTTGCAGCATCTGCGCGGCTTTGGGCAGCGTCCGGGAAAGCGGTTCGAGACGTCCGTTGGTCTTATCCAGCAGCGGCCGGGCACGGACGGCGATTAATTTCTGGTACCAAGCCACAAAGGCCAGGCTGGTGGCCTGTTCGTCCGGCCCCGCCTTTGGCGCATGGGCGGCAAGTCCGACGGCGGTTTCACAGAGCATCAGCGCAGCCAGGGTTCGCGGCTCGTGTTCGCTGCTCCAGATTTTTTCCCACAGCGGCAATGCTGCCTGCGCATCGCTGTTCAGCATCAGCGCCTCGGCCCGTTGCGCGGCGACCACCGGGTTTTCCGGCAGGGACTTGAACGCCTCGGCGGTCCAGTCGAGCGCAAATTCCAGGAATTCCGCGCGGCCCAGGGCAATCTCACCGCCCAGCCGCCACGCAGCCAGGTTGCGTGGCTCGGCTGCGATGACGCCATGCAATTGCTGCAGCGCTTCCACGGGGCGGTTTCCGTTCTGCAAGAATCTGGCGTAATCCAGCTTGGCCGTCTGGGCGCGGCTGGTTTCCGCAAGCGCAGCGAGGAAGGCTTTTTCCGCGGCGGGCAGGTCGCCGAGCGCGACCAGGGCCAGGGCGAGACAATGCGCCGGCCCGGCGGTGAGGATGTCCGTGTTGATGGGGGAGAGACCGCGCTGGTTGCGCTTGGCAAGGCACTGGCGCATTTGATCAACAGCTTCACCGAACTGCTTCCGTTCAAAATGCGCCAGGCCCAAAGCAAAATGCATCGAGGCCGTCAGCCCGCCGCGCTGCGCCAGCGGCGAATTCAGCACCTGCACCACTTCGTCGTGGTGGCGGACTTTATGGAGCACGCAGGTGAATTGTGTGAGCAATACTTCGCGCAACTCCGGCACGCGTTCCCCGGGGGCCTGGGCGGACATCAGTTCATAAGCCTCGCGGTATTTGTCAACGCCGGCGGGCAGGTCGTCCGAACGGACCAGTTCCAGGCCGAGATTCATCACCAGGTTCAGGTCGGTTGGATTTTCCCCGATGGCCGCGCGGAGCAGTTTCAGATTGCGTTCAATTTTGTTGCGGTCTTGCACCAGTTCCTTCGTGTAGCCGTGGTGCCGCAGTTCCGCGGCGCCGAGCGCGGTTTTCAGCCCCCATTTTTTTGCGCCCTCCAGCATGCTGGCGAACACTTGCTCGTGAATGCGGCCCGCATAGAACACGCCGGGCGAGTTGCGGTACAGCCGCGGCACGAAACTGCGGCCTTCATTTTCCTGGCCGGCATTCACCAGGGGCAGGCGGTACGCGATGGTGGCGGCACTTTTCATGTCCGCGAGCAGCTTGGCGTGCTGTGCAGCGGGCAACTCCTCGTCGGCATCGAGCATCAAAATCCAGTCGCCGGTGGCATGTTCCAGGGCGGCGTTGCGGGCGGCGGCAAAGTCATCGCACCAGGCGAACGCATGGATTTCCGCGCCAAATTCGCGGGCGATCTCCACCGTGCGGTCGGTGGAGCCGGTGTCCACCACGATGACCTGCGCGGCCAGTCCGCGGACCGATTTCAAGCATTGCGCCAGGAATTTTTCCTCGTTTTTCACGATCAGGCAGATGGACAAGCGGGGCGAGGAGAGAGGAGGGAGGATGGAGGCTGTCTGGAGCCAGTCCGGTTTTGTGCCACCGATGAGCCGCTTGCTCAAGAATTGTTTTGGCAATGACCAGCCCGGCGCAAGGTCGCGGGCGCGCTGGGCGCAGCGCTTGGCGCTTTTTCCGTCGCCGGCCGCGAGCGCGATCTCCGCGAGCAATAAGAATGCTTCCGGGTGAAACGGACGTTTGGCCACTGCTGCCGCCACCGCCGCCCAAGCGGCAGCATGATTCTTTTGACCCGACAATTCGCGCGCCTCGTCCAGCCGGCCGACCTGCGCGACCGCGGGCAACCTTGCTGGCGTGATCTGGGCGCCGGGCTTGACCGGCGCGCCGGAATCGGCCACAAGTTCACGGATGCGCTGGGCCGCAATGGCGGCGGAGCTGCTCCACGAGCAGTGCTGGTGCGCATGGCGGCTGGCCAGCCGGCCGCGCTCGCGGGCTTCGGCGCGATGGCGGTAAACATGGCGCATGGTTTCAGCCAGCGCAGCCAGGTCGGGTTCCAACAGCCAGCCGTCGCCGACCAGCTTCATGCCCCCGGCTTCCTGGCCGAAAACTTTCCTCGTCGCCGGAATCCGATACGCGAATTCGTCGCGCACAAAATCGTCGGTCGCGCCGCCCGCCGTGACCATCACCGGGAGGCCGCAGGCCATCGCTTCCAGAACCGGCAGGCCAAAGCCTTCGCCCCGATAGGGCAAAACCAGGCAGTCGCAAGCGGTGTACAGTCCGGGTAATTGACCGGACGGCAACTCCACATTGAGATACAAGATTTCCGGCGCGCCGGGCCGCGCTTGTGCGGCGCGAATCTGGGATTCAAAGGTCTGGCCGGTATAAACTCCATGGTCGCCAAAATCCTTGATGACCAGGCATACGTCGTCCGCGGCAGTGAAGTTTTTGAAGTAAGCCTTGAGCAGCAGATCCGGGCCTTTGCGCCCGATGGTGCCGCCGACGAACAGGAATTTGAATTTCTTTTGCGTGGCCAGCGCCAGCGGCGCCGCCTGCGGATGAAAGGTTTCCGCATCCACCCCATTGGGCACGACGAAAACCTTTTCCGCCGGCACGCCGGATTCGACATAGACGCGGCGGACGTATTCGGAAGGAATCCAGAACTCGTCCACCTGGCGCGCCAGGCGCACCCATTTCTCGGGCAGCAGGCCGAATTCCCAAGGCTGGATGACCACCAGCTTGCCGCCGCGCGGGCGCTGCCAGTTCGGCGGCCAGGCATGGCGCACCGTAACCTCCGCAGCCGGCGCGGGAGACGCGGACTTCGCGGAGGCAAACCGGGGCCAGGCCGTGGCGGCATCAGCGGCGATGTCCGCGCTGTTGTCCACGCACCGGATCTGCGCGCCAGGAAGCTGCTGCAGGGCAGAAACCAGTTCCCGGTTCACGTGTGAGAGGCTGCCGTGATCCAAAAAGGAACCTTCCCATGAGACGCTCGTTTTTGAGCCGGCTGCCGGCATGCTTGACCGGGTTTCGGCCAGCAGAATACTCTGGCTGGCGGTGATGATTTTCGGATTGGCTGGCACGAGGTAGCGGTTTTGCTGGTCGAATGAGCCCGCCCAGCGGCCAAAGAAAGTTTTCAAGTTCTCATTAACGTGGTTGAACCGGCCGGCACTCTGTCCTTCGAGATGATACACGACCGAGTGCGGCTCATAGACCACCTTCATGCCCGCGGCGCGGGCGCGCAGACAGTAATCCACATCCTCGACGCCGTTGCGGAAGATCTCGTCAAAACCGGCGAGCTGTCGAAATAACGCGGCGGGCGTGAGCAGGCACGCGCCGGTGACCATGTCGAGTTCGCGCAGGGTGTTTACTTCCGGGGCGAGCGGATGGGCGTGGCGGTGCGGATGATCCGGCACGCCATTGATCCAACCGATGCCGGCGTGCTGAATCGTGTTGTTCGCATAAAGCAGTTTCGCGCCCACGACGCCGACCTCCGGGGCGGTCGCCGCGGCCAACAGGGCGGTGAGCCAATTGGCGGTGGCCACGGTGTCGTTGTTCAGAAATACCAGCTGCGGACATTTGGCCGCCTGCGCGCCTTGATTGCAGCCTTGGGCGAAGCCGCGATTTTGCGGGTTGAACACGGCCCGGATGCGGCCCGCGGTTTCTTCCGATTTCAGATACGCGGGGGTCCCGTCGGTTGAGCCGTTGTCCACGACGACGATTTCGCACACCCCCTGCGGCGTATGAGCCTGGATGGACTCGAGACATTGGCGGGTCAACGCCAGGTTGTTGAAGGTCGGGATGATGATGGAAACTTGCGCCGGACCGTGATGGGCGGGCGGCGACACGGCGGCTGCAGGCTCCACTGCCGCCGGAGCGGAAGCAGCGACGGGGGCCTTTGCCGCCGGGCTGGTCTTCGGCTCAGTATTCGATTGCGGCTGCTGACATTCTGGACCAGGCTGCGTCAGCGGCCGTTTTTCTTCAACGGCGGCGAGCGACTTCAAGCCCGCCTCAGCCATTCCATTTTTTGGTTCCAGTTCCAAAACCCGCTGGTAGCCTGCCCGCGCCCCGGCCAGCTCACCGAGGTTCAGCAAACAGGCGGCGTGCGCGCCGAGCGCCTCAATGTCCGTTGGCTGAAGCTGGACTGCTTTTTCCAGGAGCAGGGCGGCCTCACCGATGCGATTCATCCTAATGAGCACCAAGGCGGTGGCTTTGGCGGCGTCAGTATTTGCCGGCTCAAGGCGGCACACCTCCGACAATTCAACCAGGGCGGCGGACGAGTCGCCCATCCGCAGCAAGGCCATTCCAAGTTCCGCCCTCAGTCGTGCGTTTAATGGTTTGAACCGCAACTCGCTCCGCAGCTTTTGAATTGCGGAAACAGCGCCAGCATTCGCCGGCGTCTCGGCCGGCTTTGAAATTACCGGTTCCGACCCCGCTAGCAATGGTTGCAGTTCCCGCCAAATTGCTTCCGCCACGACGGCCAGATCGAAGCGTGCCACCGCAAGCTGGGCCGCACGCCGGCCCAGCTGTTCGAGGCGCGAGGCGTCCGCCATCAACTCCGTGCAGGCCCTGGCCATGGCTGCAACCTCCAGGTGCGGGACGGCAATCCCGCCTCCCAGCCGGCAAAACTCCGGCGCCCCGCCGCAGCCTTGGAAACAAATCACCGGCTTGCCCAGCGCGGCTGCTTCCAGCATCACCAGCGGAAAAGGATCCTCCCGCGAAGTCAAAGCGAACACCTGGCAGGCATTCAAATAGGGAAACGGATTTTGCTGCTCGCCCACAAAGAAAAGCAGGTCTTGCAGACCGAGACGCGCCAACTCCTGTGTCAGCGCCTGCCGGTGATTCTCACTGGGGAACTGGCCAATCCAAACCAGTCCGACCTTTCCCCGGGTCGGAAACTGTTTCCGCAATACCTGCGCCAGTTGAATAAAGAGGTCCACGCCTTTGCGTTCATCCGCCAAGCCGCAGGCCGCGATCAGAAACGCCTCCGCTGGCAGGCCGAGGTCCGACCGGATCTGGCTGGCCGGAATTGCCTGGGCGCGCTCGCGCACCTCCGCGGTGGGCACGCCTTCGTAATGGCGGGAAATTTTGCTCGCAGCAATGCCGCGCCGCTGCGTCAGCACCTCAACCACGGCGTCCGCACAGGCAAAATAATGTGTGGTTTGCCGGCGCACGGCGTTCCAGTTTTTCTCTCCATAAATGGCGATGGACCCGTCAAGTTCGTGGACATGGGTCAATACTGGAATGCCCTGGGGGGAAAGGAATTCAACCAATTCGCCATTGGTGCAGGTATTGGAATAAATCAGTCCGACGTCCGCGAGTTGCCGTCTGTCCGGGCCAAGGGTTGCCGGGGTGAGTGTTTCTCCCAAGGCCCGGAATTCCGGTTCCAGCGGGCCGCCATTGCGCAGCAGGATCTTGAAGGATGCGTTGGTGTTGGCTTTCAGCCACCGCAAAAGATGCAGGAGAAAATAAGGCGCGCCAGTGCGGGAAGCATCGTGGGAAACGAAGAGAATTGTGCGATTAGGGTGGCCGGGAATGCCATCGGAGGGGGGAACCGGTTTGGATGCCAACGCCGGCGCAGCAATTAACGCTTCTTTGCGTGCAAGTGATTGTGGCGAAGCTTGAGGTGCCTCGTCAGTTTGGTGTTTGGCTCCATCAACCCCTCCTTGTTTCCTGGTTCCGCAGTCAAGGCGATGTTGCGCCAAGTGGCGTTGATAAATCTCACGCAATGCAGGATTGGTCAGCCGCCAGCGGTAATAGTCGGCGTCGAAAAGTCGCGCTGCCGGGACAAGATAGCCGAGAAAAAGCCAGTTCAAACACAGCAACTGGATTTCCGCGGGCATCGCCTCGAACCGGCTGCGAGACAATCCGGCGGCCGGCGAATCACCCAGTATGGTGACTGGCCGCCCCTGTAGTAGGCATTCAAAGGCAACGCTGGAATTAGTGGTATAGAGGTGTTGGCAGCGGGAAAGGAATTCAATCGAGTCGGCAGAATGATCAAGAACACCGAGTTTATTCGAGTACTGAGCGTGCCCATTCGGGTGCTGGCGGACCAGCACCTGCTCCGGCGCAAGACCTTTTCGAGCGGCGAAGATCAGCTCGAAGTTACTCATGCCATTTGAAAACGCCAACAGGTTTGAGTCGTCCTCTACCTGAAGGGCGGCTCCAGCTTTAAATCTTGGGACGACCTGCCCGGCAGTCCGCTTTTCTGAAGCCACGATCAACAATTCGCGAAGTTCAGCCAGACCTAAGGGCTGGAAATCTTTCCAGCCAGCAGATTCTCGGGCAAACTGCAGCATTTGTTCCCCCGCACTGGTACACCCATTCACCCCTTTAAAATCGAAATAAACCGTGCCGCGATACAGCGGGGCTCGCAGCGGACCAAGTTCATTGTGAATGACCGGAATATGGAACTTCGCCGCTGCCAGCTTGACGCTCGGAATATGGCACCAGCTTAAGATGGCGTCCGGTTTCTGCGTCTGGCACATGTCCGCAAACATGGCCTCCAGTGCCTGGCGAAGCGGAGGATAATCTTCGGTCAGTAGAATGCGGAATGCGTCCAACATCGAACTGCTCCGACGCTCCAAGTCGACAAAGGTTGATTTCGGCAAACTGTGCTTGGCGAAGGCGGCCCAATCTTCGCGCGTTACCACTTGATGGTCGAAACTGTGCTGTGCCTGCCGCTGCCCCCAAGCCTGGGGGGTCTCAAAATATCTCTCGTCCCCAATAAACGCCACTCCCCGGGGTCCGAACTTGGCCGCCTGCAGTTGCATGATCCAGAAGAACATTGGGCCTTGGCCTCGATCAATGAACGGGAGTAAGAAGGAAACAAAGTGCATGTTTTTTGAGCTGCCCACGATGAGGGTGGAGGGGATGTTTGACTCAACCAGAATGGTATCCACAGACCCGACCGCCGCAGGGGATTGCCAGCGCGGGAGACCGGCAGCCTGGCTCCAGGATTTTTGGGACTGGAGAAAGAGCCGGGGCTGGCCGGAAGCCCCGTCGAGCGTTTGCTTGATGGCTTCGGCCAGCACGGCGGGCGAAACATCTTTGACGCAATGCGGGCGCTGATACCGGCAGCGCCAGTCGCAACCAAAACAATCCAGCGGCAGCGCCACGACCGAGGTCAGCGGGCTGTAGGGCATGAACCGGCCGAAATGCCCGCCCCCGAGCAGCACCACATTGGGCACCCCCAAAGCGCAGGCCAGATGCGCCCCCGCGGATTCCGCGCCCACGTAAAGCCGGCAGCGGCGGAGCAAAGCCGCGGTTTCGCGCAGCGTGGAACGGCCGCACAGATTGTGCGTGCGTCCGGGAAGCTGCTGTTCGAGAGCTTGCGCCAGCGAATCTTCAGCGGCAACACCGAATATCAGGAACCGGAATCCTGCCAGCCCCCGCAAGGCGTCCGCGTAGCCGGGATACACGCGAATGTCGCGCTGCGCGCCGGGGAAAACAGCCATGGTCAGCGCAGGATCCAGCTTTTGCTGTTCGAAGAACGCCTCCGCCAGCGCCTCTTCTCGCGGTCCGGTCCAAACCACCGGTTTCAACCCGCCCGCCTCGAGGCCCAGACCGCGCAAGAAATCCGCGTGGCGCGCCAGTTCGGTGGTGCGCGCCGCAGGGGAGGGGATGAGCAACTGGTATCTGCCACGGTTCAATTCCCGATCCGCCGCCGAAATGTTGTCCAGATCGCCCTCAATGGCGATGTGTCGGGCGGCGCCAAACTTAAGCGTCAGCTCGTCGGAAAGACGATCCCGCGAGCGAGTCGAATTCAGGATGACGTCCGGATTAAAAGCAGTTATCTCGGCCACAATTTCGGCGCAGCCGGCCGCCTGGCCCAATTTCGCCAGCTCATAGCAAATGATGGAATCCAGAAAGGGACAGGCCACCAGCAGATCGGCGACATGCTGCTGGCACAGCACGGCCAGTTTGGCCTGCGGGTATTTTTTCTTGATCGGTTCGAGCATGGCCGAGGCCAGCACGAGGTCGCCGATGGAATCAGTTCGCACAAACAGGATGCGCTGGGCGCCCTCCAGCGGTCCGGCCGGAACTGATTTTTCGGCAGCCGCTCCAAACCATTGATCCGGGGCGAGGCGCTTTATGCCAGCCGCGTGCAGCGTATTGACCAGCGCTGTATCTTTTACCCAGCCAAAATGACCGGCGAGGCGCTGCGGGAATTGTTTGGTCTCCTGAAGCCGGCGCCATTGCGCCACCGCGCCAGGGTATCCGTAATAGGATTCCTTGAATTGCAATTGGGATTCCAGCACATAGGCGTAATGCTGAAACACCAGACCCATGGCTTCGGTGTCCGCGTGGCAAAACGCATTGATCGCCGCGACGTCGAGCCCGCCGCGGCAAAGGCGCGGCGGCTCATGCGCGGCCCAGCGGTCGCCGGGATGGTGGCGCCAGACGCGCAGCCATTCGTAGCTGGAATGGTTTCCGTAAGTGTCGCGGCTGGTAATGACCAGCTCCGGGCCGACAAAATAATGGCAGAAGAAATACGCCGCCGTCTTTTCCGGTCGCGCGAGAAACAGCGCCCGCGCCTGGGTGATTTGCGACTGCGTCCACAGTTCGTCCGCGTCCACCTGCCAGAGCAGGCAGGCCTCCTGAATTTTCGCCAGCGGCGCGTTGACCATTTCACGCTTGCCGTCCCAAAATTTTCCCGCCGGTTGGCGATAAATAGTGAGATTCTCCGGAAATTCCCTTTGGAGTGCGTCAAGATACTCCGTGGTGCCGTCCACGCTCAATCCATTGCGGTGCAGTGGAGCGGGGATTTTTCCACCGGTTGCCTTCGACCAGCCGGTATCGTGGTTCAGTTCCGCCACGCCTTCCACAATGTGCCAATGCCATTTGCCGGGCAGGTTTTTGAATGCCTCGACGTGATGCCGGATGAACGGCTGGCCATTCAACACAATGGTGAAAAAGTGGATGGGTAAAAACTGGTCGGCGGAGGCGCTCCGCCGCGGAGTTTCTTCCTTGCCTGCCGGCGGATTAGTTTCGAGGGCTTGGGACATGTTCGTCAATCAACGGCGTTTCCTTTGGAGGATAAGCAGCTTCAAAATTTCCGGGCGGGCCTTGCGGCCCGCCCGGGGAAGGAGCCAATGGTCTCGCCCGGCCGTGGTTAGTGGCTGACGAATATCACTGGACATCGGTTTGCACCTGCCGCCCGGCGGCGGATGCCAAATTTGTCAAATACCATCGCGCCTCAGGGCGGGGTGGCCACATTCAGCTTCGGCGCGCGGCCGCCCAGTTTTGGCAGCAGCGTGCTTTGCTTGGTCAGCGCCTGCTCGTTGCAGCGCTGAATTTCTTCATACACTTCCTTGCGATGCACTGGCACTTCGGATGGCGCGGCGATGCCAAGCTTCACCACTTCGCCTTCCACGCGCATTACGGTGACGTGAATCCGTCCGTCAATCACAATGCTTTCGCCCAGTTTTCGCGACAAGATGAGCATAACCCGGATTAGTCGGCGGCTTCCGCCACGGGCAGGGGATGAGTCACCGAATACGCGGAGGCATTGGCGATGATCACCTGTTTGGCGACGTGCGTGTTGCGGTTGAGGACAATCGGCCCCTTCAGGTTCACGGTGGCCCGCTGCGCGCTATGAATCGTCACGATGCCCAGCAACAGCGCGTCCTCCGGCTGATGCAGCTGCAAAAATTCCACGTCTGCCTGCGGGATGTCCGGCTGGTAATCCGGCAGGGCCACGAACGGGTCAATGACCACAAACGCCAGCCCGGAGTTGTCCAGCACCTTCAGCCAGGCAAAAGGATGCTCGTCCGGGTTGGCGGTCAGGACGTAATCCTTGATCTTCTCGAAACCCAGGAGGCCGTTCGGCATACGCACCGGGTCGCGGCGGACAACCGCGGGCGTTTCAATTTCAATCATTTCAGCACATATCATCGCGATTCCTCCGATAGCAGCGGCTGTGCCACCGTCAAATTTTTCCGGTTAATATTTAAAACCGGCAAGAAACCGGCCAAATGTTGCATTTCCGACGTGCAAATGTGCCCGCCGCCGAGCGACGGGGCCGGTTGGACCGGCAAAAAAGTCGCTTGCTGGGCTAATATTTCCCCGCCAAAAGCGAGTCGCGAACGGAATTGAACAGCGGTTTTCATGTTGGAACGGTTTCTAGCAATGGATATGCCACGCAATAAACGCCTTAGTTTGCAAGGGTTCCAAGCGACTGGAGGCAAATCCTACCGGCAAACTTGCGCCCTGGAGGCAAGTTTGGCTGAAAACATCAAGGCTGTGTCGGGGGCACGCAACCTGTGGCTGGCAATGGTTGCAGGGCAGTTGGAAGGAACAAAGCGTGTTGGGGCCGCACTCGGGCCATGGCCAGATCAATTGCCTCACGCAGTTCTTTCAGGGTGAAAGGTTTAAACAGCAAGGCATCAACCGATCCGAACGCCTGACCAAAAACTTTGTATTCTTCGACAAAGGCTGTGGACATGATGATGGGCTGATCCGGTTGAACTTGTCGAATGCGGGCAACCAGTTGATCGCCCTGCATCCCGGGCATGGAGAAATCAGTTATAACCACGTCAAACCGGCGTTCTGTCAACTGGGCTAGCGCCGCTTCCCCATTATCAACGGCGCAAACTTCGTTGCCGTCGTGCTCCAACAGCATTCTTAGGCTGCGCCGGACGATCGGCTCATCGTCGGCCACCAGGATTTGTAATCTTTGTTTCATCATCTTCAAAAAACGCTGGCAATGAACCGCTTATAAATGGAAAGATGCTATCGTGGCGCGTCGTTGGGAGCCAATCAGATCCTGCTTTTTCTTATCCATTTTTTGGCCTCCTCATCAGTGGCTCGCCTGAGGCCGGATTGCGGTTTCGATATTCCTGCGTCAATTTTCCTGCGTGCCAATTCCCGGGATTCGTGCGACCCTTTTCAGCCCATGAACGAATGGAACATCCAATCCCGCGCGCACGTTTGCGAAGCCTGCGCCCAGCCGTTTGCCAACCGGCAGCCGTATCACACCCTGCTGTACGATGAAAAGGCGGACCAGTTGCGCCGCATGGATGTCTGCGATGCGTGTTGGCGGAGCCAGTTCAGTGAGGGCGCCCGCGAACGCAAGGGCTTTGTTTCACATTGGCAGGGAATTTACGAAACGCCGCCCGCGCACGCGCCCGACCCCATTCAAAGGGAAACCGCCGAAACGCTGTTGCGCAAGCTCATCGAAGAAAACGACCCGCGCTATGCGCCCGCCGCCTTCATTCTCGCCGTGATGCTCGAACGAAAACGCCTGCTGAAAGTGAAGGAACAGATCAAGCGCGACGGCCGGCGGGTGTTTGTGTATGAACATCCGAAGTCGGGCGACCTCTTCACGATTGCCGATCCGGAATTGCACTTGAACCAGCTAGAAGCGGTGCAGCATGACGTGGCGCAATTGTTGGAGCATGGCTTGAACCCGCCGCCGCCCGGCGAAAGTCCGGCGCCTGCCGCGGAGCAAACGACCAGGGCCGAAAATGAACCCGCTCCGGCCAAGGAATGAAACCCCGGGTTGATTTATGCCCGATCTTGCCGAATTTCAACAACGCCTCGGCTGCCGGTTCCGGGACGAGTATTTGTTGCGCCTTGCGCTGACGCATCCGTCCATCGCACATGAGCAGAACCTGGCCGCGCCGCACAACCAGCGGTTGGAATTTCTCGGCGATGCGATTCTCGGCGCAGTGATTTCGCAGCAGCTCTATGAAAAATTCGCGGACGCCGACGAAGGGCTGCTCACCAAATCCCGGGCCAAATTGGTGAATGCCGCTTCGCTGGCCGCGCGTGGCCGCGCGCTCGGCCTGGGCGCGTTTTTGTTCCTGAGTCAGCGCGAGGAAAACACCGGCGGGCGGACCCGTCCGTCCCTCGTGGCCGACGCATACGAGGCGTTGCTGGGCGCACTGTTCCTCGACCTCGGTTTTGACAGCGCGCGGGAATTCATTTTGCGGGAATTCGCCGCCGATTTCGCCGAACTGGACCTGCCGGCGGGCATTGAGAATCCAAAGGGGGAATTGCAGGAATGGCTGCAGGCCAAATCACCGGCCGCGCCAGTGTATCAATTGATTTCCACCCAGGGACCGGATCACGACCGGAATTTTGTCTGCGCCGTGCTGCACGACGGTGTGGCACTGGCGCAAGGGTCCGGCAAAAGCAAAAAGGCGGCCGAAAGCGACGCCGCACTGGTGGCGCTGCAAAAATTGCGGGAAGCGCAGGACGGGCTGGGCGGCATCAATCATAAGGGCGGGGACGGCTCGTCCCCGAAGCCAGCCGAGCAAAACTGAAAACGCGGGGATGAGTGGTCCCGCCCTCCATTGGCGGTTTCTCCGATCGGCCATGCAGCCGTTCCACGGCGAGTGACAAAGCCGGCCGGACGCGTAGCCGCCGATGTGAGGCGGATTCTTCCAATGGAACTGCTCGCTCCGGTCCGCTCCTTACGACGCGGCTACGTTGTCAACCGCCTTGGCAGCCGAGCAGGGCGCGTGATTTTCAGTATTTGCTTCCTCTGGAACCGGTTATATCTTGTTTTGTGTTGGACAATATACAGTTGGTAACGAGGCACATATGAAAACGGCATTGCGCATTCTGAATTTAGAGGACAATGAGGCGGACGCGGAACTGAACCAGGCCATGATCGCCGCGCGCTGGCCGCATAGTGAACTGGTGCGCGTGGACACCCGCGCCGATTTTCTCGCCCGGCTCGAGGAAAAGAATTTCGACCTCATTTTTTGCGATTACACCATGCCCGGGTTCAACGGGCGCGAGGCCCTCATGCTGGCCCGGGAAAGGTGCCCGATGGTTCCTTTTATTTTCATTTCCGGCACCATTGGCGAGGACGCAGCCATTGAGGCGCTGAAGAATGGCGCCACCGATTACGTGCTCAAGCACCGGCTCATGCGACTGATTCCGGCGGTGGACCGCGCGCTGCGCGAGTCGGAGGAACGGGCCGAGCGGGACCGCGCCGAAAAGGCGATGCGCGAGTCGGAGCACAAATACCGCGAAGTGTTCGAGTGCCTCGCCGACGCGGCGTTCCTCGTAAACGCCAAGACCGGAAAGATCATTGACACCAACCGCTGCGCCGAACAGATGCTCGGCTGCGAACGCGCCGAAATCCTGGGCCGCAAGATTTCACAGTTGCTGGCGGTGCTGGATCAGGCCGGGGCCGACGACAGCGCGCCATTCGAGTGCGCCATGGCTCGCGCCAACGGCAGCGCCCTGCCCGTGCGCGTGCACACCACCAAGCTCAGCATTCACGGGCATCCGCTGGTGCTGCGGCTCTGCCGGGATCTGAGCGGACATGGAAATGATGTGTGAGGTCTGAGGCGTGAGGCAGCGCCGCGGGCCGGTGGCGCAGGCTTTCCCGCCTGCGGGTTCTGGCGACTTTCCAGTCGCCAGTTCAGGCACACGGGACAAGAATGTCCGGTCAGCCGGCGGATGGGATTGTCGGCGCTAGGCCGAAAGAACCGCGGTTTTTACCTTCAGCGCGGCGAAGAGGCTTTCCAGCACCCATTTGCCGTCGTCGCTGCCGAGGATCAGCTCGCACGCGCGCTCCGGGTGGGGCATGAGGCCCGCCACGTTGCGGCCTTCGTTGCAGATGCCGGCAATGTTCTGCAGCGCGCCGTTCGGATTCGCCAAGTCGGTCACGTTTCCGCCCGCATCGCAATACTGCCACAAAATCTGGTTGCCGGCCTTGAGCCGCGCGAGGGTTTCTTCATCGGCAAAGTAGCATCCCTCGCCGTGAGCGATGGGCACGCGCAGGTTCTTTCCCGCCGGAATCCGGTTCGTGAACGGCGAATCGGTCGTGAGGGTTTTCAGATGGATGAACTCACAATGGAATTGCAAATCGCGGTTTCGGATCAGCGCGCCGGGCAGCAGGCCGGCCTCGGTCAGTACTTGAAAACCGTTGCAGACGCCCAGCACCAGGCCGCCGTTCTCGGCGAATTGCTTGACGGCCTGCATCACCGGGCTAAACCGGGCAATCGCGCCGCACCGCAGATAATCGCCATAGCTGAAACCCCCGGGCACAATGACGGCATCGGCGTCGCCCAGCGAGGCGTCCTTGTGCCAGACGAGGCGCGCGCCGTGGCCCAGCAGCCGCACGGCATGCACGGCGTCCTGGTCGCAGTTGCTGGCGGGGAATTGAAGGACGGCAAAGTTCATTTTGATTTACGATTTACGATTTACGGTTTACGCGCGACCCGGCGGGCGGGTCGTCAACCGTAAATCGCAGAGCGCAAATTCTCACTCGATTTCCAATTTGTAATCTTCAATGACGGGGTTGCTCAACAGCCGGTGCGCGGCGTCATTGATGGCTGTCCGCGCCGCCGCCGGGTCCGTGCCGGGCGCGAGATCAATCTCAATGTACTTGCCGATATGGACGCCGGTGACCCCGGTGTAGCCCATTTGGGCCAGGGCGTTTTGAACGGTTTTGCCCTGCGGATCGAGGACGGCCTTCTTCGGGGTGATGATGATTTTGGCTTTCATGCGCGCGACGGGGGATTTTGCGGAAAAATTCACGGCGAGGCGAGCCAAAAAACATAAGCGGCATTGAAATTCGCCGCCCGATGGGCGACAGTGGCGTCCATGCAGATCTTGAATTCAGCGGATTCAGCAGTCGCCGGCAATGGCGACCGCAAAGACCTCGACGCGTGCACCATCGTCATCTTCGGCGCGAGCGGCGACCTGACGGCCCGCAAGTTGATTCCGGCGCTGTATCATCTGTTCAAAGATAATCAGCTGCCTTCGCCCTTCCGGGTGGTCGGCTTCGCCCGCCGGGAAAAAACCGACGCCTCGTGGCGGCAGGAATTGCGCGCCGCGCTGGACCAGTTTTCGCGCACCAAACCAGTGGACGAAAAGATCTGGAGCGCCTTCGCGGAGAACATTTTCTATTGCCGGGGAGATTTGACCGACGACGCGGCCTACAAGAATTTGGAGACGCAACTGACTGCCTTTGGCAGCGGGCCGCTGCGCGAAAACCTGCTGTTTTACCTGGCGATCTCGCCGAGCCAGTTCGGCGAGGTCATTGAGCAGCTCCATCGCGCGGGCTTGCTGAACCGGGAAGGCGCGGCGTGGCAGCGGATTGTGGTGGAGAAGCCGTTCGGCCGCGATCTGGCGTCGGCGCAGGCGCTCAACCGCGAACTGACGCGCTACGCGCATGAGCGGCAGGTCTTTCGCATTGACCATTATCTGGGCAAAGAGACGGTGCAGAACATTTTGATGTTCCGCTTTTCCAACTCCATTTTCGAGCGGTTGTGGAACCGCGAGTCCGTGGACCACGTGCAGATCACCGTCAGCGAAAAACTCGGGCTGGGTGAGCGCGGCGGCTATTATGAAGAAGCCGGCGCGCTGCGGGACATGGTGCAAAACCACATGATGCAGGTGCTATCGCTCATCGCCATGGAGCCGCCGGTCTCACTCGAAGCCGAATGCGTGCGCGATGAAAAAGTCAAGCTGCTGAAATCCATCCGACCGCTGACGCCCGACGATGTGGCGAAGCAAGTCGTGCGCGGACAGTATTTTGCCGGCCTCGTGGCCGGCGAAATGCGCCCTGGTTATCGGCAGGAGCCGAAGGTGAAGTCGGATTCCAATGTCGAAACCTATGTCGCGCTGAAGCTGCTGATTGACAATTGGCGGTGGAGCGGCGTGCCGTTTTACTTGCGCACGGGGAAGAACCTGCCCCTGAGCGCGAGCGAGGTTCGGATTCAATTCCGGCCGACGCCACATGTCCTGTTTGCCGCGCAGTGTGGAAACCATCTGGACGCCAACGCCCTCACCCTGCGACTCCAGCCCAATGAGGGGATTTCCCTCCACTTCAACGGCAAGGTTCCCGGCATGAGTCTGGGCGTGCGGCCCGTGCGGATGCATTTCAGCTATGACGCCGAATTCGGCGCCTACACGCCGGAAGCTTACGAGCGCCTGCTCCTCGAAGCCATCCTCGGCGACGCCACGCTGTTCATCCGCCGCGACGAGGTGGAAACCGCGTGGCAGATTGCGGACTCCATCCGCGCCGGCTGGCAGAATAAGCCGCTGACCAACCGCGAATTCTATGCCGCCGGCACCTGGGGGCCGATCGCCGCCGACGACCTGCTGGCGCAACTTGGCCATATCTGGCATGAGCCGCAGGTGATCAAATGATCTTTATGGCTGAATACAAAGCACTCATTAAATGGCAGCGAACCAGTCCTGACTTTCTCCGGGGCAGGTATTCGCGCGAACATACCTGGACGTTTGACGGCGGCGTTACCGTCCCGGCCTCGCCGTCGCCGCACGTTGTGCCCGCGCCTTGGTCCAATCCGGCGTGTGTGGACCCCGAAGAAGCCTTCGTTGCATCCATTTCGAGCTGCCACATGCTCACCTTTCTTTATCTGGCGGCCAAACAGGGATTTCAAATTGACAGCTACGAAGACGAGGCCGTCGGTTTGATTTCCAAAAATGAAAGAGGCGTGCCGTGGATCAGCTCCGTGGCCCTAAATCCAAAAATCATATATGGCGGCGATAAAATTCCGACTCCCGCCGACCAGGAGCAATTGCATCACGTGGCGCACGAACAATGCTTCATCGCCAATTCGGTCAAAACAGAAATTGCCGTCAATCCAAATTAGATTTTTGTGGCGACCTGCGATTTTCACTTCTTCCCCAGCACCGATGAACTTGCCCGCGCCGCCGCCGGTGCCTGGCTGGATGAAATCGAATCCGCCGCCCGCGCGGGTAAAACGCATTGCGTGGCGCTTTCCGGCGGCCGGATCGCGCAAAAATTTTTCGCCGCGACTGTCACCCAGGCGAAGGCGCGCAAGGTGTCCTTCGACTGCGTCCACTTTTTTTGGGCCGACGAGCGCTGCGTGCCGCCGGATGACCCGGAGAGTAATTTTAAAATGGCGGAAGCGCTTTTGCTCGCGCCATTGAAAATCAACGCCGGAAAAATTCACCGACTGCGCGGCGAGGATCCACCGCGGGAGGCGGTGGAAACGGCTGCGGCGGAATTGTGTGGAATCGCCCCCCGAAATCTCGGGCAGCAGCCCGTTTTGGATTTAATTTTTCTCGGCATGGGGGAGGACGGGCACATTGCCTCCCTTTTTCCAAACGCGCCTGCAAACATTATGGACATTTCTGTCCCGTTCCTAGCCGTGGAAAATTCGCCAAAACCGCCGCCGGTCAGAATATCGCTGAGCTATAAAGCGATAATCGCCGCGAAAAACATATGGATATTGATTTCCGGCGCTGGAAAATCGGCGGCGTTGCGCGCCTCTTTGTCGTCCACAGGCAAGACACCGCTGGCGCAAGTCATCGCCGCGCGCCCGGTCAAAATATTTTCGGACATTTATGAAAAATAATTTGTAACTGAATGGTTAATAGTATAAAGTGCCGCGGTCAGTTAAAGCGCGCGGCAGTGCGCGCGGTGGGAGGCGCAAGCAGCGCGAAATGATTTTTGAAAAAAAAGTTTGAACCTTTTTCGGACCAGGTGCGTCTGAGAAAGTGAAGTAGAGGATTTCGCTGTCCGTTTAGGGTTGGCATAGAGGTTTTGCTTGCGGCGCGGCTCGGACAGCGTCCCCAAGTTGGTCGCGTCGCCCTTCTGAGCGCCTCGGTGAAGGCGTATTTAACCTCGTCACCATTAAGGCCGGACGCAAGTCCGGCCTTCTTTTTTTATTTTTTATTTGAGCGATTTGGTTCGGCCGCCGCATCAGTTCTCTTGGGGTGGCGCCAGGCAGGCACACTGGCGGGCTCCCACGCCCCGCGGCTTGGACTTAGGGCGGGGCCGGAGTCCGCCGGACCTGAATTCTGGATTGATTAAGCTCGCAGCCGCGTTAAAATCTCCAACGCATGAAGCATCAGCTCGATTTCGAAAAGCCCATCGCCGAATTGCAAGCCAAGCTGGACGACCTTAGGGCGCATCCGGAGAAGCATTCCTTGGGCATCAGCTTCGAGGAGGAAATCCAGATCATTGAGCGAAAAATCGAGGAGACTCGCCGGCAGATTTTTTTGAATCTCAATGCCTGGCAGCGGGTGCAGCTTGCGCGCCATGCCAAGCGGCCGTACGCGCTGGATTATCTCCACAAGACCTTTTCCGATTTCCAGGAGCTGCATGGCGATCGGCTGTTTGCCGAGGACCATGCGATGGTCGGAGGCTTTGCCAAGCTGGGCGAGCACCGGGTCATGGTCATCGGCACGCAAAAAGGCCGGGACACCAAGGAAAACATCCTGCGCAATTTCGGTTCGGCCCATCCTGAGGGTTATCGGAAGGCGCTTCGGCTGATGCGGTTGGCCCACAAGTTCGGCCTGCCTATCATCACGCTGATTGACACGGCGGGGGCTTATCCGGGGGTCGCCGCCGAAGAGCGGCACATCGCGGAGGCCATCGCCGTCAATCTGCGGGAAATGATGCTGCTCGAGGTGCCTATCATCGCCGCCATCATCGGCGAGGGCGGATCAGGCGGGGCGCTGGGCATCGGCGTGGCGGACCGCGTTTTGATGTTGGAGAATGCCTATTATTCCGTCATCAGCCCGGAAGGCTGCGCGGCCATTTTGTGGAAGGACCGCGCCAGTGCGGCCCGGGCAGCGGGCGCATTGAAAATCACCGCCAAGGACTTGTTGCACCTCCAGCTCGTGGACGAGGTCGTGCCCGAACCCCTGGGCGGCGCGCACACCGACGCGATGGGCACGGCGTTGAACCTGAAAACCCATCTGCTCAAACATCTCGAACAAATCCAGGCTCTCCCGGTCCCCGAACGCTTGAAAACCCGCTACAAAAAATTCCGCGCCCACGGGCACTTCCTGGAAAAGTCCGGGGACTCCGGCGAAATGAAGCCCGTCAAACCGGTGGAACCAGTGGCCGCGTGATTTCATGCTGTACCCTTTTATTTTCCAACCGATTTTCAAGGAGCGCATCTGGGGCGGCCGCGAATTGGAACGGCTTTACGCCAAAAAGTTGCCCGCCGGCAAAACCATCGGCGAGGCGTGGGAGATTTCCGACCGGCCCGGCGACGCCAGCGTCATTGCCAACGGCCCCCTCGCCGGGAAAAATCTGCGGTGGCTCATGGAAAATCACGCGGCGGAAATCCTCGGCCGCGCAAATCCCGCGGCGGAGGGCCGGTTCCCGCTGCTTTGCAAAATTCTTGACGCCCGCGAAAAGCTGTCGCTCCAGGTGCATCCGCCCGCGGACAAGGCCAACGAGCTGCACGGCGAACCCAAGACGGAAATGTGGTTCATCGCCGACGCGGCGCCGGAGGCGAGCCTTTATGCCGGCCTGAGACCAGGCGTCACCCGCGCGGAGTTTGAGCGGAAAATCGCCGATGGAAGCGTGGCCGGCTGCTTCCAGCGCCTGCCCGTGCGCGCGGGCGACGCGATGTTTCTGCCCAGCGGCCGCGTCCACGCCATCGGGGAAGGCCTGGTGATTTTTGAGATCCAACAAAATTCAGACACGACCTACCGGGTTTTTGACTGGAACCGGGTTGGCCTTGACGGCCGGCCGCGAGAATTGCACCTCGCCCAATCGCTGGCCAGTATTGACTTCAAAGACTTCCAGCCGAAGCTGGTGGCAACCCAATGGGAGCGCGGCCCCAATTTTGAATGCCGTCACTTGGTTCAGGATCCGCTCTTCAGGGTGGATGAAATGCGCGTTGATAGTTCGGAAGTTGTGAGCATCGGACAACCACGGATGCGTATCATCGCCGTCGTTAAAGGCGCAGCCACCATCATTGGAGGCGACAGTAAGACGTCGGTTGGCCTGAATCCCGGACAGTTTTGCCTGATCCCGGCCTGCTTGCAGGGCGTAGAGATGGAAACCCAGCCGCAGACGGTCTTCCTCTGCGTTGAGGTTTGACCCAGGCTAAGCCTGTCGCCATTCCAAAACCTTCAACTGCACCGTCGTCCGGCCGTTGAATTCATTGAGTGATGGCGCAAAGGCCAGGTCAAATTTTCCGTCGGGCAAGGCGCTCTTGCCGGCATTCCACCAAACGGCCTCGTGGGTCGCCGCGCCATCCGTGACCCACATCTTGACATGCTGCTGGTTGGCGCCCATGCGCTGCGGCGGCTTTTTGTGCGCCAGCCGCCGGGCGCAGAATTGCAGGGCTGGATTGCCCATGCCGGTCGGCTTCAGTTTTTCGAGTTCCGCCAGCGAGTTCAAATCGAGTTCCGCCAGGCCGATTTCCGCGTCGAGCCGCAAAGGCGGCTGCAGCTCTTCGGGACGCAGAGTGCGCCGGGCGATGGCGTTGAGACGCTCGCGCAGCGGATCAATTTTCTCCGGCGCCACACTGAGTCCGGCGGCCATGGCATGGCCGCCGTGGCGCAGCAGCAAATCGTCGCATTCGCGCAAGGCGGCGGCCAGATCGAAGCCCCCGATGCTGCGTCCCGAACCGCGCATCTCGCCGTTCTCACCGCCGATAATGAGCGTGGGCCGGTAAAACTCCTGCAACACCCGCGAGGCCACGATGCCCACCACGCCGATGTGCCAGAGCAATTGTCCCTCGACGATGACGAAATCCCTTTGGGCGTCGAATTTCAACCGGATGACGCCAATGACCTCCTCGACGATGGTCTTCTCAATTTTCTGCCGTTCGCGGTTCCGCGCGTCGAGATTTTGCGCCAGCGGCATGGCTGCAGCCACTGTTTCCGCGAGCAACAGCTGCAGCGCCGCTTCCGCCGTCTCGATCCGTCCGGCGGCATTCAAGCGCGGCGCCAGTTGAAAGCCCACGTCGTGCGTGCCCAGTTTTTCCGGCGAT
>Ga0302320_10004122_pt1 | contig 33092 bp, 36 predicted proteins | sample Bog_T0_3_FD_202130 | JGI IMG/M metagenome (GOLD analysis project Ga0302320, IMG submission 202130) | Peat permafrost microbial communities from Stordalen Mire near Abisko, Sweden - Bog_T0_3 | ecosystem: Environmental > Terrestrial > Soil > Wetlands > Peat | place: Sweden: Abisko, Stordalen Mire... | reverse complement strand
TGGTTTAATCCGTCGGACAATCAGGGCGTGCGCTTTCTGATCAACGATGTGCGAGCAGGGACGTCATGGGAGGAACGCCGGGAAAAGCGATAATCCTCACGCCCTTTCTGCTATGAGCGAATACCAGTATTATGAATTTCAAGCCATCGACCGGCCCCTGACGGCCGACGAGATGGCCACCCTGCGCAATTGCTCTACACGCGCCCGCATCACGCCGACGGGCTTTGCGGCCGAGAAATCCGCAGCAGAAAAGGCACGGCGTGCGCGCGAGGCTGCTGCCGTCCGCGCCCAGTATCTCGACTCGCTCGCCGGTCGCGAACCGCAACTCTGGCGTAAAATCGAGGACCTGGTGGCAACTCGGTTACCGAAGGACTACAATGAGGCGGTCCGGTTGCTCGCCGATCTGCGAGATCTCGCAGCCCGGAACCAAACCACAGCGTTTCAATCGCAGCTTGCCGGCTTCCGGACCCTTCACGCTCGCAAGCCCAGCTTGCTTACCCGTCTCAAGCAAGTTGGACTGTGAGAGGTTGCCACGGGGAAACTCTTCACCGCTCGGCCGATTCTGCAGCAAGCTGCTGCAGAATCTTGGGCTCCGCGTAATCGGCGAAGAGACGGGCACGTACCAGAGGTTGCGGGCCGAGACCCCGCGTATGTCGGGGAAGTCCCGCTGGAGGTCCCGGGCGAGGACCGCGACGACCGATTCGCCCCAGCCGTGCGAATGCTGCCGTTCGACGACGCCCGCCGCCTCTTTCATCGGTGATGCGTCGGTGCAGAACTGAAGTAGGGATACGACTGTCGTGGCTATGAGGGCATTATGTCCAACCAAGGACAAAGCGCGTAAGTCTCGCGAAAACGGCCGGGCTGGTCGAAGCCATCAGGCCATGTCAGGGGACGGCCAAAACCAGCCTAACTTGTTAGATTAAATCACAAAGGCTAGTTATATTAGCCTCTTTAGCTGGAATTTAAAACTAGAACATTGAATCTAAGTTGCCATAAAGGCTAATTCAATTAGCCTCTTTGACTGATATGTCACACAGACTTCTTCAGCAATTCTTTGCTGAACACCCGGTTTTCGCGACCGAAGCGGTGTCGCAATTCCTCGCAAAAAACGGGTCCAGCAATCGGTGGACGCGAAAGGCTTTGCTTGCGCACCACCAGAAGCGAGGTCGGATTCTCCGCGTACGCCAGGGTCTTTATGCGGTGATTCCGTTCGGTGTCGAGCCGGCGAACTTCGAGCCGGACGCCTTCCTTGTCGGAGCCTGCGCGACTGAAGACAGCGTGCTCGCGTATCACACCGCGCTGGAATTTCACGGCCGAGCCCACACCGTCTTTGCGCAATTTCACTTTCTAACTCGCCATTTTTGCCGGCCATTTGAATTCCGGGGGAGGCGATTTCTTGGCACGCCGCCGCCCAAATCGGTTGCTGGTGCGGCTGAGCCGACCGGGGTGAGGCAGATCGACCGAGCCGGGCTTTCGATCCGAGTAACAAGCTTGGAACGAACCTTGATCGATGTCCTCGACCGGCCCGACCTAAGCGGTGGCTGGGAGGAAATCTGGCGTTCGCTGGAAACGATCGAGTACTTTGACCTCGACGAATTAGTCGCTTATGCCCGGCTTCTGGACAACGCGACCACCGCGGCAAAAGTGGGATTTTTCCTGGAGCAGAATCGTGATCGCTTGGGCGTCAGCGAGGCCCATTTGGAACCGTTGCGCCAGCTTCGGCCCAAGCATCCCACCTACCTGGAGCGAGGCAAGAAGGGCCACGGCAGTCTCGTCAAAGCCTGGAACCTGATCGTCTCCGACGCGGTGCAGTCCCGCTCCTGGCAGGAGGTCGCATGAGAATTTCTCGCGAAAGTTTGGAACGTGACGCCGCGGCGACCGGATTCCGCGCGGAGATCCTCGAGAAGGCCATCCACCTTTTCAGCCTCCTGGATGGCTTCCACAAGCACCCGTTCCTCAAAGCTAAGTGGGCGTTGAAGGGCGGCACCGCCTTGAACCTTTTCTGGTTCGAGGTGCCCCGGCTCTCCGTCGATATCGACCTCAACTATATCGGCCAGGTCGAGCGCGAGGCCATGCTGGCCGAACGCCCGAAGATCGAGGTGGCGATCCAGGCGGTCTGCTCTCGCGAGGGATTCACGGTTGCGCGCATTCCCTCCGAGCACGCGGGCGGCAAATGGCGCTTGCGCTACGAGAGCGGAATTGGAGCGGGAGGCAACCTGGAGGTCGACGTGAACTTCATGCTGCGGCTGCCGCTTTGGCCGGTGACGTCCAGCGATTCACGGAGGCTGGGGAGCCGTCAGGTCGTCGGCGTGCCGGTCCTTGACTTACATGAATTGGCGGCGGGCAAACTGGCAGCCCTTCTGTCGCGCCACGCCAGCCGTGATCTCTTCGACGCGCATCAGTTGCTCACTCGGGCGACGCTGGATCCCACGAGGCTTAGGCTGGCATTCGTGGTCTACGGTGCGATGAATCGCAAGGATTGGCGGACAGTGACGGCAGCCGACGTTGGCTTCGCTCCGGCGGAAGTTGAGCGCGAGTTGCTGCCGACCCTTCGCCGGGAGGGCGAAAGCGCGTCCGACCGTGAGGCGGCTAGTACCCTATGACCCAGTGCTCGCTTCTCCCCTCACAAAAGAACTTCGCCGATCTTCGCGAAGTTGCGGACGGCCTTCTAAAATCGAGCAATGACAATGAACTGAGGCTTCTCGCCGAAGTCGTCAGCTCGGCGCTATACCGCTGCGATTACCTGGAACGCGAGGTCGAGCGTCTCGGACGCGGGCAGCCAGCGATTCCTTCCGGAGTCAGGCAACCAGCCTAACCCGTCAGGCGCGCGGTCGGTATGAGGGGCCAACCCCCCGGGTGGATTGAAAGGTTGAGGGCGGTCATTCGGGAGAAGAAACGTTGATCGGCGCCCCATAAAGCGTGACGCTGTCCGTTGGAGCGGCACAGAGACTTCATGTTTTTTGCGCTAGGCACAGAGCGACTCTCGTTGCGACACCTAACACCTGGTGACGCCGCCTTCCTGATGGAGCTCATGAACGAGCCGCCTTATATCGACAACATTGGCGATCGAGGGGTTCGCACGATTGCGGATTCAATCCGGTACGTCGAAGAGAAGTACACGCCGAGCTATGTCCGCGATGGATTTGGAATGTATCTCGTGGAATTGGTCGAAGGGGCAGTGCCGATAGGAATCTGTGGTTTGGTGAAACGCGGATGGCTCGATCATCCCGATCTCGGATTTGCGCTTTCGAGTCGGTATTGGTCCAAAGGTTATGCGATCGAAGCAGCGGAAGCCACCCTCCTGCATGCCCGGGACGCCTTGAAATTACACCATCTTTACGGCGTGGTTTCGTCGAAAAATACCAGGTCGATTCGTTTGTTGGAAAGATTGGGTTTCCAGCACCAGCCATCGTTATGTGTGCCCGGGCAACCACCGGGAACCGTCCTATACCAGGCAGCGCTAGTCGGAAAACGCCTTGTAACGCGGATCGGGCCGGGCCGGCAACCAGCACGCAATCGGACCTGCCCCAAGACCCGGTCGGGTTAGGCCCCATCGCCTCCGCAGGACAATCGGTCCAGAATACCGCATTGAACCCCCGGCACCGCTACCCGGAATCCGGGCCCCTTCAAGGGAGAATCCATCGGTCGATCCAAACCATCTCCATCAGGACCACAAAAGCCATGTCCGACAAAAGCAGCCACTACGACGTCACCAAGAAACCGGTCTGGCTCATCACCGGTTGCTCGACCGGATTCGGCCGCGCCTTGGCAGAGCTGTTGATTGGGCGTGGGTACCGCGTGGTCGTCACCGCCAGGCAACCCGCCGAGGCGGCCGACCTGGCTGTGCGCGGGGAAACGTTGGTCCTGAAGCTCGATGTCACCGACCAATCCGAGGTGGTTGAAGTGATCGCGGCGGCAGAGAAGAGATTCGGACGCACCGACGTTCTCGTGAACAATGCGGGGATCGGCTATTTTTCAGCGATTGAGGATGGCGACGACCAGCAGGTCCGCGGCCTCTTCGACGTCAACGTCTTCGGACTGAGCCGGATGATCCGCGCCGTCCTTCCGGGAATGCGGCGCCACGCGTCCGGATCAATTGTGAATATTTCGTCGGTGGGAGGGCTGCGGTCCTTTCCGTCCCTCGGGTATTACAGCGCGACGAAGTTCGCCGTGGAAGGCCTGTCGGAGGCACTTTGGCAGGAGATCGAGCCCCTGGGCTTAAAGGTCATGGTGGTGGAACCGAGCGGATTCCGCACCGACTGGGCGGGACGTTCGGCGGAGGAGAGCAAGCATCAGATCGGCGCCTACGCCGCAACCGCGGGGGCGTCACGATCCCAGATTCGCGCCTCCTCAGGCCGGCAGCCGGGTAACCCGGTCCGCGCGGCTGAAGCCATTGTGAAGGCGATCGAGTCGCCCCATCCTCCCCACCACCTGCTGCTGGGAAACGATGCCTTTGCCGGGGCCACCCAACAACTGGAGCGGCTGCGGGGCGATTTTGCCGCCTGGGAATCGGTGACACGGGGAGCTGATTTCCCTGCCCTGAACTAGCATTGGCGGAACATGAAGCCTCCCGGGCAACGATGACAAAACTAACCACCCGAAACAGAAACAGCCTTCCGGCGCGCAGCTTTGCGCTGCCAGGCCGGCGGTATCCGATCGAAGACCTTGCCCACGCTAGAAACGCACTCGCGCGAGTGTCGCAGGATGGGACTCCGGAGGAAAAGGCCGAGGTGCGTCGGAAAGTCGGCCGGCTTTACCCGGAATTGAGGCATAAGGCCTAGGGAAGGCGTGGTTGCGGCCGGCAGTGCGTGGCCGATTTGGCAGATGGGAATAGATAAATAGGCTCCCTCATGGTCCCGCTATCCATCCTCGACCCCTCCCCCATCGTCCAGGGAGGCACCGCCCGACAGGCGCTGCAGAACTCGCGCGACCTCGCGCGGCATGCGGAAAGTTGGGGTTACCACCGCTACTGGCTGGCGGAGCACCACAACATGCCCGGCGTCGCCAGCGCCGCGACCGCGGTTGCGATAGGCTATGTCGCCTCTGGCACCAAACACATTCGCATCGGCGCCGGCGGGATCATGCTACCAAACCACGCCCCTCTGGTGATCGCCGAGCAGTTCGGCACACTGGAGTCGCTTTTTCCCGGTCGCATTGACTTGGGACTGGGGCGGGCGCCAGGCACCGATCCCCTCACAGCCCAGGCGCTGCGCCGGCCCGGCAGCGACCACGCCGATTCCTATGAGCAGGACGTGGTCGACTTGCAGCGCTATTTTGGGCCCGCCTCGCCGTATCAGGCGGTCAGGGCCGTGCCGGGCGCTGGGCTCAATCTGCCAATCTGGCTGCTGGGATCGAGCCTCTACAGCGCCCGGTTGGCGGCGAACATGGGTTTGCCGTTTGCCTTCGCCTCGCACTTTGCACCGGATCACCTCATGGAGGCGCTTGACCTCTATCGAAGCGAGTTTCGTCCCTCCGCCGTGCGCAAGCTCCCGTATTGCATGGCGGTTGTCGCCGCCTACGCGGCGGACACCGACGCGGCCGCTGCCGAGTTGTTCACCTCCCTCCAACTCAGCTTCATTGCCCTTCAGCGGGGCGCTCCCACCACGCTGCCGCCGCCGGTTGCGAGCATGGCGGCCCGCGCAACTCCGCTCGAGCTGGCCGGCATCAAGCACCGGTTCCGCGAAGCGATCGTGGGGGCCCCAGCCACGGTCAGGCGCGGCGTCGAGGCTTTCCTCGGGCGGACCGGAATCGACGAGATGATGGTCACAGCCGCGATCTTCGACCACACCGCCCGCCTGCGATCTTTCCAACTGTTTGCCCAGGCACTGATCGGCGCGGCGCCTGGTCAAACCCCAAAATGCACAACGGCGGCCAGTTTGGCCGGGGAGTGAGGAGCCGCCCAGCCAGGCCGGGAACTGATTGGAGCAACGGTCCAATCATGGACGATTCGGAAGATGAGAGCGTCTCACCATGAAGGCATTGATTTTTCAATAGCATGACTGATGCCGCCCCTGGCCCGCGCTGGCTGCCTCTCGCCGGGTTCATTGCATCCGCCCTTGCCGCGGGAGGTCTCGGCGCATGGGCAACGTCTCCGAGCGTTCGCACCTGATATCCGACTCGCGAAAAAATAGCTTGCACAATATTACACCTTATGGTGTACTAAGCGCGTGGATCAATTGACCGATGTGCTGACCGCCCTATCTCACCCGACCCGGCGGGCGATCATCGGGCAGCTGGCAAACGGACCTGCTCGATTTCTGGATGTCGCAAAGCCGTTCGACACAGCTTTGAACGCGGTGACAAAACACCTGAAGCTGCTGGAGAGGGCTGGTCTGATTTCGCGCAAGAAGCAGGGCCGCGAAGTCCTCATTTCCTTCAAGGCGGAACCGCTGCGGGAGGTGGCGGGCTGGGTGCATCAGTACGAGCGGTTCTGGAACACACGCCTCGACCAGTTTGAGCAGTTTTTCAGGGACAAAAAACCAACCGCAAAAAAAGGGAGAAAAAAAGATGAGTAAGTCAAAGAGGACGATTGAAGTTAATGTTGAACGAACAATCCCCGCTCCTCCGGGCGAGGTGTTCGACGCTTGGCTGAATCCCAAGGTGCCAGGCAATCCCTGGAACATGGCTGACAAGCTGCTTTTAAATCCACACGTCGACGGGTTTTTCTACTGGAACGTCCACGGGACTCCCCACTACGGGAGATTTACGGAGGTCAAGCGACCGGCTCGAATTCAGCATACGTGGATGTCGCCGAATACTTCGGGGCTGGAGTCGACGGTAACGGTGACCTTCAAGAAAAAGGGGAAAGACACCCTGATGACCCTCGTGCATTCCGGCCTTCCTGATACGGACGGTGGAAGATCGCACGAGAAAGGCTGGAATTACTTCTTGGATATCTTTCCCGGGCGATTCACCAATGGCTCCGGGAGGAAGAAATAGTTCGGCAGTTCCAAGAGCGTAACGAAATTCAACCAAGACGCAGGCGAAGCCATCAAGAAAGGAGCGATCATGGCAAACGTAGTTTTTGGAAGTCATTCTTCGGTCATAGTTCCGCAGCAAGACCGGGACAACATCCGCAAGTTTTATTGCGATGTTCTCGGCGGCAAGATCACCAAGGAGGAAGGCGACAGGGACTTCCTTCGTCTGGGAGAAGACTTCTACATCGTGTTTCTCTATGGGGACGTCCCTGATGAGAGCGAGTTCTTGCGGACTGCGAGGTCGGTCTGGCTGGAGATCAAATCCGACAACGTGGAGGAAATGAGCCGAAAAATCCTCGAATCCGGCCTCGTAAGGAAACTTGAGTTGCCGGACCCTCACCTTTACTTCCAGGCTCCAGGAGGTCAATGCCTCCGGTTGGTCGGAATCGACGAGGACCTCTCCTTTTATGAGGGAGCTGGAGCAGGCACGGACGTGGCGAAGGTGAAAGAAGCGCTCAAGAGGGAGGCGATGAACAAATGAGCCGCGGAATGCCCTTCCGCCATATTAAGACTGGCGCCGTTGTGGCACACGAACACATGGCCCATTGCCTGGAGGGCCGTGGTGTCTGATGTCGCCACGCCCAGCGCAAACCGGATCCGGCTCTGGAAAAGGGTTGCCCGGTCTGTCGACCAAACCAGCTTTGCCGCTTGAACGCCTACATGGCCGAGATCGTCGGCACGGCATTGCTCATTCTCCTCGGTAACGGCGTTGTCGCAAATGTCGTTCTTTCGCGCACCAAGGGCAATTCCTCGGGATGGATCATGATCGGCTTCGGCTGGGCGATGGCCGTGAAGGTCGGTGCGTACACCGCGGCTCCCTTCAGCGGGGCGCACCTCAATCCGGCCTTGACCCTCTCGCTCGCGGCGATCGGCCTGTTTTCCTGGGCGCAGGTTCCCGGGTATATTGCGGCCCAGGTGGCGGGAGCCTTTGTCGGTTCAGTCGCCGTGTACCTCGCATACCTGCCGCACTGGTCCCTCACGCCGGACGGCCCATCCAAGCTCGCCTGCTTCTCGACCGGGCCCGCTGTTGGGCCCAGGAATAGGCGCTCCGGCCGTGACAGGGAGCCCTTAGGGTGATATGTTGGCGGGATGGCGACGGAACCGAAACCGAATGAACGACACCTGCCCGATCCGGCTGCGGAAAAGCCGGCTGCAGCTGGGCCGGGGTCTGCAAAACCGGGCCAGACGCAGGCGAAGCTCCTGACCCCCGAGGAGCAGATGGCGCTTTTTGAGCAGCACCTGAAGGAAAACGACTGGGGGCACCAGCCCTGCTGACCCCGGCCGGAAGCGTATATTGCCAACCGGCACCCGGAGATCGTCACCCCGGGGGTGACGATCGAGGCAAAAAGCTTGCGCTCATCCGCGCGCGGGTCGTCTTCAACCCGGGGCGGCAGGTCAAAGACCATGGTTGGGCGCTGTTTCACATTGTACCGCGACCGATGGGGAAGGGCGGATGTTCCGGGGTTGGCCGCCCGGGCGGATGCGGCAAGCGAGTCGCTTATCAGGTTGGCGAGGACATGCGCGCCGGCGATGCGCTTTCATCCCGTCTTATAAGCGGAACGCCGCGGCGGAATGGCCCGGGCCGGCTGCAGGCCGCGGGCTTCCGCCAAAACTCCTCTCAAATGGCAATGGAGCTCAGAATCTTCCCAATTTCAGGCGCGCAGCGATAAACTCGCCGCTACGTCAGGACGCGGATCGCGTCGTGCAATGGGGAACTGCATACGCACGGTGCGCGAGTGGTCGCACAGGCGCCAAGGCCTGCGCAGAGCTTCCGGGAGAATATCAGGGGCTGTTGCCCTGGAGCGACCAGGCGCCGACGGGTATGCTGCGCAGCTTGCCGCCTGTTTCCAGCGCGTAGCGCTGGCAGCGCTGCGGGGCCAGGCCGGCCAGGATACTCTCCAGGTCATCGGCGACGAGCTGACCGATGAGCGGTTGGATTTCCGGCACGCTGCCGGCGCGGTGCGCCTGGATCAGGGTGTTTGGCGTGCTCCGGCCAGATTCGCTGGCGGGGATCGGCTCCTCGGGCCAGACGTCGATGCCGGCGCGGATCTGTCCGCTGGCCGCCGCCGCGAGCAGCTCCGGGAAATTCACCAGCGCGGCCCGGCTCGCCAGGATGACCACGCTGCCTTTCTGCATGCTCGAGAACTGCCGCCGGCCGATCCGGCCGGTGTTCTCGCTCGTGTTTGCCGCGAGAAGAAAGACGACGCGGGCGCGCGCAAAGCATTCATCGAGCGATGCAGGAATCACGTCCAATTCCCGGAGCACCGCCGGGTGTATCCACGGATCGTGCACGAGAAGCTCCCGGGAAAAGGGCCGAAGCAGGGGCAGCAGGGCGCGGCCGAGGTTGCCAAACCCCACCAGGGCGAGCGGCTTGCCGTGCAGGAGAAAGGAGTCGTGGTTGTCCCCCTTGGATTCCCGGCCGATGCGCAGGGCGGCGTCCGCCTCGTGCATCCGCCGGGCGAGCGAAATGGCCATTGCCAGCGCCATTTCGGCGACAGGCCGCGCGTACACGGGGGCGGTCGAAAGGACCGGTATCCCGCGGCGGTGGCACTCGGCATAGTCGATGTTCGGCAGGAAATTGCTTTCGACATTGAACACCGCGCGCAGATGGGGTGCCTTGTCGAGGCGCGCCCTGTCCAATGGCGACTGGCCGATCAGCGCGATCGCATCCGGCAGGTGCCGCTCGATGTGTTCGGCCGAGGCAGGGGAGCCGTCATGCCAGACGACGCGGCCGAGCCGCTCGAGCCGGCGCTTGGTCGGCTCGTCGAAGATCCGGTCGATCCGGCGGGGATGGGGATCGAGCAGGATGACGCCCTCGTTTGGATTCATGGATGTCATTGGCGAAGGAGGTCGGCCAGGTAGGATTTCCATACCGCGGCATGGGTGTGCGTCCCGTGCCCGTATGTGGCATCGCTCAGCGGGATAACGATCGCACGGCCGTGCGGCACGCGTGCAATCTCCCGCTCCAATATTCTGATTTCCGGGGGATTGATCAGGTCGTCGGCGGAGTTCACGGCAAGCAGCGGCGCCCGGATCTTCGCGAGGTCCGGCCCGGGATTGTAGTCCCTGGATGCGGACACGGCATAAAGGAGGTCGTTGGCGTCGTCAGTCTTGACGGCTTGGTCGACATAGCGGTCCAGGACCGAGTCCGCCTGCGCCAGGGTAGGCATATCGGCCTGCCTGCGAACGGCATTGCTGCCCATGAAGAAGAGGATCTCCTCGGCGACCCGGAGGCTGGGGGGCTCCGAAGCGTATTCCCCGCCCTTCCAGGAGGGGTCGTTCCTGATCGAGTCGATTATTGCCCGGCGCCAGACCCGGTTCCTCCCCGAAATCTGGGTCGGCAGGCTTGCCAGCGGCATCAGGGCATCCATGAACGCCGGGTATCGCTCGCCCCATACCCACGTGTGCATGCCGCCCATCGATGTCCCCATCGCCAGGCGCAGATGATTCACGCCGAGGCCCTCGGTCAGCAGCCGGTATTGGGCGCCGACCATGTCCGCATAGCCGTAGGCGGGAAAGCGGGCGTGCATCCCGTCGCTCGGCTTGGATGAGCCTCCGTGGCCGATTCCGTCCGGAATGACGATGAAGTGGGTCGCCGCATCGAGCGGCTGCCCCGGCCCGAACAGTTCGGCCGCGAAATAGGTGTTGATGAAGTTGGCCCCGGAACCGCCGGTTCCGTGAAGGATCAGGACGGCATTCGCCGCCGTGCCGTCCGCCCTTCGTTCCAGGCGGCCGAGTGACCGGTAATGGATGCGCAGGGAGGGAAGGCTTTCGCCGGACGAAAACTTGAAATCCCGAATGAGGTAGTCGGCCTCGGTTGGGGTCGGATAGTTCTCGGCCCGGGCGGCGCCGCCGAATAGGCCGACCAGCACCGGCAACACGGATAGCCATGTCCATTTCATGGGAAAGTACGCGCTCCTCGTTGCATTTTGCGCAAGGCTGAATTCAGGCGGCTCTGTCCGGCTTCGAAGGCACCCCGCATCCGGGAGGTTTCAGGCCAGAGCCTGCCGGCAAAACTTAACGCACTTCGCGATTTCCGTCATTCGGTCCGAACCCGCGGGAACCTTGTACTCAAATTCAATCGTGGCCTGGATGTTCCAGTGATTGTCCCGGATGAGGTGCAGGACCTCGACGATCGGCGTGTCCCCCTCTCCGAATGGGACGTTCGGGCCCATGTGCAGCTTGCGGTCCTTGATGTGCACGTGGGTGATCCGCCCGGGGTGCTGCTTGATGAAGGGAACCGGAGAATAGTTGTTGCCCGCGATGAAATGCCCGATGTCGACGTTGGCCGAATTGCGCGGTGAAAGGGCGAAGGCCCGCTCCCAATGGGCCGGGGTCACGGCGGTATGGCCGTGATAGGCCACCCAGAGCGAGTGCTTTTCGCCAAATGCGCCGAGCCGCTTCAGGTCGTCCTCGTCCTTGCTGATTTCGGTCGAGATGGCGCGGGCGCCGAGGGCCTTGGCGAGCTCGAAAACGTAGTCCAACTCCTCGTCCGACATCTTGAAAATGCCGTCGACCTTGACGATTTCAATGAGGACGCCCGCCGACTCGTAAATGCGGCGGAACTCGGGGATTCGCCCGGTCGGGGCGGACCGGCGCCAGCGCCGCATCTGGGCGTCGACCGACTGCGCCCCGGCCGCCTCGGCCACAAGCGCCTTGGCGCCGACCAGGTGCGCCGGTGCGCCGAGAAACGCCTCGACCGGCTGGGTGCGCAGTTCCAGCCCGCTGATCCCCAACTGAGTGCAACGATCGAGAATTTCGGAACCGCCCATTTGGAGATTCGCAAAGCTGTAAGGCACGTTGAGGCCGATCTGGACGCCGGACACCCTGGAATCTGGCCTCGATCGGAGCGGCTGGGCTTCCTGGGCGCAGAGGCGGCCCACGGAGCCGAGGATTCCGGAGGCGGGCAGCGCGGCAAGGGCGAGCTTGGCGAATTGGCGGCGGGTCTGGAGCAGCATGGGGGCGGGAATGACGAAGGGTTTCATACTCTCGTTTCCTCAGTTCCTCCTTGCCAGCCAATTTGCCGCGAACGGCAAGCGACCGCCCTGAAGCTGGAACCCTCCACAGCGATTCCCGGAATAAGCCACCCGCCTAGATGCTCTTATCCTGATCGAATGCAAAGTCGTGCGGTGGAAAACTCGGGGCCGGGGCTTAAAATGTTGCGCCGGGGCAATTCCTGAACTGATTGCGCCATGTCCGATGAGGCCTTTGCCCGATTGGTCGATGACCACTACGCAGGCGTATTCCGATTCGCGCTGAGCCTCGCGCGCAATCAGCCCGACGCCTGCGATCTGACCCAACAGACATTCTATCTGTGGGCGACAAAGGGTCACAGCCTCCGCGACATCTCCAAGGTGAAGACATGGCTCTTTACGACGCTCTATCGGGAATTCTTAAGGATGCGGAAACGCTCCGCCCGGGTGACCTCGGTGGAGGATCTTCCCCCGGGCGAGCGGGAGGTGGCCGCCGAGGATGTCGACCAGGCCCGGCGCATGGATAGCGCTGCGGTCGTTCAGGGCCTGCTTGACGTGGACGAAACTCATCGGGCGCCGCTGGCCCTCTTTTACCTGGAGGAGCTCTCCTATCTGGAGATCGCCGAAACGCTGGGCGTGCCAGTTGGCACGGTGATGTCGCGCCTTTCCCGGGGAAAGGCGCAATTGCGCGCGGCGCTGGCCGCGCGCAAAAACGACGGAGGCGTCGTTCAATTTCCCGCCCAAAAGGGGGGGATCCAATGAAAAACGAAGAGGCAAGGTTCGTCTTGCAGGCTTATCGGCCAAACGGAGCCGACTCATCCAACGCTTTCTTTGCCGAGGCCCTCGGCCAGGCGGACAGCGATGCCGAATTGCGCGCGTGGTTTGCCCGCGAACAGGCATTCGATGCGGCGATCGCCGCAAAGCTGCGGGAGATCAATCCGCCGGCGGAGCTGCGGGACAACATCATTGCGGGCGGGCGGGCGGGCATGTGGCACCGCAACACGTGGTGGCTTCCCGTCTGGCTTGGCGTGGCGGCGGTGTTCGCGGCGCTGTTCTTCACTGTGGTGCGCCTCCGTCCCGCGGCCCCTGTCGATGCCCGGCAACTGACCTTGTTTGCCCTGAGCGACGCGGCCCATGAGGAGCTGCACAAGGGCATTGTCGCCGGCCTGGCCGACGTGGAAGACACCCTGGGAGATCCAAAGACCCACCTTGCACACGGACTCAATGTCAATGAGGACGACTTGCGGGCCAGGGGATGCCGCTCGGTGCAAGTGGCCGGCCGCGACGTCTTTGAAATCTGCTTCAAACGCGGTGATGTGTTTCATCTCTACATCGCCCGGACCGGGGAGTTCAAAACGCAGACGGACCCTGGCATACCCGCGTTTCAAAGCAAGGGCGGGATGTCCTCCGTGACCTGGACCGCTGCCAACCATGTTTACGTCCTCGTCTCGGATCGCAGCATGGAAGACCTCCGCAGGTTGCTCTGACTCCGGACATGGTCAGACGCCCTTGAATTCGGGAGTTTTCCCGCGACGACTCTTGAATCGTTTCGGTTTGGCATGAATAGTGGGGGGTTGCCGATCGCGCACTGGTTGCCAAGCACGATGATTCACCCAGCCCCGACATCGATTCCCGACGACGACCTCGTCGCCATCGCGGTCCGGAAGGCGGGCCGGCGGCTGGTGCCGTTTCTCCTGCTGCTCTACATCCTGGCATTCCTTGACCGGGTTAATGTCAGCTACGCCAAGGAGATGCTGGGGCGGGACGCGGGGCTGAGCGAGGCGACCTACGCCCTCGGGGCGGGCGTTTTCTTCATCGCCTACGCCCTGCTTGAGTTGCCGAGCAGCCTCCTTCTGCAGCGGTATGGCGCCCGCATCTGGATCGGCCGGATCATGATCACCTGGGGGCTGGTTTCGGCCCTGACGATGTTCGCCCGGACCGCCACTTCGTTTTGCTCCCTGCGTTTTCTGCTCGGAGCGGCGGAGGCCGGGTTCTTTCCAGGCATCATCTACTACCTGACACTCTGGTTTCCAAGGCGGGAGCGGACCAAGGTCTTTGGCCTCTTCTATTTCGGGGCTCCGCTGGCCCAAATCGCGGGCGGACCTATTTCAGGGTTGTTGCTTGATTTGGACGGAGCGGCCGGCCTCAAGGGCTGGCAGTGGCTTTTTCTGGTCGAGGGCGTCATGGCGAGCCTCGCCGGCCTGTGGGCGCTGCGACGGCTGACGGATGGTCCCGCGGGAGCGAATTGGCTGGCGCAGGACGAGCGGCGGGCTCTTGCCGCGACGCTCCAAGACGAGGGTCACGGGACTTCCGAGGGCACCGGCTGGGGGAGGTTGCTGTCCGCCGTGCGCACGCCCTCTGTCTTCCGCTTCGGACTCATCTACGTTTTCATTCAGGCAAGCGTCTACGGCGTGACCTTTTATCTGCCCTCCGATGTCGCCAGGCTCCTCGGGCGCGAAACCGGGTTTGTCGTCGGTGTGGTGAGCGCGCTCCCCTGGATTTGCGCCTTGGCGGCTGCCTACGCGATACCCCGGCTGGCGGACAGGCTCGGCCGGAGAGCGGTCGCCTCCGGCACTCTGGCATTGTCGGCCCTCGGCATTGCAGTTGCGGCCGTTTCCCCGCCCGGAATCGAACTGGCCGCCCTTTGTCTCGCGGTCGCCGGATTCATAGGGGCGCAGCCTGTGTTCTGGACCTTTCCCGCCGATGAGCTTCCGGCGCTGGGCGCCGGAGCCGGAATTGCCCTCATCAACTCGATCGGTGCGGTGGGTTCGTTCGTTGCGCCCAACCTCCGGGCCGCCGCCAATGCGGCTTTCCACTCGGGCGTTGCGGGGAGCTTGAGCGTGGCGGCGGCTGCGCTTGCCGGTTCCGGACTCCTGCTTATCTATCGTGCGAAGCCCGCGCATCCCTCTTTTTCCCACCCAAAACCATGAAGAAAATCACAGCCCTGCGCGCCCTGGTCCAGGGGGGCCAGGATCAAGGAGCCGACTATCACGCCAAGCCCGACGGCCATTGGATCAACAGCACGGTGATCGCCACGCCGATGAGCAAGTATCCGGAATACCAGGCGACCCGGCGTTCCTTCGGGATCGATGTGTTGGGAACCGTGCTCGTCGAGGTGGAGGCCGAGGACGGCACGGTCGGATTCGCGATGACAACCGGCGGCGTGCCTGCGGCCTACCTGATCGAAAAGCATTTTCGCCGCTTTGTCGTCGGCCAGCCGGCTTGCAACACGGAGGTGATGTTCGACCAGATGTACAACGCCTCGCTGTACTATGGAGGGAAGGGGCTGCCGCTGAACGCAATCTCCGCCGTGGACTGCGCTGTGTGGGACCTGATCGGAAAACTGAAGCAGGAGCCGGTCTGGGCGCTGATCGGCGGGAAGATGCGCGAACGGCAGCCAATGTACGCAACCGGACCCAGGCCCGACCTCGCGAAGAAGATGGGATTCATCGGCGGCAAGATTCCGATTCCCTTCGGGCCGGCCCATGGCGAGGAGGGCCTGCGCAGGAACATCGAACTCGCCGCCCAAATGCGGGAGGCGTGCGGGCCGGATTTTCCACTCGCATTCGACTGCTGGATGGCGCTGACCCCGGCCTATGCGCTCCGGCTGATCGATGCGCTCCGGCCGTACAACTTCCTCTGGATCGAGGAATGCCTGCCGCCCAGCGACTATGACGGCTATCGCCGCCTGGTCGAATCCCGGAGCCACCCGATCATGATCTCGACCGGTGAGCACGAATACACCCGCTGGGGGTTCGAGACCCTTCTCAACACCGGGGTCGACATGGTGCAGCCCGACATCCACTGGTGCGGCGGCCTGACGGAGTTGCTCAAGATCAAGGCCATGGCCTCGGCTAAACGGCGGCTGTGCGTTCTCCACGCCTCGTCGGTCTACAGCTATCATTTCTCCATCGCCAGCGACGTGACACCGTTCTCGGAGTTCCTGATGATGGCACCCAAAGCCGACCAGGTGGAACCGATGTTCTCCCCGCTCTTCACCAATGAGATCGTGCCTGTCGACGGCCATGTGAACCTGGGCGATGCGCCGGGATTCGGCGTCGACTTGAACCCGGCGATCGCCTGGTCGCGTCCGTATGCCAGTTTTCAGTAGATCGGCCCCAAGGACTGGCTAATCGGCCAGCCACCCCGCTTCGGAGTGGCGCAGGAGCAGTTCGACCGCTGCCTCGAGGCCTGCGGCATCCGCCGGGTCGAATCGCGCAACGCGGGGGCTGTCGACATCGAGGACGCCGAGCAGGCGCCCGTTGTGCACGAGCGGCACGACGATCTCCGAACGCGACGCGGCATCGCAGGCGATGTGCCCTGGAAACTCATGCACGTCGGGGACGACGATCGTCTTTTGCTGTCGTGCCGCTGTGCCGCAGACTCCGCGGCCGACGGCAATTCGAACGCAGGCGACTTTCCCCTGAAACGGCCCGAGTACCAGTTCGCCAGCCCGCAGGAAATAAAAGCCGGCCCAGTTCAAGTCGGGCAGAGCCTGGTAAAGCAGCGCCGCCATGTTCGCCGTGTTGGCGAGGCCGTCGCGCTCGTCAGAAAACACCGCCGCCAGTTGATCGATAAGCTCGCGGTAGGCGGCGGTCTTTGAAGGCCCAGCGGCGGTTTTGACAACGTGCATGGCGGATGGTCGTTCATTGCGGGGCGAAGCGACGCTTCAGGCAACGCAAAGTTCAGACCAGTCGGCTCTCCGCATGGAATACCCGCCGGCTTGGGCCCTCTGACAGGAGGCGCGGGTCTGCTTCCGCTCCGGTCCGTTGCAATCGAGGCAACCGCTGCTAGGATGTCTTTCGAACCTGCCATGCAACACAAAGCTCCACCCTCTGCGCCAAAGAGCGCCGCCGCCTGCGCCGTCGACGGCGCGAAATCAGAATGCGGACTTCCGTCGAATGTTGTCATCGACATGTCAAAGGCGGCTGTCCAGCACTCGGATGCCGAATGGCAGAATCTCCTGACTCCCATGCAATACCATGTTGCCCGGCGCCAGGGAACGGAACGCCCCTTCAGCAACGAGTACTGGGATCACCACGAGGATGGGGTGTATTTCTCCGTGTGCAGCGACACGCCGCTATTCGACAGCCGCGACAAGTTCGAGAGCGGCACGGGCTGGCCGAGCTTCAGCAGGCCGATCGAGGCGAGCTTTGTGGAGGTGTCGACCGACAGGAGCCACGGCATGATACGCAATGAAGTCCACTGTCCCGTGGACGGTTCGCACCTGGGCCATGTGTTCCCCGACGGCCCCGTTCCGACCGGCAGGCGTTATTGCATCAATTCGGCCTCGCTGAAGTTCATGCCCCGTAAGAAATACGAGGACTGGGTCGCGGCGCGCAGCGCCGCCCAGGCCAGGTGATCGGGGGCACCAAAAGGCCCTCGCCATTCATTATCCTCCTTTCCAAGCCACCCTTGTTGCCATGACCCTCCAAACCACTGCGAAAGCCGACTCCATCGTTCTCGGCGGCGGATGTTTCTGGTGCGTCGACGCCGCCTATAAGCTCCTGCCAGGTGTGACCCATGTCACCTGCGGCTATGCCGGGGGCACCGTGGCCAATCCGACCTATGAGGACGTCTGCGCCAAGACGACGGGCCATGCCGAAGCGGTGAAGATCGATTACAACCCGGCCAAGGTGGGCTTGGCGGGGCTCCTGGCTTACTTCTGGGAGTGTCACAATCCGACCCAGGTTGGAGGCCAGGGCCATGACATGGGGCCGCAGTACCGCTCGATCATCCTGTACGCAGATGCCGCACAAAAGGACGCTGCCGAGAAGTCCCGGGCCGAGGCCCAGAAAGGGCTCGCCCTGCCGATCACGACCGAAATCGTCCCGCTGGCAAGGTTCTGGCCCGCGGAGGCCTACCATCAGGACTATTTTGCGAACCACCCCGAGCGCTCCTATTGTTCGGTGGTGATCCGCCCGAAGATCGAGAAGCTGAGACATAAGCTGGCCGATGGCCAGTGATCGAGAACATCGCATGAGGGTCAGTTGATTCGGCATTCAGCCCTAACCCGAAGATTTCACGAAATTCGTCCAAATCTCATCCAAACCGCTCTCGAAAAAGGGCCGAAAACTCCCTGCGATGTGCTCCCAAGCACACCTCGGTCGTCTTCGGCCCTTTTTCCTCGGCGGTTTGGCGATCTTTGGCCGTTTTCATGAAATCTTCGGGCTAGCGGGCCCAAACGTTGGCCTGCTGGGCCGCGCCGAAGCTCGCCGGGCTGATCGGCGTGCTCTTCTGCGTATCCGTATCAAGTATACAGATCCGGGTCGTCACGGAATCGCGCGCGGTGTAGACCAGGTGCCGGCCGTCCGGGAGCCACGAGGCCTCGACCCCGTCGAAGGACGCTTTCGAGGCCTGCTCGGCCGTCCCCTTCGAGAACGAATAGACGCCGATCTGGAAGCGGCCGCCCGATCCGAACGTGAACGCGATCTTGTCCGGGTTGGCGCGGCTCCAGTCGGGCTCGGAGCAGTAGGAGCTGAAGCCGCGGGCAATGCGCTCCATCCCTCCCCCGCCCGACGACATCAGGTAGAGCTGGGGCCCGGGCTCCTGGGCGAAAACGAGCCTGGAGCCGTCCGGTGACCAGCAGGGCGAGGCCTTTACGGTGTCCGCATGGGTCCAGCGCGAGGGACTGCGGCCGGCGGCGTCGCTCACCCAGATCTCAGGGGAGCCGCTGCCGGTCAGGATCATCGCGACCCGCCGGCCGTCCGGGCTGTAGCGGGCGCTGATGTTGGTCCCCTTGTAGCTCGCGAAGGCCCTGCGCTGGTTCGCCGCCAGGTCGATGACGTAAATGTCCGGCGCCCCGTGGACGTAGCTCGTGTAGATGATCTTGGACCCGTCCGGCGACCAGCGGGGCATGAGGGCGTGCGCCCGGTCGCTCGTGATGCGGCGCACCTCGCCGAAGAACAGGTCGCCCTCGTAGACCTCCGGGTATCCGGTGGCCCTTCCGATGAAGACGATCCGCGAGGCGAAATACCCCTTGAGCCCGAGCCCGTTCGTCTTCTCGACGGCAAAATCCGCGGCGTGCAAAAGCGCATTCCGATCGCTCGTCCCCGGGACCATCTCGGAGGCGACAGGCTCACCGGTCCTCTTGGTCACGTCGACCCTCACCTGCCGGGGCCCCGCGAGCGAGAAGCGGATGTCGTAGGCATATCCGCTCGCAAGGACGCGGTAGCGCCCGTGGGACTGGAAGGCCTGCAGGGCGAGCGCGTTCAACTGGGGGACGTCCGCGGAGACCCGGACCCCGATTGTCCTGCTGTCGGCGCGAATGTCCACGATGCCCAGGTCTCGCTGGGCATGGGCGGGCGCGATGGCGCAAATGAGGAAAAGGAGGAAAGAAGTCGTTTTTCGCATGGGCTGCACATCCATTTCTATTTGCGCGTCGCCTTTGCATAACAACTCTTATTTGTTGAAGATTGCACTTTCCCAAACGTGACCGCCGACGAAATCAAGGAACTCCTCAAGCAGGTCAAGTATCCCGGCTTCAGCCGGGACATCGTATCATTCGGCCTTGTGCGCTCGGCCTCCTTCTCCGGCGGCACCGCGCGGGTGGAACTCGCCCTGACGACGACCGACCCCAAGGTGCCGCTGCAGATCCGCGCAGACGTGGACAGGTGCCTGCGCGCGGCTCCGGGCGTCGAGAAAACGGACATTGCGATCGCCGTGCAGCCCGCCCGGGGAGCGGCCGGCGGCGCAGGCTCAGCCGGAGCGGGCGGCGCGCCAAAGCAGATCCGGTACGCGGTGGCCATCGGCTCGGGCAAGGGAGGCGTGGGCAAGAGCACGTTCGCCGTTAACCTGGCCTGCGCGCTGGCCCAGAGCCATGCGGCGCGCGGCCGGCCGGGGCGCGTGGGCCTCCTCGATTGCGACATCTACGGGCCGAGCCTCCCCCTGATGATGGGACTGCAGGGCAGGCCCGAGATCGAGGGCGACGGCGCGGAATCGCGCCTGCTGCCGATGGAGCGCCACGGGGTGAAGGTGATGAGCATGGGATTTCTCGTCGACGACGACACGCCGGTCGTCTGGCGGGGCCCGATGATCATGAAGACCATCCAGCAGTTTGTGCAGAACGTGAAATGGGGAGAGCTCGACATCCTGATCGTCGATCTGCCGCCCGGGACGGGCGATGCCCAGTTGTCCCTGGTCCAGACCCTTCCGCTCGACGGGGCCGTGATCGTGACGACCCCCCAGCCGGCCGCGGCCAACGTCGCGCGGAAGGGCGGCCTCATGTTCCAGAAGGTGAACGTTCCCCTGCTGGGCGTCGCCGAGAACATGAGCTACTTCATCGACCCGGCGGGCGTGAAGCACGCGCTGTTCGGCGAAGGCGGGGGAATCATCACCGCCGAGCGGCTGGGCACGGTCATGCTTGGCCAGGTGCCGCTTCTCCCCGAAATCCGGGAAGGCGGCGACCGAGGGGAGCCGGTGGTCGTCTCCGCCCCCCAGGGGGAGGCTGCGAAGGCCTTCCAATCAATAGCCGAAGCGCTCATGCTCCGCCTTGCGAATCCCGCAACGGCGCAAATGTAACAATTTGGCAAATTTGCCGGCATTGACAGCCGCGGTTCTGTCTTATTTTCATTTAGCGCCGCATGACACCGACTCCCAAAGCGCCCGACACTTCGTCGCGTGAATTTGTGAAGCAGTCCAGCCTCTACCAGGAGTTCCTGGCCGAGCGGGAGGAGATTCTAAAGCACAAATGGCTGGAGTCCGAACGGCTCGGCTACGACATCGGGTTTGAGCGCGCGCTTCTGGACTGGATCCGGAAGCACAGGGAGGGCTGGAGGGCGGCCCGCCGCCAGCAGCTGGCCGCGCAGCAGGCGGGAAACGCCACGGCGGGCAAGCAGGCGGGCTAGGCCGGGAAATAGGCGCCTTACTTGATCTCCTTGTGCAGCGTGTGGCGCCGCAGATGGGGATTGTATTTCTTCTTCTCGATGCGCTCGGTCACGGTCTTCTTGTTGCGCGTCGTGAGATAGCGGGAAACTTGTTTGCCTAGCTTCTTGGCTTCGGTGCACTCCAGCGTGACGAGTTCTTGCATGGGTAAATTGTGTTGAGGGGTTAACGAAATCGAAGCCCCCACCATCTGCAACCCCAATCCGTCGATCGGCGGCGGGTAAGTTCGCTCGACCTGCTATCCGCCGGCCTACCTCCGCTTCTCGGTCAAGGGCACCATCACCCCGCGCCGGAACAGGCTCACCTGGCCCGTGCTCGAGGACACGACAATCGAGATGCAGTCGGCCGTCACGCTTATTGCGGCCGCCGCGGCGTGGCGGCTGCCGAGCCCGCTCGGCAGGTCGTGATCGCTGTCGGTCGCCTGGACCAGGCTGCCGGCCGATTCGACCACGCCGTCGCCCCGGATGATGAAGGCCCCGTCGATCGAGGAGAATTCCTTCACGGTTTCATCCATGAACGGATTGAGAATGTTGCGGTCCTCCTCCTTGTAGCCGAAGAAGGGGTTGAGAACGAGCGGCTTGGTCAGTTCCGCCACCTTGGCCGTGTCGCCGACGACGAAAAGGCAGCCGACCGGGCGCCCTTCCCTGCCTTCGACGGCGAGCTCGGTGGCCACGGCAACCACACGCTCGAAGACCTCCGGCTTCACGTCCGGCGGAAGCAGGTCCGAGGTCGGTCCCGAAAGCAGGGTTTGAAACTCCCGCTCAATGTCCACGACGACAAGCGTGTCGAACTGGTTGCTGCCGGTCATCCCGCCGATGCAGCAGATCCTGTCCGTGAAGGCTATCACGCCGCGCGTCAGCGCCACCAGGATGGCGCTTCGCAGCTGCGCCAGGCGCTGGCTCGAGAAGGAGCGCACCTGGATCGCCTCGGCGAATTCCTTCTCGCCCTCGATCGCCTCGATCGGAGTCCGCGTCACGAGGATCGTCTTCAGTTTCGAGCGTATCGCCCCGTGCTCGATGCCGCCGATGAAGGTGTCCCCGAAGACCATGATTGCCCCGCAGCCGGCGCCCTTCGCCACAAATTCCGCTTCGCGGAACATCAGACGGTTGATGCGATTCTGCTGCACCTGAACCGGGCGCAGCCCCCCGAATCCGCCGACCAGCCGCTCGTAGAGAACGTCCAGGTCCGGGGCGTTGACAAGGCTCTCGACGAGCTCGGGCTCGCGCACCTGGCGTGCGATGGCCGCCAGCACCTGCAGGTAGTCGCGCGCCTTATCGCCTGCAATCAGCATCACAATGAGGCGCACCGGCTCGTCGGCGATCGAGCCGTCGTGGCGGACGCCCGCGCGGCTGCGCCCGATCGCAAGCACGTAGCGGCGCGGCATCTTCACCCGCACGTGCGGCAGCGCGACGCCCAGCCCGAGATAGGTGGTCATCGTGCTCTCGCGCGCAAGCAGCCCCTTGAGCAGGGCCTCCCGCTTCAGGTCGGGGAACTTCGCGACCGCGACGGCGACGAGTTCGTCGAGCGAACCCTCGAGATCGACGCTTCGCAGGTCGATTACCCGGCTGCGGGCGATGACTTTATCGAGCCTCATTGAAAATCATTCCGCCGCGCGGGCGGCAACGGGCCGCGGAAGGCCCCTGGGGCCGGCGGGCTCACCGTTCCCACTCGAGTGCGCCCTTCTTGATTTCATAAAACAATCCTAGGACAAGCACGCCGATGAAAAACAGAACGGGGCAGAGGATGGCGATGTGATTGGCGAGGAAGTCGCGATAGACGAAGCTCAGCGGGATCAGGATGACGACCTCGAGGTCGAAAAGCATGAAAAGCAGCGCCGTGACGAAGAACTTCACCGAAAAGCGCGTGTGCTCGATCCCCCCTCCGCGGATTCCGCACTCGTACGGGCTGTCCTTGATCAGGGAGCGCTTTGCGCGCTGTCCGAGCAGATTGCTCGCCAGGATGACGCCGCCCGCGATGACCGCGGCCAGCACGGCTTGGATCAGGATGGGCAGATAGGCGACGCTGGTCATCACCTTAAGAAAAAGAGTGCAGCGGCGTTCATAGACAAGCGGTAATTTCGGGCGGCCTGCCTTAGTCGGCCACCGGGATCAGCTTCGCGTTCTGCGTGCGGGTGGAGCCGACCCCCAGGGTTTCGGCGAACTCGAGCGTCCGGATGTCGTCGGATATCGCCTCAAAGCCGTCCCGGCGCCGCCAGCGGTTCATCCTCTCGCGCATCAGGGCGTCCATCATCACCGGGTCGGTGCTCAGCCAAACGTACGGCTCGGAGGCCGTGTACAGCGAATTGAAGTACGGGCCCCCGATGTACTGGTACGCCTCCAGGCTCGCGATCGTGAAGACCCAGGTCTGCCTCAATTCGGGGATCGCGCTCATTTCGGCCACGGCCGCCGGGGCGTTGGCCGGCGAGCGGAAGAACCGCGCCGTGTTAGAGGCGTTCCAAAGGGTCGCGTTGACCAGGGCGCCGTTCACGCCGAGCACCATGTGGTCGGTGTAGACGGGGAGGTTTATCCAGAAATCCGCGTCGAGGAAAAGGGGCGTCGCCAGGAAGCTCTTGCGGTCCTCGTCGGTCGTCGAGGTGTTGGCATAGTCGCGCGTCTGCTGCTGGGCCACGATCGGATCGAATCGCTCGGGCAGCGGGCTGTCGTAGAACCAGACCGGGTCGTAGTACCGCCCCGACTCGAGGACGTACACGGGATTGCCCTCGAAGGGCGTCTTGCCCGTGACAAGCGAGGGAAGGTAGCCGGTCATGCGCAGGCGCATCTGGTTCAATCCGACAAGGAATATGTTCCTGTTCTCGTAGCCGCGGCGCCTCAGCGCCTCGATGACCGCCTGAACGAGTTCGATCGGCGTCGCCAGCCCCGGGCCGGAGTCGGAATAGATCTTCAGGCCCACCCTCTTCTTGGCGCCCGGCACAAGCTTGTGGCCGCTCGAATGCTCGTAGCTCGATATCAAGGCCTCGACCGCGCGGTTGTAATTGGAACTGTCGAAGTTCGAAAGCCGCACCTGCCACACAGGTTCCTTCGGAGCCTGCGGGCGAATGGGTGCCATCGGAGCGCCAACCTGGCAATAGGAAGGCCCGGCGATCGCGGCCAGGGCGGCACCAAACAGCAAAAGGCGCGGAAAACGGGTCATAGGGTAGGTAAGTCGTCCAGAAACGGCCAATGTTTCATCGCACAAGCGGCAAACTTGACAGTACCGGCAGTCGGTTGAAAGTGCATTCTTCGGCCTGCCAGGGCATTTCATGCCAGTAATCAAACCCACCTGCCTCCGCGACTTGAAGTTGCGCATCAACATCGCGGACGTCGTTTCGCGCACGGTGACCCTGCGCCGGTCGGGAAGCCGCCTGAAGGGCCTCTGCCCGTTCCACAACGAGAAAACCCCTTCCTTCCACGTCAATCCCGACAGGGGGTCGTTCAAGTGCTTCGGATGCGGCAAGGCCGGCGACATCATCGAGTTCGTCCGGGAGACCGAGCAGCTCGGCTTCACGGAGGCCGTGGAGGCCCTGGGGCAGCGTTTTGGGATCGTGATCGAGTACGAGGAAGGGGGAGGGCCCACTCGCGAGGAGCGCTCGCTGCGGCAGGAGCTGTACGACCTCCATGAGCAGGCGGCCGATTTCTACCACGAGATCTTCAAGGGCAGCGTCCCCGCCGGGGTATACATGCGCGAATACTGGGCTGGAAAGCGCCGCTTTCCCCAGGAGCTGGCGGTCGAATTCAAGGTTGGCGCGGCGCCCGCCGACGATGCCGGACTCGCCGCCCACCTCTGGAAGCGCAAGTACTCGGAGGACGCGCTGCGGCAGTGCGGGCTGTTCTTCGTGCGCGACGGGGCTTTTTTCGCCCCCGGCGCCCTGCGGCCCCGGTTCCGCGGCCGGCTGATGATTCCGATCCGGGACCATCAGGGCCGGGTCGTCGCCTTCACCGCGCGGCAGACCGACCTCACGCCGCAGGACGACCCCGCGCGCGAGGCCAAATACGTCAACTCGCCGGAGACGCCCATCTTCACGAAGGGCCAGCTTCTCTTCAATCTCGACCGCGCGCGGAGCGCCGTCGGCGAGGGCCGCCCGTTTCTCATGGTCGAGGGCCAGCTCGACGCCATGCGCTGCTGGCAGGTCGGCGTCAAGACGGCCGTGGCGCCCCAGGGCACGTCGATCACGGAGGGCCAGCTTGAGCTCATCCGCCGCTATCACCCCCAGGTCGAGTGTTTCTTCGACAGCGATTCCGCCGGCCAGAAGGCCGCCCTGCGGCTTCTTCCGATGGCCCTGAAGACGGGCATCGAGGTGCGGTTCCTGGCGCTCGAGGGCGCGGAGAAGGTCGACCCCGACCTGCTCTTCCTGGAGCGAGGGCGGGCCGCCTATGACGAACTGCGAAAGGGTGCGATGAGCGCCATGGGCTTCGCCTGCCAGGCCCTGCTTCCCGGCGGAGGCGACGTGTCGCCCGAACACAAGAGCCGCGTGGCGAACGCCGTCATGGAGATCATCATGGCGGCCGAAAGCGAGGTCGCCCGTTCCGAATTCCTGGCGGAGGCCGCAGTTCACCTGGAATTGCCGCAAGCGGCTCTCCGCAAGGACTTTGAGGTGCAGCTGCGGCGCAGTGAACGGCAGGGCCGGCGGTCGGCGGAGCCCGCGGCGGCCCCAGGAAAGAGTTATGGAGCGCCGAACGGCCCTGGCCGTTTCGCGAATCCGGAGGAGGACCTCCTGCTGATTTGCCTGCACTGCGAGGCGCTCGGCAAGCCGCTGAGCGCAGCCTTCCCCCATGAGTGGATAGACACCCGCCAACCGGCCGGCCGGCTCCTCAACCGCTTCCTGGCGGAGTTTGAGCAAGGCAGCTGGCCCGGGCGCGACCGTCTTGACGAACTGCTGGAAACACCTGAAGAGAAAACGCTTGTTGCATCCCTCATGTTCGATCCCCCCGCCTTTGACGATCCGGCAAAGGTTGCCCGCGAGGGGCTGACCCGATTGCGTGCCCGGGCGCTCGAGCCGCGTTTGCGCCAGATTGAACTTGCATTAGCCAAGACCCAGGCTGACAGTAAGGATGACGCAATTTCTCTATTGAAGGAGAGCCTCGAACTGCAACGTCAGCTGCGCCAGCCGCTGATCCTAAACGTTGCGGGGTGAGGCTTTTTGTCATTTTCTTACACGTTTTTCAGCATCCATCTCATGCCGCGCAAGTCCAAGTCAGCCACCGAACAATCTGAGGCCGTTGAAGAGGTCCTCGCCAGCCCGCCAGCCCCGGCGTCTCCTGAGACCGGAGAACTGCCGGAGGGCGTCGAGGCGGCCGCTCCCGGGGGCATAAATGAGAAGATCCGCCAGCTGATCCGCCTTTCCAAGGAACAGGGTTACCTGACCTTCGACGACATCAACGAGGCCCTCCCCGAGTCGGTCGAAAACCAGGAGGAAATCGACAACGTCCTTTCGATCCTGCAGAACCTCGAAATCGAGATCCTCGAGCCCGACCAGGTCGAGGATTACAAGCAGCGCCAGGAGGAGGCCGAGGAGGAGGAGTCGCGCACGTCCCAAAACGACATTCTCGACGACCCGGTGCGGATGTACCTGAAGCAGATGGGCCAGGTGCCGCTGCTCACCCGGGAGCAGGAGGTCGAGATTTCCAAGCGGATCGAGAACGCCGAGCTCAAGGCCCAGGAGGCGCTCTTCCATGCGTCGATCGTCGGGCGCTACATCGCGAGCCTGGGGGCGAGGCTGCTCAGCCGCGACGAGCGGTTCGACCGCGTGGTGATAGACAAGAAGATCGAAAGCCGCGACGCCTATTTCAAGTCGCTGCCGAAGCTGGTCGAGATGACGCAGCGTTCCGAGCAATCGGTGGCCGAGGCGTGGGTGGAGTTCGCAAAGGCGCGATCCGATCCGGAGCGCAAGAAGGTGCTTTCGAAGTTCAGGAAGCGCGAGGCGACCCTGCGGGCCAATTTCCCGAAGTTCTACTTCAAGCTCAAGGTCTACGAGGAGTACATCGACCAGCTTTGGACGGTTATCGACGAAATCGACACGCTGCATGCCCAGCTCGAGCGTGCCAAGCACCCCAAGACGAAAAAGGACGCCGCGATCGACACCCGCGAGGTCAACGGGAAGCTGCGGAAGATCGAGATCGAGCAGCGGGTGGCCCCCGCGACCCTCCTCGAGATCGTCCGCCAGGCGCAGGTCCACATTCGCGAGGCCCACAGGGCGAAGACCGAGATGGTCGAGGCGAACCTGCGCCTCGTAATCTCGATCGCGAAGAAGTACACCAACCGCGGCCTGTCTTTCCTCGACCTGATCCAGGAGGGGAACATGGGCCTCATGAAGGCCGTGGAGAAGTTCGAGTACCGGCGCGGCTACAAGTTCTCCACCTATGCGACGTGGTGGATACGCCAGGCCATCACCCGCTCCATAGCCGACCAGGCCCGCACGATCCGGATCCCGGTCCACATGATCGAGACCCTGAACAAGGTGATGCAGGTGCAAAAGCAGCTCCTGCAGGAGTACGGCCACGAGCCCACGCCGGAGGAGGTGGCCGACGAGATGAACCTGCCCGTCGAGCGCGTGCAGCAGATCATGAAGATGGCGCAGCAGCCGATCTCGCTCCAGTCGCCCGTCGGCGACGGCGACGACACGAATTTCGGCGATTTCATCGAGGACAAGTCGGCGGAGAACCCGTACGACATGACCGCCTACTCGCTGCTGCGGGAGAAGATCATCGACGTGCTGGACACGCTCACCGAGCGCGAGCGGCGCGTCCTCTCCCTGCGCTTCGGCCTGATCGACGGGTACAGCCGGACCCTCGAGGAGGTCGGCAAGCAGTTCAAGGTGACCCGGGAGCGCATCCGCCAGATCGAGGCGAAAGCCCTGCGAAAGATGCGCCACCCGACCCGGATCCGGCAGCTGCACGGCTTCTTCGACGCCGAGCAGATCGACAACGCGCAGAACCTGATGAAGGTCGCCGCAACGACCCGCGGCCACGGGCACGGCCGCTACCTCGATCCCGCCCATCCGCTCGACTCGAAGGGCCAGCGCGACGACGAGCCCCTTTGAGGATCCCCGCGCCGTCCGCGCGGGGCCCCTCGGGCCGCTTTTGCCCTTTACTACCCGCCCATTCGGGATAGCTTGTGGGTATGGCTACGACCAGCGCAATTTTAGCGGGCATCCTAGGCGGCCAGGAACTGTGGTTGATCCTGGTGATTGTCCTCGTTCTCTTCGGCGGCTCGAAGCTCCCGTCGCTGGCCCGCGGGCTCGGTGAATCGATCAAGGAATTCAAGAAGGCCCAGCGCGAGGACGAGCCCAAGCCCGCTGAACCGAAAACGGAAGCCAAGAAGACAGAGCCGGCGAACACGCCCGGTTCTAACTGATCCTTCGCCTTCGGCGGCGAGCCTGCCGGTTTATTTAACGCGTTGACAGTGTGCGTGCCTGACGATTTGTTGCCGAGGGCGGGGATGCCCGCAACCATTTTCCCCAGCGTCCCGCAATATGGCCAATCTCTTCGGTTATTTCTCGAACGACATCGGTATCGACCTGGGCACCGCCAACACGCTCGTCTATGTGAAGGATAAGGGCATCGTCCTGCGGGAACCGTCGGTTGTCGCCCTGGACACGACGACCCGGAAAGTGCGGGCCGTTGGCGTCGAGGCAAAGCGGATGCTGGGCCGCACACCCGGAAACATCACCGCGATCAGACCCATGAAGGACGGCGTGATCGCCGATTTCGACGTCACCGAGGCGATGCTCCGGTACTTCATCCAGAAGGCGAGCCAGAGCTTTCGCGCGCCGCCGCGGGTTGTGATTGCGATCCCCTCCGGAATCACGGCCGTTGAAAAGCGGGCCGTCATGGATTCGGCCACGCACGCCGGGGCGCGCAAGGTGATCACGATCCCCGAACCGATGGCCGCCGCGATCGGCGTCGGACTGCCGATCGACGAGCCCGCGGCAAACATGATCGTCGACATCGGCGGCGGCACGACCGAGATCGCCGTCATCTCGCTGAACGGAATAGTTTTCTCGAAGTCGATCCGCGTCGCGGGCGACGAGCTGGACGCCGCCATCATCAATTACATGAAGCGGGCCTACAACCTGCTGATCGGCGAGCGCACCGCAGAGGAGATCAAGATCTCGATCGGCTCCGCCTATCTCCTCGACGAGGAGCTGACCATGGAAGTCAAGGGCCGCGATTCGGTCGCGGGGCTCCCCAAGACGATTCACATCACCTCGCAGGAGATCCGCGAGGCGCTCGCCGACACGGTCGCCTCCATTGTCGACGCCGTTCGCACGACGCTCGAACGCTGCCCGCCGGAATTGTCCGCGGACCTGGTCGACCGGGGCTTCGTGATGGCCGGCGGCGGCTCGCTTCTGCGCGGAATCGACCGCCTCCTCAGCGAAAAGACGGGACTGCCCGTCACCGTGGCCGAGGATCCCCTTTCCGCCGTCGCCAACGGGACCGGCGCCGTGCTGAACGACCTGACCTGGCTGATGGACAACGTCTAGCTGCGTCGTTTTCAAAGCGGACGGCTGAGGCCGCCCGCAACCTGTCCTGCGGGGGCCGCTTTCTGATCGCAACAAAGGGTCAGTATGCCATTTGATCGGCCTGCTCACTGGCATCCGTCTTGCAAAATCGTTCCGATCAAGCCCGCCCCTTTTTCACCCTCGTCGTAGTCGCGGCCGCATGGCTCGTCTTGCCGGTCTTCGCAAAGGCGTTTCTCAAGGCAAGCTTCTTTGAATTCACCGCACCGGCGCTCGTGGCGCCCTCGTACATCCGCGACCTGCAGGAGTACTGGTCGCTTCGGCTGCACACCCGTCCCGAGCTGATCGAGGCCGGCCGCGATCTCGCCCGCGTCAACGCCTCGTACGCCCTGTCCATCCAGCAGAATGCCGAGCTCCAGGCGGAGGTCAGCCGCCTCGAGGGGATGCTCCACATGCCGGCCCGGCCAGGGTTCCGCCTCGAGCCGGCCCGCGTTGTCCAGCGCGATTTTTCCGCCTGGTGGCAGCGGCTGGTGATCCGCAAGGGCAGCGATGCGGGCATTCAGTCAGGCTTCCCCGTCGTCTGGGCCGAAGGGGTCGTCGGCCGCGTGTCCGAGGTCCATGCCTACACCTCGGTCGTCGAATTGATCAGCAACCCCGGCGTGCGCCTGGCGGCCCAGGTTGAGGGAGATCCCCAGCCGGTTTCCTTTCAGGGAGGCGTGAATCCCGCCTTTGGCCCGGCCCGAGGCACCGTCGAGTTTGTCCCGTTCGGCATTTTTGCCTACCCGGAAACCCCGCGCAAAGTGGTCACTTCCGGGCTGGGCGGCGTCTTCCCCGCCGGCCTTGCGATCGGGAACTTGGTCAGGGTCTCCCCAAGTTCGGACGGCCTCTTCAAGACGGGCGAGGTCCAGCTCGACCCGCGCCTTTCGGACCTGACCGAGGTCTCGGTGCTGGTGCCCGTGGGTCCCGCGGCTCCCTGAGGCTAGCCTTCATCCATCACAAAACCGATGAAGATTGCCCAAGATCGTCGAGCGAAAAGGACCAAAGGCGACCGAGCTGTGCTAAAAGCACAGCGCAGGGAGCCTGAGGTAATTTGCGCCGACGATATTGGGCAAGATTGTGGCCGCTGCCGCGGCCATCCCTTCGGGACTCGGCCTTCGGCCTCGCCATCTTCGCGCTGCTGCGCTCCGTCGTCGGAATTTGTGATGGATGCAGGCTAGGACTACCATGCGAGGCGGCTTCATTTTCTTCCTGACGCTCCTTCTCCTCCTGGCGCTCGTCGCAGCGGCGAACCAGGCCCTCGCGCACTTGCACGTCTACCTGTTTGCCGGCGGACTTTTCGCCGGAATGGCCGCCTACCTCCTGCCGTTCGGGCCGGGTTTTGCGGCCGTCTTCGCGGCGGGACTCGCGTGCGACGCCAACGCCGGCGTGCCATTCGGCACCCACGCGCTCCTCTTCGCTTCGATCCACTGCGTCCTGTTCCGCATCCGCGACCGCCTGCCGCACGACGATGCGGTCGGCCGCGTGCTGATCTGCCTTGCCTGCAATACGGCGCTATTCATCGCGTTGACGCTCCAGCGCGCGTACCTCGCGCCGGCGCCCGCGGCAGAAGGATACCGGGTGGTGTACGATTTCTTATTCTCGCAAATCGCGGTCGCCGTGGCGGGCCCCTGGTTCTACCACCTCCAAAGGAGGGCCCTCGCCCTCGCGCGCGCCGAGCCCGTGCGCTCGCTGTTATAAGCTCATGCCTGACAACCAGGACTATTCGGGGCGGTCCGGCCGCATGATCGAGGAACACGCGGGGTTCGACTCCCGCGTCGTCTCCTTTTACGTGATCGTGGCTGCGGCCCTTCTTGTTCTCGCCTGCGGCCTTGCCTACCAGCAGCTCATGAAGGCCCGCACCTACAGCCTCACCGAGCAGCAGCAGACCGAGCGGCGAATCATCATTCCGGGCCCGCGGGGGAACATCTACGACCGCAATGGCGTCCTGCTCGTCGGCAACAGTCCGCGGTTCACGGTCGTCCTCTATCTCGACGAACTGCAGCAGGATTTTTTCCGCGAATCGATCCGGATCAGGAACAACTTCAGGGCGACGGGCGACCGCGACCTGCCCACCTGGAGCCAGCTGGAGCAGATCGCGCACATCACCGTCGCGCAGCGCTACCTCGACCAGGTGGACGCAATCCTGGGCCGCAGCGACAAGATCGACGCCGATGCGTTCAGGCAGCACTTCAACCGCAGGCTCTACATGCCCTACACGCTCGTCGAGGATCTGAGCGCGCAGGATTTTGCCAAGCTCCTCGAGCATCTGCCCGTCCGCTCGCCGCTGCAGCTCTATACGACGACCGAGCGGAACTACCCTTTTGGCTCCGCGGCATCCCACGTCCTCGGCTACGTGGGCGCTTCGGAAAGCGTCGAGGCGGAGGATTTCCCCGGGGAGGACCTTAAGACCTTCTCCATGCGCGGCACCCTCGGACGGGACGGGCTTGAAAAGCGCTTCGATCCCGAGCTTCAGGGCCAGCCCGGCGGGTTGATATTCCGCGTCGACCAGGCCGGATACAAGGTGAACCCCCCGATCCAGGAGCGGCTGCCCGTCCAGGGAAAGAGCCTGCGAACCTCGCTCGACATCGATCTGCAGCTCGCCGCCGAACAGGCGTTGCAGGAACTCGGTGAGCAGCTTGGCACAGCCGTCGCGCTTGATCCGAATACGGGCGAGGTTCTCGTTCTGGCGAGCAAGCCCGACTACGATCTCAACAAGTTTTATCCGCACATGACCCAGGCCACGGTTGCGGACATCCAGGCGCGGGGAGCGTGGCCCAATGTTGCGATCGGACAGTCAGGAGCGGGACTTTTTCCCCCGGGTTCCACCTTCAAGACAATCGTCACAATCGCAGGGCTGCGCAGGGGCACCCTCTCGCCAACCGACACCTCGGTGGACTGCGAAGGCTATGTTCGCATAGGGAACCGGGTCTTCGCCTGCGACAACGGCAACGGCCACCACGGAAGGCTGGACCTGAGGGAAGCCATCGCGAAAAGCTGCGACATCTACTTTTGGGAGCATGGCCTGATGATCGGCCCGCAGGCAATCGCGGACGAAGCCCGCCGGTTCCATCTCGACCAGCCGACCGGAATAGAACTGCCCGGCGAGCCGAGGAAGGGAATGATCATCCCGGATCCCGCGTGGAAGAAGAGGGTCAGGGACGAACCGTGGACCGACGGCGACACGGCCAACATGGCGATTGGCCAGGGGGACGTGCAGGTCACTCCCCTGATCATGGCCTGTTACGCCGCCTCACTCGCCCGCAATGAGACCTACACCGTGCCAACCCTTCTCCATGATCCAAACCGCGCGATGCAGCACACCGAGCCTATCGGTCTCACCCCGGAACAACGCTCGGTTCTGATCGATGGCATGGAGGGCTGCACCAAGCCTGGAGGGACCGCGGACTACTTCAGCACGATCGACGATCAGAAGATCCCTGGGGTGCGCATCGCGGGAAAGACCGGCACGGCGCAATACGGCAACCATCTCAATATCGCCTGGTTCATCTGTTTTGCTCCCATTGAGAATCCGCAGATCGCCATAGCCATAGCGATCCGCAGCGACCAGCCGGGTGAAAACTACGGCGGCGGTCGGAACGCCGGGCCCGTCGCCGACGCCATACTCAAGAAATTCTTCGAAAAGCAGGCCCGCCCCTCGCCCAATACCATGGCCGGCGAACCGCGCGCGGCCCACTGAAAGCGCAAACGGTTAGCGGGCGAAAGACCTCAGGCCTCCAGTATTGAAATCCCGGTTACCGGGATTTC
>Ga0302320_10004121_pt1 | contig 33093 bp, 22 predicted proteins | sample Bog_T0_3_FD_202130 | JGI IMG/M metagenome (GOLD analysis project Ga0302320, IMG submission 202130) | Peat permafrost microbial communities from Stordalen Mire near Abisko, Sweden - Bog_T0_3 | ecosystem: Environmental > Terrestrial > Soil > Wetlands > Peat | place: Sweden: Abisko, Stordalen Mire... | reverse complement strand
GCCGCCCAAACGCTGGCCCGCAGCCGCTCCCACCTGGGCAATTTCTACCGCCGCATGCGTGCCCGCCTCGGACCACCCCAGGCCATCACCGCCACCGCCGACAAACTAGCCCGCATCGTCTACCACCTGATCACCACCGGACAAGCATACGATGAGAACGTCTTCCTCCTCGAAGACCAAAAACTTGCTCAACGACACGAAAAACGACTTCGCAAGCAAGCCAAGAATCTCGGCTTCCAGCTCGTACCCATCGCTGCATGAGTAACGTGTTCATCAGGAGCGGAGCAGGGTCGCGTTTCCCTGACGCAGCAAGATCAGCAGCACCCTTTCTCCCTTGAGCGAATGCCGAGTTGTCACCGCGACTTGTTCAGAGTTTCTCTAGCCCTTCAGCACCTGATCGACAGTCTGGATGTCCACGAGTCCGTTGCATCCATAAATTGCATGGAGTACCCGCTCCGCCGGGTAAGCGCGCCGCAGCGCCGCAACCTTCTCTGTGCCCGAGCGGTAAGCCGGCAGGTACATCCGGCCCAGCAGAGGATGCCGTCCCCACGCACCAGACAATTTATCCGCCCGTTCTTCCGTCACCAGAAAATCCCGCCGCAGCGTCGCCGCCACCTCCGCCTGCGGCCTGCCCTCGCCCCAGGTAAGATACGACGACTGGTTCTTCGCATCGTCCTGCAGCAGCGCCAGCAGCACGCCAATCTCCAGGTCCTCGTCCGGCAACTGCTCCACTTCCGTCACGCCATGCGCAATCAGAATCGCGTTGTTGGCTATGCCTTCGAAAAGGGTGGCCGCGCGGGTGTTCATGGTCAAAACGGTGGCCTCGAAGCCTACTTTTCCGCGCACAAAGAGGTCCTGGAGGTAGGCAAATGTGGTCACGTGGCCCGGCACAACCTCGTGGCTCACAAGCTGCTCAAACTCCGGGTACGACATCTGGAGCGAGGCATTGATCTCGTAGGTGGCTTCGTACCGCGGGGCGCCGTCGGGGTTGCGCGCCCGACCCAGGTAGTTCATCGACCCGGAAAACCATGCATCCTTGATGGGCATAAAGTCGATATTCGCCCGCGGCACCCGCGCAAGTTCGGCGGGAAGACAAGGCAGGAGGTGCTTTGCGCTCAGATTGTCAAAATGCGCAATCACCGCCTGACCCAGCGCCCGCACGCAGGCCATGGGAACCACTCGCTCCCGCCGCCACGCATCCACGGCCTCCAGCACCCCGCCGGTATAGCCGGCCCGGCCCAGCAACTCGGCCACGCGCTCCCGCTTCTTCTCCGGCCTTGAAGGCTCAGGCGGCTTCGCCGTCGATGCCTCTACGGAACGCGCATACGGCACCGGATCGCCTTTGCCCAGCACCTCCATCGCCAGGTCCCACATGGTCTCCAATGAAACCGCCAGCCCAACCAGATAGGCCGCGCGCAGTTCCTCCGGTTTTCCAGCTCCGAGCTTTCCCGCTTCGCTGCGCACTCCGGCAATCGCCCTGGGCAGATCGATCTGGCGCAGGTACTCGTCCACTGCCTCGCGATCGACACTCTTGCCGGTCACGCCGCCGCACGCCCGCACCTTGGCCGCCGACGCAAGCGTATAGGCAGCCGGCAGCGGCTCATCGGAAAACCACGAGTCGGCAATGAAACGTCCCGTGCCTGAAGCGCACAGCACGTCGCCGCCCCAAAGAGTGTCAATGCCCAGCACCGCGTCCGCAACATACTTTCCCACTTGATCCATCGCTTACACCTCATCCTTCTTCACCGCATAGAACCACACATAGAAGCACAACCCGGCAAACAGCAGGATTGAAACCATTTGCGAAATCGGGTTATTCATGTAAAACGGAGTGCGAATCAGATCTTCGTTGTACCACGGGAACAGCCGCAGGGACGCTCCCAGCACGCCGCCCAGCGCGCCGCCCGCCATCAGTCCCGAGGCAATAATCACGCCGCGCTCGCGAACCCTGCCGCCCTGCTCGCCGCCCGTCTTGTCTGCTCGCTTGTTGATCAGGTGCGACAGCAGTCCGCCGGCCAGCACCGGCGACGTCAGCCCCAGCGGCAGGTAGATGCCCAGCGCAAACACCATCGACGACTTGCCCAGCATCTCCACCACGATGGTCACCATGGCCCCAATGCCAAACAGAATGTAGGCCACCGGCTGGTTGTTCATGAAGCCCACCACCAGCGCCTTCATGATGGAGGCCTGCGGCGCCGCCAGAATCTGGCGCGTGTCGCCCGGCGCAGCTTCGCCAAACTGGTAAACATGCGCCAGCAGGATGATGGTCAAGCCGGCGGTGATGGCCGCCGCAATCACGCCGATAAACTTCACCTTCTCCTGCGCCGCCGGCGTGGAGCCAAGCCAGTAGCCGGCCTTCAGGTCGGTAATAAATTGGCCCGATACGCACAGCGCCGTGCACACCATCCCCGCAATCGCCATCACAAAAAACATCCCCGTGTCGCCCGAGAGGCCGAAGCTCAGCAACACCACCGCAGAGATGATAATCGTCAGCATGGTCATGCCCGATGCCGGATTGTTAGCCGTGGTGGCAATCGCATTGGCCGCCACTGACGTAAAGAAGAACGAGAACAGCAGCGTCAACACCAGCCCCAGCGCCAGCACTGTAAACGAAACCTGCAGCCGCCCAAAAAAGATCGCGATGCAAATCGCGCCAATCACCACCCCCAGCAGCAGCGAAATCACCGGAATATCGCGGTCGGTTCGCTCCGTCTGGGGAGCCTCGCCGTGACGAAACGCGTGCAGCGCAATGCCAAACGAGCCAGCCACCACGCGCAGCGATTTCAGAATCCCGATGATGCCCGCCGTGGCAATTGCGCCCACGCCGATGAAGCGCACATAGTTGCGATAAATCTCAACCGCCGTCATCTTTGAGATGGGAATCATCGCCGGATACAGCGCAATATCCGTATGGCTGCCGATAAACCAGATCATCGGCACCAGCACAAAGCTGGTGAGCAGGCTTCCCGCGCAAAACACCAGGGCGCTGCGCAGCCCCATCACGTAGCCCAGCCCGAGAATGAACCCGATGGCGTCAAAGCTGAACACCATCCGGCCCTTGTCGGCCAGGGAGCGCATCACCGGCACAAACTGGAGGTCAAGGTACTCTCGCCACACATGGAAGGTGGTGACAAAAAAGTCATAGATGCCGGCGATGGCCGTGGCCTGCAAAAGCAGCTTGGCCTGCGAGCCGCCCTGTTCGCCCGTCACCAGCACTTCAGTGATGGCCGTCGCCTCAGGGAACGGCAGTTGCCCGTGCATCTCGCGGGCAAAATAGCGGCGCAGCGGAATCAGGAACAGCACTCCCAGGCAGCCGCCCGCGAGGCAGATGAAGATGGTCTGCACCGGGAGCGGGTCGAGATGGAGGATGTAAAGCGCCGGAATCGTGAATACCGCTCCGGCCACCACGCTGCCTGAGGCGGCGCCAATGCCGGTGATAATTACGTTCTCAAGCAAACTGGTCCGTCGCCCATACACCCGCGCCAGCCCAATCGCCAGGATTGAGATGGGGATGGCAGCCTCCATCCCCTGGCCCACCTTGAGCGCCGAGTAGGCCGACGCGACGGAGAAGACAATGCAAAAAACAATGCCCCAGAACACCGCGCGCAGCGTCAGTTCCGGCTGCGCGGAGCCTGCGGGCACAATGGGGGTATAGGTTTCGCCGGGGTTCAGCGGGTGGTAGGCATTTTCAGGCAGGAGCTTGCTGTCGATCTCGTTCATCGAAGGATGATACCCCTCCCGGCGATCTCCCGGAAACCCGGCTGTTGCGGAGTCTCGACGCACGCCCGCCTGAACGGATGACAGGGACGCCGAAAAGTGTGCATTTTACTGGGAAAGTATCCTATTGAAAGTAGACAAAAGACTGCGTTTTGACTGTCTCCAGGGCTACGAAATCGGGAGGCAAGGCCGATAAGGCGAAAGCGTCGCATCTCAGGCAGATGGATGCGAGCGAATCGTCTAAATAAAGCAAGAGTTTTTCGTTAAAAACAGGCTGAAAGAATGCGTTTTTTGCGTGTTTTTGGCACGTTTTTGGCGTGTTTTTGGGGCGTGTTTTTTTGGCTGCGGGGATGGCCTGGGTTCCTTGCCGGGCTCCGGTCAATACGGAGGGAATGGACCTTCAGGCGGAGGGAGCAGGGGCCGTCAAGGCCCCTCAGATTGCTGACAAACTCGATTCGGCAATTCCGGCGAAAAGCCCAGGGCTAAAGAGTCTGCGTGGGAACCTGGGTTTCATCGCCGCCGAACGAAACGGTGGAGGTTGGGCGGAAGACGGTTTTATTGAAAAGCAGCAAGTTAGCGCCCGCCGCGGCGGGCGTAGCAAGTCAGCGCTAGAATCCAGTTCTCACGCAGACACTAAAGCCCTACTCGATCAATGGGCTTTATTCGTGGGGCTCGACCCACATTGTGGGTACCCCGCCCACGCTCCGTTGAAAGTCGTGTACGAGCCGACTTTCATGCCCGCAAGTGGCCCGAGGGGCCATGGGTACTCCCTTCGCAGATTTCGATGGGGCGGGAAACAATAACGAAAGGCCCGCGGCTAAAGCCGCCCTTCTTTGCAGGCTGGATTTCAGGGGCCTTGAAGGCCCCTGCTCCCTCCGCAGCTGTTTCCTGGGCGCCCCGCCCCTGCTCCGTTGAAAGTCGTGTACGAGCCGACCTTCATGCCCGCGGGTGGCCCGAAAGGCCATTGGTACTCCCTTCGCAGATTTCGATGGGGCGGGAAACAATAACGAAAGGCCCGCGGCTAAAGCCGCCTTTCTTTGCAGGCTGGATTTCAGGGGCCTTGAAGGCCCCTGCTCCCTCCGCAGCTGTTTCCTGGGCGCCCCGCCCCTGCTCCGTTGAAAGTCATGTACGAGCCGACTTTCATGCCTGCGGGTGGCCCGAAAGGCCATTGGTACTCCCTTCGCAGATATCGATGGGGCGGGAAACAATAACGAAAGGCCCGCGGCTAAAGCCGCCTTTCTTTGCAGGCTGGATTTCAGGGGCCTTGAAGGCCCCTGCTCCCTCCGCAGATATTGATGGGGCGGGAAACAATAACGAAAGGTCCGCGGCTAAAGCCACCCTTCTTTGCAGGCTGGATTTCAGGGGCCTTGAAGGCCCCTGCTCCCTCCGCAGAGACGAGAGACACACGCCCGCACCGCGCCCCTACTTCGTGACCGTCAGCGTTCGATTCACATGACTGAATCCGAAGTTGGCCGCCGCCAGCGTCCCCGCTGTCACCGTGATCGGATGGTTCCCCGCCGCCGACTTGGACTTTGCCGTGGTTGTCAGCTTGGTCGCGCCCTTCGTGGCCTTGGTCTGCGTATCGCCATTCACAAATCCGGTCATCGCGTAAGTCAGGGTTTGTGACTTTTTTGAATTCGTGCGATTTGTGAGCGCATAGGTCATTTGTTTTCAGCATCGATTTTTGCGAGAAAACAATAAAGTCACAGGCTCTCAGCCGGGGAACAATGCCATAGTGGCCAATCTCCCATTCAGCGTGAACTACCCGGTAACCCCTATTCCCCGCCGGGGACCCCGGCCAACCACCCCAGCGAGCACAAATCGCTCGCCGGGGACCCCGGCCAACCACCCCAGCGAGCACAAATCGCTCGCCGGGGACCCCGGCCAACCACCCCAGCGAGCATAAATCGCTCGCCGGGGACCCCGGCCAGGAGGCCTGCGCTCCAGTCTTCGGCGGCGTATGAGAGGTGCGGGCTAAGAGTTGGGGTGCGCACAGGCTTTGGCGATTGGTTCCAGGGGCATCCGATAGAAAAGCGCGGGGCCGCCGGTGAATCCTGCTCTTGTCCCGCGGTGCTCGATGCCGGGCAAAGCGCTGGCGAGGTTGAGAGGATGAGTCACTGGCTGGCTATGCGCGGCAACCCGCGGCGAGCGAGGGGGTTTGCTGATGTTTATAGGTCAGAAAATATTCGCGGTGGCCGAGGGCTTCAGGTTTGGAGGGGCGGCCCGCGGCTACTTCCCGCACCAGCATCAACAGGCTCAGGCCCGCTTCATCGAGGGTTTGGCGGCCATCGAGAATTGCCCCAGCATCAAAGTCCATGTCGTCGCTCATGCGCGAAAAGGTATTGGAATTGCCGGTGACTTTGATGAGAGGTGCAATGGGACTGCCAATCACGCTGCCGCGCCCGGTGATGAACAGGACCATCTGAGCTCCGGCGCAGATCAGATCGATGATGCCTTCCGAATCGTTGGGATTGGTATAGCCAAACTGCATGAAGTGAGGGTCCGGAACCGAATCCAGAATCCAGAGGCCGGGGTGCGGGAGCGGCTCGGACACGCGCACCACGCCCTGGATGGGGCGGCTGCCGGATTTTGCGAATGCGCCCATGCTCTTCTCTTCAATGGTGGTGAGGCCGCCGGCGAAGTTGCCGGGGGAGATGGAGTACTGGCGAACGTCCCGGCAATACTCTTCGGCCTTGTCATAGGCCGATTCCAGTTGCCGGGAGGCGTGGGGGCCCGCGGCCCTGGAACGCAGCACGTCGCGCAGGCCGATCATCTCAACGACTTCTTCAAACACGGCGCTGCCACCGCGATCGACGAGCAGGTCAAAGCACTTGCCCACGACGGGATTTCCGGCGAGCCCGGAGGTTCCGTCGGATCCTCCGCACTCGGCGCCGATGGTGAGGTCGCTCCAACCCATGGGGACCTTTTGGACGCCGGCGATGCGCGCGCGCAGAGAAGCCAGCGCCGCTTTGCCCCGGGCAATGCCGGGATTGGTTCCGCCGGCATCCTGGATATAGAACCACTCCGCGGGGCGTCCGGAGGCGGCCGCGGCATCGGCCAGCTTCGCGGGCTGCGTATATTCGCAGCCGAGCCCGACGGCGAGACACGCGCCCACATTGGGATGGGTGATCAACGCCAGCATCTGGCGAATGGCATAGGCGTTGTCATAGCAGCCGGGGAACCCGATGACATGGACATCGTCCTCGTTCCGCGCGATTGCGTGCGCTACGAAGCTTGCGCATTCCACCGTGTAAACGACGACGATGAGGTTGCGTATGCCCTTGCGGCCATCGGAGCGGAGATAACCTTGCCACTGCGTTTCAAGCATAAGGAGTGTCCGTTGCGGCTCCGGTCTTGACATCGAGCGTACCCGAGCGCTGGTCGAGCCGGCTGCGGCAATTGTGCAGGTGTACCCACTGTCCGCGCTGAATCGGCGCGGTTGACAGGCCAATGGGGACGCCGAATTTCACGACAGGCTGGCCGGCTTCAAGGCTCATGAGCGCAATTTTGTGGCCGCGCGCAATCGGCTCGACGGCCCGAATCTCCAAAGGAGGCTGGGGGCCGCGAATGGTCACGCTGCCGGCCTCGACATCGTCAAGAAGCGTGGCAACGTTGTCTGCCTGGTTGATCCGAATGGCGCTTTTTGCGACGGGATTCAGCTCAGTCGTCATAGGATTCCAAACTTCTTGAAGGCTTCAGTGCTGGACATGCCGGCTTCAATCGCCTTGCGCACAACCTTTTCTCCCGTAGCCTTCTTGATGGCGAGTTCGATGACTTGATCTTCTACTTTTCGCGGAATCACTACGACTCCATCGAGATCGCCGAATATCAGATCTCCCGGCAAGATTTGCACGCTACCGATTTCGATCGGACAACGAAAATCCACAACCTTGGAACGGATGCCGGCATCCTGGGCAAATCTGCCGCGGCTGAAGACGGGCCAGTTCTGCTCGAGGACGCGTGGGGTATCGCGGTGGAAACCGTCAACGATGGCGCCAGCGCCGCCCCGGGTGCGTGCCGTCGCCGTCATGATTTCACCCCAGGCGGCGCAATTCATCGAGCCTCCGGTGGCGATATAGATCTCGCCGGGGCGGATGGCGTCGAGTGCCTCGGTCATTCTGCCGAACGGGGAATCCTGCTTTCCCCAGGCGTCGGCAATCTGGACCGGAAAGGCCCTGCCGACGAGGCGCATCTCCGGGTGAATGGGCTGGATGGGCTGGGGAAGAAACTGGTGGGAATGATCGAGTGAATCGAGAATATCCCCGATGACAGGAGTGTAGAGAACCGAGATCATGCGTTGGAATCGATCTTCGTCGCCGGCAATTTGCATTCGCGAGGGGCCATCTTTCCGCGGTCGTCCTGTGGGGAAGGAACCGCATCAATCGACAAACAGAGGATATGGCCGGAATTTCGATTTTGCATCCCGGCTAGGGGTCAATATACACGCTGTTGGCGCCGGCGGGGCAGGGAGGGCCTTTGCCGGAAGCAAAAAGCCATGGCTTTTCAACGCCTGATAAGAAACAAGCTCGATTTCGCCCCGGTCCTGTGGGACGGGATGACCTCCGGTTTACCCTTTCCCAGGGTTTTCTGCCACGGCGGACCGCGGCGGACTTCACCCTGCCACCCCAGCACGCCGCCCAGAGGACATCCGCCGGGTGCCGGGGACCCTGGCTCTGGGCTATTCTCGCCTCCTCCCTACCGTGAGGATCCACGCCGAGGCGATGGTTTCATACCTCGCGGGTCGGCGATGACGGCGGACGATTGTTACAAAGCATAAATGCCTATAAGGCTTGACGCACTACACTAGAGGCATGCTCGGTATGGGCGCAAAAGAGCAGCTCCCTACGGTCCTGCTGATCGACGACGACATGGTCAGCCGCGAGGTGATGGCGGTGGTGCTCACCATGGGCGGCTACACCGTCCACACTGCCGCCAACGGCGCCGACGCACTCGAGTCCCTCACCCACGGCGGCTGCGCCCCCGGCGTCATCCTAATGGACGCACAGATGCCCGGGCTCAACGGTACGAGCTTGATTGGCGAACTGCGCGCCCGCAGCCAGGCCGCCGTCATCGCCATCAGCGGCAGCACCGCGCCTGGCGCGATCAAGGCCGCCGCCGACGGTTTTCTGCTCAAGCCCTTTAGCGCGGAAGAGTTACACAAGCTGCTCGACGAGTACGAAGCGCAGACCCGCCCCCCGGCTGCATCGGCACTGGAATCCCAGGCCGAACCGGACGCCCCCGTCATCAGCCCGCAGACCCTCGCCCAGTTGCGCGACCTCATGCCCCCGGCCGCTGTCCGCCAGATCTATGTGGCCCTGGTCGACGACCTCGAAATCCGCATCCTCGCCCTTCAGGCCGCCATTGCCGGCGGCGACCTTGCCGAACTCCACCGCATCGGCCACGCCATCAAGGGCGGCTGCGGAATGGCCGGGGCACTGCAACTGGCCCGCCTCGGCGCCCGCCTTGAAGCGCTGAACCCCGCCAGTAATCAACTAGATAACGCCAACGCACTGCTGAAAGATTTGCGCGCCGCCGCCCAATCCCTCAAGCGTATGCTGGAGGCTGAGTTCGCTGTGTAGCAACTGGTTCCTGGGAGGCAGGCCACTTCAGTGGAAAGAGCTATCCGAATCGTAGTGGCGGACGACCACCCTGTAGTCCGCATCGGCGTAACCAATATGCTGCGCCCCGAGGACGGCTTCGATGTAGTAGGCGAAGCCTCCGATGGGGATGAGGCGATCACCCAGACCCTCGAACTGGAGCCAGATATTCTGCTCCTCGACGTGCAGATGCCGCGCTTGCCCGGCCTTGAAGCGATGCGCGCCATCATGAACGGCACGCCCACCGTCAAGATCCTGCTGCTCACCTCCACCATCACCACACAGCAGATTATTGAGGCGTTGCACATTGGCGCTCGCGGCATTGTGCTGAAGGATGCGCTCGCCGGGCACTTGCAAACCGCCATCCGCACGGTGATGGGCGGCGACTACTGGATCGGCGGCAAGCGGGTCATCAACCTGGTTTCAGCGTTGCACGACCTGATGCAGCAGGCGGCCGTGCCCCAGCGCAAGACCTACGGCCTCACGCCGCGGGAGCTTGAGGTGGTGGGCTGCATCGTGGAAGGGTGCAGCAACCGCGACATCGCCAAGCAGTTCAGCCTGAGCGAGGAGACAGTCAAGCGCCACCTGTCAAACATCTTTGACAAGACCGGCGTCTCCACGCGGCTGGAACTGGCGTTGTTCGCTATCGCGCATCATCTGGTTGAGCCGCAGCCGTAGGTTCGGGCCGCATCGCGCAGCACTGCTGCGTACTCAGGAATAGAACGCTCGCTGACCCTGGACAAAAAAGCCCCCGCCGGCATCCAACGCCAGCGGGGGCTTTTTAGCATCGCTTCACAGCTCAGGCTCAGAAGAATCCCTTGCTGTGAAGCTGCGAGCTGCCAAATCTACGCGTGCGCCAGCTGCACCGGCTCAATGTTGAACCCCTCCACAACCAGCTTGAATGGGCGATCCGGGCGCGCAGCCTGGAGGTTGATGTCAATGCGCCGCGATTCGTTCGGCGCCAGGGAGAAGTAGTTGTCAGAGTAGAGCACCGGAGCCACCAGCAAACCGGTCGCGGTGTCAATCACCTTGATGCGGGCCATCAGCACAATGCCGGCCGTGGGGTTGTTCACGTCCACCGTCAGCTTGCCGTCTTTGATCTCACTGGCGGATGCGGTGACGCGGGCCTGCTTCATGCCATCAATGTCCTGGAACTTGCCCTCCGTCTTGCCGCGCCAGTAGAAGTTGGTCGACAAGACGGCTCCCGCGTTATCTTTCAGCGCAAGCTTGACGAAATGCACATCCGACAGCTTTTCGGATTTGTCTTCGCCGGGAGCAAACAATGCCAGGCAGTCTTGCGTGCTGTTTGCAGCGCAATCCAGAGATGAGGTTTTGGTCTGGAAGACACTGCCGTCGAGGTTGTAGATGACGGCCTCGGCGTTCAGCCCCTTCAGCGCCTTCGAAGTGCAGTTGATCGCCTTCACTTGCTCGGTGGCCACGTTCCACTGGATGTGGACCGGTTCGCATGCCTTGCGGCAGGCGAAGTAGGCTGCGGTTGGTTCCATGTAATAGTCGTAGGTGTTCCAGGTGAGCGAGGGCCAGGCGGGGTTGCTCATCCAGATCATTACGCCGGTGCAATCGTTCCACATGCGATCGTTCCAGGCCTCATAGATGCCCTTGAAAACCTGCATATTGACGAACTGCGCCTTGCGGCAGAAATCCTCAATGCCCTTGGGAGCGCCAAAATCCGCGATTCTGGTCTGGGTCCAGCCGCAGAGGCCGGCGCCGTTGTCCCATCCGGTTCCCAGCCACCAGTCATGCTGTGCCCACATCTCATTCACCGGCCACAGCTTGTTGTGAGGCATCATGCGCCGCATGCTCTCGACGGACGGGATGGTGGGCGATCCCAACTCCGGACGGAAGCCGCGGGCAAGCTCCTTGAAGTAGAAGCTAGGCAGCCGCGTATCGTAGGGGCCGTCGCCGTTGGTGGGCGGGGTTTGTGTTGAGAGATGAAGGAAGAAGCGGGTGCCATCCAGTTCCTCGGCCATCTTCGGCATCTCGGTGAGAATCGGATCCTCGGGAACAGACTCATTGGCCGAACACCACAGCGCAATGCAGGCATGATTTCTGCGCCGCAGGAATCTGTCGCGCGCATTCAGCAGCCACATGGCCGGGTCGTCCGGCATCAATCCATTGGCGATGCCGAACTCTTCCCAAACCATGATGCCCAGCTGGTCGCAGACGTCAAAGAATTCATTCTTGTCGAGGTTGCCGGCCCAGTTGCGGATGAGGTTGAAGTTCATCTCTTTTTCCATCCGCACCCGATTCTCGAAACCCTCGCGATTGCAGCGGAGCATTCCTTCGTCCATGCCCCAGTTGACGCCGCGCACAAAGATCCGCTTCCCATTGCAGAAGAAGGTCAACGGCTCCTTGACTTCCACTTTGGGCTGATTCGGACCGTCAACGCCATTGAGCATCTTCTTCGGGTCCCACTGCGTGTGAAGCTTCGGGCTGTAGCTGAACTCGCGGATTCCGACCTTCGACTTGTTTACGTCCGAGAGTTTGCCGGCACAACTGAATTCAAGCGTCAGATCGTAAAGGTTCTGCTCGCCATGGCCGCTGGGCCACCACAGCTTGGGGTTGACGAGAGAGAGCTGCTTGTAGGTTGACTTGTCCAGCGTAAGCGATTTGGTTTCCCCGGCATCGAGAGTTACCGGGTGGGTGAACTCGATCTCACCCAGGCGCACCTTCAACTCGCCCTTGCAGGGGCGGGCGGAGTGATTCTTCAGATCCAATTTGAGCGTTACGTCGGCACGGCTCAGGTTGCCCGCTTCAGGAAAATGCGTGCCGGCAAAAGCATTTTCTACGGTCACGTCCCCTGTGGCCGTGAGCCTTACGTGATTCCAGATGCCGGTGTCGCGGTCGCGAATGGTGGGCAGCCAGTCCCAACTGTCACTGGCCAGAACGGTGGGTTCGTTCTTGGGAAACTCGGTTGGCCAGGAGTAGCCGCTGAGCGCTTTAGGCAGAACCTTATCCGGCTTGGGGACCGGCATGATGAGCACCGCAATGCAATTCTTCTTCCCGGCCATCACCAACTCAGTGACATCGAAATGCCCGCGGATAAATGCGCCATCGATGCTGCCGGCACATTTGCCGTTGACATAGACATATGCGCGATAGTTGATGCCGTCGAAGTTGAGCCAGACGCGCTTGCCGGCAAAGCTTGCAGGCACTTCCAGTTCGTTGCGGTACCACCAGTTTGTATGAGAGAAGAAGTCTGAAATCTGGCTGAGATGATCGCCGTAGAACGGGTCAGGAACCGCGCCCAGGTTCAGATAGCTGGTCAGGATGGTTCCCGGCACCGTGGCGATGAGCCACTTGCTGTCGTCATAGCCGAGCGTTGAAACCGCTACGGCTTTGTCTGGAATCGCCGCCTGGTCCACCAGGCGCCATCCGCCGGAGAGGCGCAGGCTGCCGTCGGCTTCCGGTGGAGGCAGTTGGGAGGGGGTCGCTTCAAAACCACCTGTGCCAAAGACTTCGAACGAGGAGAGTTCGTATCCGCCAGCTTTGGCCTTCTGGCTCAGCAGCAGCCGAACGTAACGTGCGCTGGTCTCAGGCAGTTGAATCTGTTCCACGCCGCCTTTGCCGTCAAGCGTCTGATGGACGTCAGTCCAATTCTCCACTAGTCCTGTCTCCGCTGAAGGCCCGGCGTCGCTTGACACCTGAAGCTTGTGGACCTGCGCATAGTTTGCGCCCCACCGAAGCACGACCGAGCGAACGTTGCACGCCGCTCCAAGATCGACATAGATCCATTGCAGATCGGCATCCGCGCTTTGCCACTTGGTGCTGGCAAGCCCGTCAGTGGACATGTGGCCGGTGTTGATAAAATCCGCGGAACTGGAGGCCCATGCGGCCCGGTTCAACGCCACATTCCGCTCCGTGCTGGCCTCAACCCACTTGGGCGACACAGCTACCGTTGATGCCAAAACTCCCAACTTCAAGACTTCGCGCCTCGACCATTGCTCCATGGTTCGGTTCTCCTTTTCGCACAAGAATCATATGCCGGCGATGGATGCCACGCAAGTTGAAACGGGCGACTCCGCTTGCATTCCGCGAGATGAGACACGGCCCCATTTCAGTCAATGAATGCGACCGATTTGATCATGTTTCATCATGGGCCGGATTGCATGACTTGATGCGGGGCGCCGGTCAGAGCCTCAACTATCGCAGCCGGTTGTTCTGGATGAGCGCCAACAGAAGTATCGTCTGGCCCAATGCACCACCTGGGGCGGGGCGGCTAGAGCGGTTCCCGAATTCACGTGGCCTCTTCGATGCAGCGGAAGGTGGCATTTTCTTCCACCCCAGCGACGAAGACCTATCGCCGGGGACCCCGGCGGGAAAATGACCCTCCACAGTGACGGCTTCGGTTTACACCAATTCGGGAACCGCTGTAGGCGTGTTTCATGCAGCGATACGCCGGGGACCCACAGATCTTTCCAGAGCCCATCCTGTGCCGCGCGTCGATTCTGCGCTGGACCCCTGCAAAAGGGCCTGCGACGACAGGCTGGTTGGAATGCAGCAAGGCGCATTGGTTTCGACATGCGAAATAGCGGGTTTTGCCGTACACCCGTCTTCCCACGGCAGCCGTTGAGGACTACAGTAGATGGTTGCTCCACTGGCAACCGGGAAGCACGCGCCCAAAATGCGCAAGCACTGCAGCCAGAAAGCAAGATCGATTTTGGGGAGGAAATTCCATTGAACTCTTTAGAGCGGGTGCGCGCCACCATAGCCGGCAAACCGGTAGATCATTTGACCTGTCAGCCGATGCTGATGCAGTTCGCGGCCAGTTACTCGGATATGAAGTTTATCGATTACACGCGCGATGGCCGGAAGATGGCCGAAGCGCAACTGAGGGTGATGCGGGATTTCGATATCGATGTTTTACTGACGTGCTCCGACCCGGCGCGCGAGGTGATCGATATCGCCGGGGACGGAAGCATCGAGTGGTTTGAGAACCAGGGCCCGGCCATTCAGGAAGAGAAAGCGGCGCTGGCCGACAAGGCGCGCCTCAAAGAGTTCCGCATGCCCGATTTGCATCCATCGGGACGCATGTTCGATCGCATCAAGGCCATCGAGATCATGCGGCGCGAAGCCGGGCCGGACGCTTCAATCTGCGGATGGGTGGAGGGCCCGCTGGCGTTGGCGGCAGAGCTGCGCGGAATCAACCGGATGATGACCGATTTTACGGACGATCCGCAGTTTTGCCGCGATCTGCTGCATTACTGCGCCGATGTGGCCATGTTGTATGCCGATGCGCAGATTGCCTACGGCGCCGACACCATCGGCATGAGCGATGCGGCAGCCGGGTTGCTGGGCCCGGTGCTGTATAAGAACTTCATTGTCGCGGAGCAGATGAGGGTCTTCAAATACATCAAAGAGAAGCACCCCGTGGTGATCACCCGTCAGCACATGTGCGGAAGAATCACCAAATTGGCAGAGGATTTTGCTACTCTGCCGGTGGATATCTACGAGATCGACTTTCCCTCGGATCTTGCGAAGATCAAGGCGGTTTTAGGCGATCGCGTTCTCAGCGGCAACATTTCGACTATCTCAGATATGTTTGAGGGAACGGCCGAGCGGGTCTATGACGCGGTGGCGCGCTGCCATGCGATCTGCGGAAAGCGCTATATCGTGAATTGCGGATGTGAAGTGCCGCCGCGGAGCCCGGTTGAAAATGTACGGGCGCTGGTCCGCTATGCCAAGGAGCATTGAGGCACAGAAACCCGCGCCAGGGCGGCCGATGCTTCAACCTTCCAGATTCAGCACAGAGAGCGAGGTTCTTTTCAATGCAGCACACGACATTCAACAATCGCAAAGCGGTTCAGATTGAGACTGAATTGATTCGCGTGACGGTGACGGAGGAGGGCGGGCACATTGCCGAGATCCTGAACAAGGCCACCGGCGTGAATCCACTCTGGACCCCTCCCTGGCCCATGATCGAGCCGAGCACCTGGTCAGAAGCGACTCACCCCGAGTACGGCCCCTGGCCCGAAGCGAAGCTGCTCTCAGGCATCATGGGCCACAACCTGTGCGTGGATGTTTTTGGCATGCCCTCGGCCACCGAACAAGCCGCGGGCGTATGCATCCACGGGGAAGCCGGCATTGTGCCGTGGCAACTGGAAGCGTGCCCCGGCGGGCTGACAGGGCGGTGCGTGCTGCCGCTCTCTCGGCTGGCAGTGGAACGCGTGATTACTCTTGAAGGCGCCAGGATGAACGTCAGAGAGACGGTGGAGAATCTCGACGCCTTTGACCGTCCGATTGCGTGGACGCAGCATGTGACGCTCGGTCCGCCGTTCCTCGAACGCGGGCGCACGGAACTCTATGCAAATGGCAAGTACGTGGGCTCACTGCCTGGCGGAACCGACGCCGAGTCCGGCACGATCCGCGAACAACCCGGACACGAGTTTCGCGAGACGGTGCCGGACGTAGAAGGCACGGGCGGCTTCCGGTCTTTCATGATGGAGAAGGAGCAGGAAAGATCGTTTTTCATCGCCTGGTCACCGGCACTGGAAACGGCGCTCTCGTATTCATGGAAGCGCAGCGACTTTCCCTGGATCGGGATCTGGGAAGAAAACAACTTCCGCGACTTCAAGCCGTGGAACTCGCACACGCTTTCGCGCGGCCTGGAGTTCAGCGCCTCAGCATTCGCCGAGACACGCAGGGAGATGATCGAACGAGGCAAGCTGTTTGACACGCCCACCTGCCGCTGGATCCCTGCCAGGACCAAAGTCACAGTGGAGTACCACGCGGAAACGATCAGGACGAAGAGCATGCCTGCATCGATCGCGGAGTTCGACGCGCTCGCGCGGCAAACCGCCTGATTTTTCCGGGCCAATGGCCATCTAGCTCAGAGATGGCCATTGGGCCTTATGCCGATCCCTAAAGCCTCCTAAGGGGGGCAGTTGAGGCTCAGCCCGCACTCATGCCCTGCGAACGGCCCGCACTCCCCATTCAGGCGCGTGGGACGCCGGTAGCAAGACGCCTATTCTCGTGCTACTCTGATTCTTCCCCTGGAGAGTCTTGAGTTGAAGCGGGTGTGCGTATGGGCGTTCTGAGCAGAATCGGGATTGCGCTGGACTCGGACCTGCTGAAGCGGTTCGATCGTTCCATTGAGAAGAGCGGATACACGAATCGTTCCGAGGCTTTTCGGGATCTGATCCGCGACCGGCTGGTGCGGGAGCGGACCAGCGATCCCGGAGCGGTCGTGGTGGGCACCATCACCCTGATCTACGACCATCATGCCCATGGAATCGGGGAGAAGCTGACGGAAGCGCAGCACGAAAACCACGACCTCGTGGTTTCCACCATGCATGCTCATCTGGATCATGATTCCTGCCTCGAGGTCCTGATGGTGCATGGCACGGCCGCGCGGGTGACGGAGTTTGCCGACCGGTTGATCGGCCTGAAGGGCGTGCAGCACGGACGGCTGGTGAAAACAGTACCTGCGCATACGCTGGATGCGGGTAAGAAGTCGGCACATAAACACACGCACAGGCATTCGCACTAGAGAGGGCCAAACGCGGGATTTGTCAAAAGGTTCTGCCAAGCGCGAGCCGCACCTGAAACGGTTCGACGGGGTGGTAGACGCGTGTGAATGCCGGCGTGTTAGTTGGGGTCATTTGGGAGATATAGGCGTAGTCAATGTCGCTATCCCGGCGATTGAGCAGATTCAAGAATTCGGCCGAAAGTCGCCATTTTCTGTTCAATTGATAACCTAGATCCCCATTGAGCAAGGCCGTTGCATTCGAGCGATAGACTCCGTCGGAGGTTAAGTCGCGCGGACCAAAGTAGCGCAGGCGCAGACTCGACGAAAAGCCTTCGTAGTCGTGCAGGGAAACGCCCGATGAAATCACCACTCGAACGGCTTCAGGCACATTCTTGCCGCCGGGGCCTTGCACGAGGCGGCCACCCGCGCTGGTGTACGCCGCATCATCCGGGTCTATTTCGGCAAACTGTGCCCTGGAGTCCGCAAGGTCAAAATCGAGAGCCCAATGTTTCACAGGGGTATAGTAGTTTGCCCATTCGATGCCATAGCGGTGGCTCGGCTGTGGTGAAGCAGACGTGCCTCCGGTGTCGCCATCCTGCTGGAGTTCGGAAGCACTGTGGAGATACCAGAGCGAAACGGTGCTTTGCAGGTGGGTAACGGACCCCGTGCGCACGCCGATTTCCCCGCCTTTGGTTGGGACCAGGGGGGGGATTTTCGCGACGGGCGTATTGGGGTAAGGATTGTCTGGCGAAACCGGTTCCACCGTTTGCGTTGCGCCACGCCCGTCGTTCGAGTGAAAACTGAATCCGCCCTGCAAATAGAACTCAGTGTCGGACCAGGGGCCAAAGATCAAATTCAATTTCGGGCTGGGCAGAAACTTGCTGGCTGTGCCGGAATTGGCGGCGTTCACCGCGGCCGAGTAAGCCAGGCTCGCGACACTAAAGTATTCGAAGTCGCCGCGCATAGCGGCTACCGAGCAGAGTTTCCCCGCCCATTGGATCCTATTTTCCGCATAAAAGCTTGTTATCGTGTCGGTAAACTTATCCCGCTCCGTGGTCGCGGGCAAAGTTGGGCAACTGACCGAAGTTGGGGAGGGGCAGTTGGGCAAAGAGGCTCCAGTCGCGAAATAATCAGTTTTGTCCACGCGCACGCGATTTTCCGTCCGGTAAAGACCGTTGCCGATCCAATCGCTGCGGAGTTGCAGGCCGAGCGTGTTTTCTACTTTGCGGCCATTCCATTGGCTGAAAGCCGTGTGGCGTGCGTCCATTCCAGCCACCCAGCGCCGATCCTGTTGTTCGAACTGGTCGCCTTTTTTGTAGTCCACCAGGTAGTAAGTGAAATCGGAAAACAGATTGAGATCGTAATAAAACGTGTAGGCGACGACTTTCGATTCTGAACTCGCGCCTTGGCGATGCAACTCAGACTGCAAGCTGTAACGCTGTGAGTGGCCACCGTCAGTCGGGTTCAGTGCGCCGAAGAAGCCAACGAGGGGCAGGGCGTTTATGGGGATTTGATCGCTTGAGTTCCATTTTCCGTGGTAAGCGCGGGCGGTGATGCTGACACCATTGGCGTCATCTCCCTGGCTGTAGGTTAGCAAGCCGTTGAATTTGCTATAAGCATCCGGATGCGTCCATGGGCCGTTGTCGTAATACGCTTCTCCGCCGTAGAGCAAACTGCCTGCCCCGAGCTTTTGCGAGGCGCCAAAGACGGCCCGGCCATAGGTGAACATGCCGCCTTCCACCTTGAAGAAGTTCTGGGCGAGCGACTTGAAGAATTCCAGATGGGCCGACCCGGCCGAGCCAAAGTCGCCGACGTTCGCGTAATAAGGGCCTTTCTCGAAATTCACCCGTTTCACAAACTCAGCGATGACGGTGTTCATGTCGGAGTAGCCTTCGCCGTGCGCGTGCGACGGCAGGTTCAGCGGCATATCGTCGAGGAAGATGGCGAAATCCGTACCGTGGTCGAGATTGAAGCCGCGAAGAAAATATTGGTTGGCTTTGCCGCCGCCGGCGTGTTGGGTGATGATGAGACCGGGAACCGTCTCCAAGACTTCTCCCGAACGAAGAATCGGGCGATCCTGGATTTCCGTTGCGCCGACCGTTCCCTCGCTGCCCGATTCGGCGATTCCGATGAGGTCATCCTCACGGCCTTGCACGTTGACTGTGGTGCTCACGGCGCCCACGACCAGAGAGATGCGCAGCGGGGCCGGTGCGCCGGAGATCCCCAGAGAGACAAGGATTTCTTTGGTTTCAAAACCGGGATTCGATACGACGAGTCGATAATTACCTGGCGCAAGTCCAGAAATGGTGAAGGAGCCGTTCGTGCCCGACTTTGACGTGGTTTGTACACTACTGTTCGCGCTCTGAAGCTGCACGGTAGCCCCGGCAATCACCGCGCCGGACGGGTCAACTACAGTTCCCGATAACTGAGACGGATTAACCATATCCCTCGCGGCGACCGGGCGACCCTGCGGATCGAGGACAGGCCCGCTGTACGCGGACTGTTGCGCGGAAAGCAGCGAGGAAGACGCGAACAGGAACAATGCGGTGAATCGGCGAAGATGCATCGGCACCGGCTCCTGAAAGGATTGCACAATCCATTGCTCCTGCAGATGGCCTGGTTCCCCGGCCAGGGCGCAAGCGCCCCGGCGGGAGGTGTCTGGGCAAATCGGTAGCGTGGGTTCGTCTGCAAAGAATGATCGCATGAGTAGCACGAATATGTAAAGCGTATGCGGCATATGTTTATTGAATTTGTATGCGCCGGGAAGGCTTCGGTGTTTCAGCGGACACCTTGACTCATCAAGACGCCGGCGCTGGAAAGAGCTTCCCCCAAGCAGGGCGGCGGCGCGCATCGAGGAGAATGCAGGGAGTTTTCAGTGCGGGCGCGCCCTTCAGGGATGGGTCTGGCCGCCGTTTGCGACGTCCAGGCCATGTTGAATGAGCGCGAGAATGGAGGTAAGACTTTGTTCGGCTCCGCGGCGGCTGCCGGGCAGGTTGACGATGAGGGTAGCGCCTTTGAGCCCAGCCACACCCCGCGAGAGCCAGGCAAAGGGATTGGATGCGGCGCCCAGCGCGCGCATGGCCTCAGCCAGCCCGGGGACTTCACGATCGATCACACGGCGGGTTGCTTCAGGGGTGTGATCGCGCGGCCCAAGACCAGTGCCGCCTACGGTCAACACCAGAGAGGCAGCCTGGCCGCTCAACTGTTCCAGCGTTACGGCAATCCTGTCTTGGTCGTCGGGGAGCAGGCCGGTCCAGAACTCGGCCCGCGGCCAGTTCTGCCGCAGCAGCGCAACGACGGCGGGGCCTGCAGTGTCAGTGAGCAGGCCCTGGGAGCAGCGGTCAGAGATGGTGAGGACGGCGAGCAGCATGGGATTGATTGTAGTGCCTATTGTGCTGGGAGGATTTTGATGGTGTGAAGCCAGGCTTCGACTTCCCTGGGCCAGTTGGTCACGGGCAGATCGGTGGGTCGCAGCCCGTAGCCGTGGCCACCCTGAGCATAGATGTGCAGTTCTGCCGGGACGTTGGCGTTCTTCAAGGCCGTGAAGTAGACCGTCGCATTTTCAACATGCACAGGATCGTCCTCAGCCTGCACGATGAAGGTGGGCGGAGTGTTGGCCGTTGGGTTGATATCGGGGTTGGGGGCGAAGTTCTTGTCCTGGAGGGCGAGGTAGCCGGGATAGACGACTACGGCGAAATCGGGCCGGCAACTGAGCTTGTCGGCGGCGTCGATAGGATCGTACAGGCGCTGGTCAAAGTGGGTGCTGATGGCCGCGGAGAGATGGCCGCCGGCAGAGAAGCCGAGCACGCCGATGCGGTTGGGATCGATGCCAAACTCGGCGGCGTGCAAGCGCACCAGGCCGATGGAGCGCTGTGCGTCCTGGAGGGCGGCTGGGGACTTGGGATAAGGGCCGGTGCCGGGGACGCGGTACTTGAGCAGCAGGCAGGTGATGCCGGTGGAGTTGAGCCAGTCGCAGACCTCAGTGCCTTCCAGGTCGATGGCCAGAATGGAGTAACCGCCGCCGGGAAAGACGACCACCGCGGCACCGGATTTTTTGCCCATGGGCTGGTAGAGGGTAAGCGTGGGGACAGAAACGTTGCCCAGGCGGGCGACGCGACGCCCGGCAACCAGGTTGTCTTTCGCGGTGGTGGTATCCATCTCCGCGGGCGGGTTGGTTTGGGCGCCTGGCGCGCCGGCGGGCCAGATGGTAATGGTGGCGTGATCGGGCGACGGCGGCCACGCGGAGGGTTGGGCGGCCAGACTCAGGGAAAAGGCGGCGATGGCGGTGAACGCCAGGATTGGCTTGCAGCTCATTGAAAGATTCTCCCGATTCAATTCGATGGCAAGGATGATTGCAGCCGGAGGGGCTGGGATGCAACTCCGACACGATGCTGTAGGTGCGCGACGAACTCGCCGAAGGCGTAGCCAGGTCAGTTTGTGTGTTGTACTGGATTGCTCAGATAGAGGAATCGGAGAGTGAAATGCTCAATACACGGCTGCGATTGGGCAGTTGCTGGTTCATGTCGACGCCCCACGGGAACCGCTGGAGGCAAACGTGCTTGGACTACTTTCGATCCCGCTATTGGTCCTGGTGCTTGTTGGCGTAGTGCCAACCTGGCCGCATAGCCGCAACTGGGGATACTATCCTACCTGTGGGTTGGGGATTATCCTCGCGGTGGTTGTCGTGCTCCTTTTTATGGGGCGAGTTTGAGCGGTGCGAGGCACTCCATGAACAGGATCTGGCGCACGTGTTTTGCCCGCGCCGCGGCGCTGCTGCTCATCGTTCTGATGTCAAGCGGAAGCTCGCCGGCCTATTCCGTTCTTACGCACGAAGAGATTGTTGACTTGCTTTGGCCCACCGAGATCCGGTCGCTTGTATTGCATCGCTTTCCGGACCTGACTCCGGAGCAGATCAAGGAAGCCCATGCCTACGCTTATGGCGGGTCGGTGATCCAGGATCTGGGCTACTACCCGTTTGGCAGCAAGGAATTCAGCGATCTGACGCATTATGCGCGGAGCGGGGATTTTGTCAGTGAATTACTGATTGAAAGCCAGGACGCGAACGAATATGCCTTTGCCCTGGGTGCTCTGTCTCACTACACGGCAGATATCGATGGCCACCCCGCAGTGAACGAGGCGGTTGCGCTGCGTTACCCAAAGCTGCGGGCAAAATTTGGCTGGTCGGTCCGCTATGCACAGGACAAGACGGCGCATCTGAAGACGGAATTCGGGTTCGATACCTTGCAGGTGGCGAAGAATCGCTATGCACCAGAGCAATATCACGACTTCATCGGGTTCAAGGTTTCAGAGCCATTGTTGGAGCGGGTTTTTCCGGTGGTCTACGGGTTGGAGTTGAAAGACGTGCTGACGCACGAGGACCTTGCGGTCGGTTCGTATCGCTTCTTTATCAGCCGGCTGATACCGAAGATGACCCAGGTTGCGCTTGAGACGCACGAGAAAGATCTGATGCGTGAACAACCAAACTTTGCGAGGAAGAAGTTTCTGTATCGCCTGTCGCGCTCTGACTACGAGCGAGAGTGGGGAAAGACTTACACAAAGCCGGGTCTGGGCACGCGCATCCTGGCAACGCTGCTTCGGTTTGTGCCGAAGATCGGCCCGTTCAAGGGCATGGGGTTCAATAACCCGACGCCGAAGACCGAGGATCTTTACATCAAGAGCATCAATACGACTGTAGATGATTACCACGCCCATCTTGAGGCCGAAGATGCAGGCAGGCTGGTTCTGCCAAACTTTGATCTGGACAGCGGCGCCGCGACCAAGGCAGCGGAATACACACTGACTGACGAGACGTACGCCACCCTCTTGTCCAAGCTGGCAGCAGAAGGATTCAAGGGGACGACGCCGCAACTGAGGGATAACATACTGGCTTTCTATGCCGATCCTCAAGCGCCGATCGAGACCCGGAAAGATCCGGTGCGCTGGGCGGCTGTTGAGGCGAATCTGAGCCTGCTGAAGTCCGCAACGCCGCCTGTGGCGGCTGCCGACAGCCCCGCGCGCTAATTCACAACCAGAGACCTTGTGCAAGATTCGGGACGAACATGGCATGTGTCGCCGGAGTTGAGTAGAATTGTCGGTTGCAGACAAGAGCTGGACCTGAGGTTCTGGAACGACGATGAAAAACCAACTGCGCGTTGCCCGTCTTTTTGTGTTTCCCACCCTCTTCATGAGCATGATGCTGTTTGCCGTTGGCGCCAACGGCCAGCAAGCATCCACGCCTCAGGCCGGCACTGCAAGATACAAAGATGCGAGCCTTCCCATTGAGGATCGCGTGGCGGACCTGCTGCCGCGGATGACGCTGGAAGAAAAGGTGGACCAGATCTCTACCGGCTGGGAGCACCGGCTCGAATTGATTGACCCCAGCGGCACTTTTACAAACGAACAGGCGCGCAAACTCATCCTCAGCGAGTGGGACAAGGAGATGAAAGTTTCGCCGCGCCAGTTTGCGATTGTGCGCAACGCGGTGCAGCGGTATCAACGCGAGAAGACGCGGCTGGGGATTCCGGTGATGTTTTACAGTGAGTCGCTGCACGGCTTTATGGAGTATGGGAGCACCAGTTTTCCGCAGGCGCTGGGGATGGCCGCGACATGGGATCCGGCGCTGGTGAAGCGGGAGTTCACCGCAATAGGAGACGAGGCAGGGTCGCGCGGCATTGGGCAGGTGTACTCGCCGGTGCTGGATCTTGCGCGTGACCCGCGCTGGGGCCGGACCGAGGAAACCTATGGCGAAGATCCTTACCTGGTGTCGCGGATGGGCGTGGCGGCCATCGAGGGATTGCAGGGCGACTCGTACCTGATTGGGCGCCACCATGTGCTGGCCACCGCCAAGCATTTTGCCGTGCACGGGCAGCCGGAAGGCGGCACCAACACCGCGCCAGGCAACTACTCCGAGCGCGTGATTCGCGAGAACTTTCTGGTTCCGTTTCAAGCCGCGGTGCAAGAGGCGCACGTGGGCAGCATCATGGCGTCGTATAACGAGATCGACGGCGTGCCCTCGCATATGAATCGGTGGCTGCTGGAGAAGGTGCTGCGCGAGGAGTGGGGATTCAGGGGCTATGTAACATCCGACGCCAACGGCCTGGAATTGCTGGCGACCGGGCATCACGTGGCTTATGACATGGCAGATGCCGCGCGGTTGGGCCTGGCTGCCGGTGTTGACTACGACCTGGAGCTATCGGACACCGGCGTCTATCGCACACTGGTTGACCAGGTGCGCAAGGGCCTGGCGCCGGAGAGCGAATTAGACAAAGCCGTAGCGCGGGTTCTGGAGGCCAAGTTCCGGCTGGGGCTCTTCGACAACCCATACGTTGATCCGGATTATGTGGAGCGGATCACCAACAGCGAAGAACATCGCAAGCTGGCTCTGGAAGCGGCGCAGAAGGTGATTGTGCTGCTCAAGAACGAGGGCAGCCTGTTGCCTCTCGATCTCAAGAAACTGAAGACGATTGCAGTGATTGGCCCGAATGCGGCCGATGTTCACCTGGGTGGATACAGCCGCGACCCGGGCCGCGGAGTGAGCATTCTGGATGGCATTCGCGCGCGCGCGGGAAACAAGGCCACCGTACTTTATGCGCAGGGCTGCGGCATCACCACCGCGCCGCAAGGCTATATGGGCTTCTGGTCCGACCCGGTGAAGCTCATCGATCCAAAGATTGATGCTGCCTCGATCGAGGAGGCGGTGGCGACGGCGCGCAAGGCCGACGTGGCGATTCTCATTGTGGGCGAGAACGAAAGCACCAACCGCGAAGCCGGCGAAGATCATCGCGGCGATCGCGATTCGCTTGACCTGCTGGGCGCGCAGAACGACCTTGTCAAAGCAGTGGTGGAGACGGGGAAGCCGACCGTGGTGGTGTTGCTCGGCGGACGGGCTCTGTCAGTCAACTACATTGCCGAGAAAGCGCTGGCGGTTCTTGAAGGTTTTTATCTTGGCCAGGAGGGTGGCACGGCGGCGGCCCAAGTGATCTTCGGCGATGTGAATCCGGGCGGCAAGCTTCCCATTACGTTTCCTCATTCAGTGGGCGATCTGCCGGACTTCTACAATCACAAGCCGACGGCGAATGTGGACTATGCCTTCAGCACGCGCAAGCCACTTTTTGCTTTCGGCTATGGGCTGAGTTACACAACGTTCCGCTTTGACAACCTGCGCGTGGAGCCGGAACAGATATTGGCTGGCGGGACGGCGAAGGTGAGCGTGGACGTGACCAACACCGGCAAGCGCGAAGGGGACGAGGTTGCCGAGTTCTATGTTCACCCGCAGGTGTCGTCGGTGACGCAGCCGGTGATGCAGTTGAAGGGCTTTGAGCGGGTCACGCTGCAACCGGGAGAGAAGAAGACGGTTGAGTTCACAGTGATGCCGGAGACGCTCTCGATTCTGAATCTCGATATGCATCGCGTTGTGGAGCCGGGTGTTTTCGAGATGATGGTTGGACCAAGCTCAGACAAGACCGAGAAGGTGCTGCTGACCGTAGCAGGCACACATCGGGAAGTGGATCACGCGGAGAACAAGTAGGCGAAAAACTCATGCAATTTGAAAGCGACGCGGCTAGTCAGTGAGCCTGCGGGACTGGTTTAGCCGTTGGGGCCGGCGGTCGCCTCTGTTTCATAAGACGAAAGACTCTTTTCTAGTTCCCTGTTTCGGAGTTCGGCTGCTCGGAACGACACTCACCACCTGATCTTCAATAGAAGTGAAGGGTCTGAACCGCCGGCGTGCCGGCCACAGACTAGTAGACTGACCGCGTAGATTTGTGGTTTCCCCGGTCCCAAAAGCGGGACCGGGGGCACCCAAATTCATGGGAAGGGTTACAAAATCACGTGGTCGCGATACTAGTTGCGATTTCACCATACGAAACATGGCCTTCCGCGAAGCTTTTGCATTCCCTTTAAGGATGTGAAGGGAATATTCTCCCTACCGTCCCATGATTGAGCAGGGCCATGCCCGCTAAAGAAAGTTGGAGCCATGAAGAAGCTATTCACGACCTGCACGATTCTGAATCCCGCAGTTGCGGCGCTGCTGCTGACAGCACAATTGGGGGCAGCCGGCCAGGCCGGGAATTCTGGCCCACGGGTTGCGAGAAACGAGATTCTGCTAAGCGACGCGGCCTGGAAGCTGAAGTCGTTTGCGATGGGCGCGGGCGAAGGAGAAAAGGCATTTGCGCCGGGATTCGACGAGAGCGGATTCAAGACGGTTCCAGTTCCCGCCGAGATTCAACTGACGACTGGCGCCCGGGGAATGGATCTCTATCGCCAATCGAAAGAGATTTCGCTGATCAACAAGAGCGAGTGGTGGTATCGCAAGAGTTTTGCTTCTCCCAGGGTGCAGGGCGGAGAGAGAGTGCGATTGGTCTTTGAGCGGTCAGACTACTTTACCGCGGTGTGGTTGAACGGCGAGAAGTTGGGCGAGCATGAAGGCGCGAACACCAGTTTCTCTTTCGATGTCACCTCAAAGATGAAGCCGGGCGAAACGAACCTGTTGGCGGTGAGAGTGACCAGCCCCTGGCTGCCCAAGGGGCGCAATCTTGCGGAGTACAACAAGAGCAGCTTCACGCTGGTTTGGCCGGCCGCGCCAGAGTTGTTCTCCCATCCGCCGTACGCGCTGAGCTTTGGCTGGAACGGGATTCCGGCGGATGGCAATGCGGTCCTCACCATCGGATTGACGGGAAGCGTGAAGCTGGTCACAACTCCTGCACGGAGCATCGAAGATCTGTTTGTCTATACGAAGTCGCTGAACGAGGATGGAAGCGCTACGATCTCGATCTCTGGGGTGGCGCGCAACGACGGATCGGGCGACAGCCACGGAACGATCGATCTTGAGCTGCGCCCGCAGAACTTTGCCGGCAGCTCACAGCAGTTGCCAAAGCAGGATCTGACGCTTCGCCCTGGAAGCAATGATTTCCATCTTGAGGTCACCGTTCGGAACCCCATGCTTTGGTGGACATGGGATCTGGGTGCGCAGAATCTATATAAGTTAGCCGCAAAGCTGACTGTGGCCGGCCAGGCAGAAGATTCCCGGGAGGCGACTCTCGGCATTCGCACGCTAACCCGCGAGCCGGATATGAGTTACTGGCTCAACGGAAAGCACATCTTCCTGAAGGGTGTCTGGTACCCGATGGAAAATTATTACAGCACCAAAGACACGCGTGCAGAGTACCGGACTGGACTGCTGCTGCTGCGAGCCGCCAACGCAAACTACCTGCTGGACCAGGAGATTGAGCGGGCCAGCTTCTACGATCTTTGCGATGAGCTGGGGTTGATGGTGTTTACCCAGATGCCGTTTAACCAGCCGGGGCCGTTCTACACGCTGGAAGCCAATAACCCGCGCCGCGAGGCATTCCTGAAGACCGCAATGGAGCAGGGTGCGGATATCGTTCGCGAAAACCGGAACCATCCGTCGATTGCGGTCTGGGCGCCGCTGGCTGAATCGACGTGGTCCGACTGGGCGAAGAAGGAGTATGTTCCATTCTACGAAGGCATGCGGGAGGTTGTTCAGAAGTTATCGCCGGGCACGATCTATCAGCGGAGCTATTGCGACGACGGCGAGGAACATATATGGACGGAAACCGCGGGCTTCTTCGAGACCGGCGATTATCGCTATCAATACGACTTTGCGCCGGCGTTTGTCTCCGAGTACGGCAGCTCGGCGATGAGTTCCTACGAGAACCTGCACAAGTGGATCTCGAGCGACGACCTTTGGTCGGATAAGAACCCGCGCAAGGCGGAGTGGTTCTATCTGCCAATGAACATCGACGAGAATGCCTATCCATCGTCAACGATGATTCAGGATTTCCATAGTCTGCTTTACTGGCCGCTCAAGATGGTCGACGGCGATCCGCGGTCTGCGAAGGAACTGGATGAGGCGTCGCAGCTTTACCAAGCGTTCATGATGCGCTACGCCTCCGACGCGTTCCGGCGCAAGAAGTACAACCCCATCCAAGGGACGCGCTGGTGGGCCTATCGCGATCCGGCGCCGGGATACCAATGGGGCTTCCTTGATTTCGACAACGTGCCCAAGATGGCCTACTACGCGTTCAAGCGTTCGATGGCGCCGCTGGCTGTGAGCTTCGCCATCAAGAGCGAGCTGGATGGACTGCCAAACGAGGAGATGCAGTACGGAAGCACCTTCATACACATCCCGGTAACGGTGGTGAACGATCATCTGTTTGAGATTCCCGTGGATTTCCGGGCGGAAGTTCTGGATTTGAAGGGCCGTGTGGTTTATTCCCAGTCAGGCAAGGCCACGGTGGGCGCGGACAAGAGCCAGACGATTGACGTTGTGAACTGGGAACTGCCGAAGGTGACCATGACCACGGTCTATGCGCTCAGGGCTACCGTTCGCCAGCAGAATGGCGACCTGAGCGCCGAAAGCAGAATCTACGTGAAGGTTGTGCCGGCGGATACCATCGCGGCCGTGGACCAGGTTCCGCAACTCGAGAAGAAGAGCCGTGTGCTTTTGATTGCAAGCAAGAAGTACGGCGAGTCGCTTGCCGGCGAGTTGCGCGCCATGGGCCTGGAGTTGGATGTGATCGACCAGGATCACCTGGATCGCTTCAACGAATTGCGGAATGCGAAGGAACTGGAGAAGGAGTACGACGTGATCTGGGTGGGTTCGTTTGAGGCGCTGTGGAAGGTGCTGGACGACGATATGGCGGAAGGCGTTGCGCAGGCAGTCAAGGACGGCGTGGGCCTGATCCACACCGGCAGCGAGAGCAGTTTCCATGGCGGCGAGGGCCTGGCGGCATGCCTCGACTTTACCAAGTTGGCCGAGGTGCTGCCGGTGAAGGTTCGCGAGGGGCGGGACGATTTGAACATGCTGAACTCGAGCAAGGATGTTCGCGTCATCGCCAAGGGATGGACGGACTCGGGACTGAAGGAGACAGGGATCCAGAATTTCAACCAGGTGGAAGCGAAGGAAGGCAGCGACGTAATCATGAAGTTCACGGACTGGCCGCTGCTGGTGGCGGGGCAATACGGCAAGGGCCACACGGTCGCGTTCATGGGATACACGCCCCTGGACAAGAAGGCCGAGCCCACGTGGCGTGCGCTCTACTCGCAGATGCTGCTTGCGGCAATGGGCGAAAACCCGGAGTACCGTTATGCCGCGGTGACGGGCAGACAAAAGCCGTTGTTCCAACTGCTGAAGGAGCAGCCTGAGGCAAGCGTGAAAGCTTCGCCGGCAGCGATTGAGTCCGCGGCGCAGAACGGCACAGCGCAATTCAAGGTGCAGATTGCAAATGGCGATCGGTTTGCCCGGCTGCTGCGGATGCGGATTGAATGGGAGGACCAGACTGGCCAAGCACCCGTGGCGATGTATGGCGACAACTACTTCGATCTTTTTCCGGGCGAAGAGAAAGAGGTAACAGTGGAACTGGAGACGCCAGCAGCCCAAGCTGGGACGACAAAAGGGACACTGATTGTGGAGGGAACCAATGTGGCGGAGATTCGCATTCCGGTCAGCGTGGAAGCAGGCCGGTGAGACTGGGCGTGCTTGCGGGCACTTAATTCAAGAACATCGTCCGGTATAACGTATCCCGCTGCACGGGCTTGAACCCCGCATCGCGGATGATTCTGCGCAGCTCTTCTTCGGTGGTGCAGTTGCTGGTGCCCGCGGCCTTCACCACGTTCTCTTCCAGCATGACTGAGCCCACGTCGTTACCGCCGAAGTGGAGTCCCATCTCCAGCACCTTCAAGCCTTGCGTCACCCAACTCGCCTGCACATTCTCAATGTTGTCGAGATAGAGCCGCGAGATGGCCAGCACCTTCAGGTACTCGACGGAGGTTGCTTCTTCCCAGCCGCGTCCGCCCAGCGCGGTGTGGCCCGGCTGGAAGCTCCAGGGAATAAATGCGGTAAATCCGCCGGTTTCTTCCTGCAATCGCCGCACCACCTCGAAATGGTTGATGCGCTGCTCGAAGGTCTCGCCCACGCCGAACATCATGGTGGCGGTGGTTCTCATGCCCAACTGGTGGGCCGTGCGGTGCACGCTGACCCAGTCTTCGGTTTTGCACTTGATGCGGGCAATGCGCTCGCGCACGTCGTCGTCGAGGATCTCGGCGCCGCCGCCGGGGATGGAATCGAGCCCCGCATCGCGGAGCCGGATGATGGTGTCACGCAGGCTGATGTCGGAGTACTTCGCAATCGCAAGCACTTCGGAGGCCGTGAGGCAGTGCAGCCAGATCTGCGGAAACCGCTGCTTGATTCCGCTGAAGAGGCGTTCGAACCAGTCGATCTTGAGGTCGGGATGGATGCCGCCCTGCATGAGCACGCCGGTGCCGCCCATCTCCTGGGTCTCGGCAATCTTCTCGTAGATCTTTTCGAAGTCGAGGATGTAGCCCTCTTCAGACCGCGCGCCCTTGAGCGGCCGGTAGAAGGCGCAGAAGGTGCAGTACTCGGTGCAGAAGTTGGTGTAGTTGATGTTGCGGTCAATGATGTAAGTGACCACGCCCTCGGGGTGCAGGCGGCGGCGCACGGCATCCGCCTCAAAGCCCAGCCCGATCAGGTCAGGGGAGTGGAAGTGGTCAAGAGCTTGTTGGCGCGAAAGCGGCATGTTTTGATTTTAACAATTCAACGGATGCTGTGCGAAGGGCGCGCCTGCCTTCGCTACTTGTCAGGAGGTTTGCGAAAAAGAAACAAGCCGCGGCTCCGCACCGGGCGCCCCTGGGTACGGGAGAGATTCGACGCGGTCGAGATACCGCTGAAGAGCATAAAGAAATCAAGAAATGCGCGAAGAAGGCTCTTTTTCTCTTTATTTGGCATGCGGAACAACCTCGCAGACTCGACCGGGCAATGCAGCCCCTTTCATGCCTATTCGAGCATCGAAACGGGGCCTAAGTTGCACGATTTTCAGAATCGAATGCGCCGGGCCTGAGCAAAACCCTAACGGTCATCTCATAAACACTGCTCGGTTCGCATGAGGCATCCCTCAGGGGCTAAAGCCCACAACTTAATTAGACCTTTTCGGCACGGCTGAAGCCGTGCCCTTTCAAAACCCGACTTTCGCCACAGGCTAACCGTCCAAGCAAACCTCTGGCCGCCAAGGCGCACCTTGCAGGCCAGCCGTTGGCACATAAATCGCACCTTGCAAGCGCAGGTTTGCGCCCATCCACTCAAGTGATGCAGCTCACGAAGAGTTTTTGCTCCCGCCGTGCAAGAATAAATTTTCTTTCATTCTTTTCACATTTCAACGCGCAAGGAGCACTCGCCCATGGTTGGTCTATCGGCAACGGAACTGCTGCATGCAATTGAACAGGGGCCCAGGGTGCACAGGAACCTGCCCGCCCCCCGGCTGATGGAACTGGCCATCCAGCGCGGCGAGGCCCGCCTGGCTGCCAACGGCGCCTTGGTGGCCCTGACCGGCGCGCGCACCGGCCGCAGCCCTAAAGACAAGTTCACCGTGGACGACGCCCTCACCCACAACCTGGTGGACTGGGGCCGCGTGAACCAACCCCTTTCAACTGAACGGTTTGACGCTCTGCTGGAGCGCGTCTCAGAGCACCTGCGCGACCGCGAGCTCTTTGCCCAGGACCTCTACTGCGGCGCCGATCCGGCCTACCGTCTGCCCATCCGCGTGATCAGCGAATACGCCTGGCACTCGCTCTTTGTGCGCCAACTCTTTGTGCGGCCGGATGCCGCCCACCTGGCCGCCCATGTGCCTGAGTTCACCGTCATTGCCGCGCCGGAGTTCGAGGCGGTGCCGGAGCGCGACGGAACCCGCAGCGGCGCCTTCATCCTGGCCGACTTCTCGCGCCAGATCGTGCTCATCGGCGGAACAAAGTACGCGGGCGAGATGAAGAAGTCCATCTTCGGCATCATGAACTTCCTCGTCCCACAGCGCGACGTGCTGCCGATGCACTGCTCGGCGAACGTGGGCGCCGATGGCGTAACTGCTTTGTTCTTTGGGCTTTCCGGGACGGGCAAGACCACCCTCTCCGCCGACCCCGCCCGCCGCCTGATCGGCGACGACGAGCACGGATGGAGCCCAGCGGGCATCTTCAACTTCGAGGGCGGCTGTTATGCCAAGTGCGTGGACCTGACCGAAGAAAAAGAGCCGCAGATCTTCCGCGCCATCCGTTTCGGGTCGGTGCTGGAGAACGTGATCCTCGACGAGACCACGTGCCAGCCCGACTACACAAATATTTCACTCACTGAAAACACCCGCGCCGCCTACCCCGTGGATTTCATCGAAAATGCCGTAGTTCCCGGCATCGGTGGCCACCCGCGCAACGTCATGTTTCTTACTGCAGACGCATTCGGCGTGCTCCCCCCCATCGCCCGGCTCACGCCCGAGCAGGCCATGTATCACTTTCTCTCGGGCTACACAGCGAAGCTGGCCGGAACCGAAGCGGGGATGGGATCGGACCCGGTTCCGGAGTTTTCCGCCTGTTTCGGCAAGCCGTTCCTGCCGCTGGCTCCCATGGTCTATGCCGAGATGCTGGGCAAGCGGTTGAAGCAACACCATGCGGCCTGCTGGCTGGTGAACACCGGGTGGTCGGGCGGGAAGTTCGGCGTGGGCAAGCGGATGAGCATCAGGGTTTCGCGGGCCCTGGTCAGCGCCGCTCTCAACGGGCTGCTCGACGATATTGAATTCGTCACCGAGCCGGCATTTGGGCTGTATATCCCGGTCAGTTGCCCCGATGTGCCGATGGAAGTGCTGAACCCGCGCAACGCCTGGGCCGACAAGGCAGGTTATGACCGCCAGGCCGCCGACCTGGCTGCCCGTTTCGAGGAGAACTTCAAACAGTTCAAAGCGCCCGAGGCCGTCTGCGCCGCGGGACCTGGAAAGCGCTAGAGAGAAGGGTGTCCAAACGCAAAAAAGCCATGCCCGAGGGCATGGCTTTTTGCTGGATATAATTGCCGGCGATCACCTAATCTCCCACACAGTCACCCGTGCAGTACCATCGGCCCAGCGAGGCTTAACTTCCGTGTTCGGGATGGGAACGGGTGATCCCTCGCAGTATGGTCACCGGCAAACTTAGATGGCGCTTGGCGGGTGGTTGCCCGCAGCCTGCCGCGGCATCTACGTGTGTTCCGGATGGTTTCTCCCGGAGGCTGCGTAGGAACGCGGACTGCAATCTGGCGCCAAAAAACTTTGCTCGTGTCAGAGCTGATTGCAACGAAATTGATTGGTCTTACAAGGCTTGCAAGAAGAACGTCCGCATTTACTGCGCGGAGTTAATTCTATGGACAAGCCGAACGGGCGATTAGTACTGGTAAGCTTCACGCATTACTGCGCTTTCACACCCAGCCTATCAACCAGATGGTCTTTCTGGGCCCTTCAGGGAGAT
>Ga0302320_10004120_pt1 | contig 33099 bp, 18 predicted proteins | sample Bog_T0_3_FD_202130 | JGI IMG/M metagenome (GOLD analysis project Ga0302320, IMG submission 202130) | Peat permafrost microbial communities from Stordalen Mire near Abisko, Sweden - Bog_T0_3 | ecosystem: Environmental > Terrestrial > Soil > Wetlands > Peat | place: Sweden: Abisko, Stordalen Mire... | reverse complement strand
CCCGCGCGGGCACGGAGGGTGCTGATCGGCAAGTGCTTGGTGGCAAGGCGCAAATCCGAGGATTTGCGAACGCCGCGACAATCCAGACATGGGAGTATCCAAAGCCATCAAGAAAATCTCGTAAGTTCCTAAGCATAAGGGCGCGAGCGGCAAAGCGTTTTTGCGCAGCACTCCACCTCTCGCGGCGCAATGTCAAAGAAAAGGTGCTCGAACGAGCAGGATCATTCATTACGCGACATAACACGGCAGGTCGATCCGAATGTAGCTCTGGCCGATGGCGGAAATGACCCGCTCGCCACGGCTCTCGGACGGGCCGAGCGCAATAAACAAAATTTGATCGTCCTTAGAATCGATGAGGCCGCGCAGTCGGCTTTCGAAATCGATTTTTTCCGCAACGGTGAGGTCGCATTCGAATACCGACAGCTGCAAATGCATCCCGTAATCCTTGCAGGCCCTGAACACCTTGCGAAGGCGCTTGAGGTTGCTGATGTCGTAAGTGACAATGTAGTTGGTTCGGCTCATCGGCAGACAGGGAGAATTTACGTGGGCGGAGCGTTGGTTTAACGGGTGGTGAAAGGCATGTAGCATTCGATCTCGCCTGTGAGCGTCCGCGCCAGCAGGCGGAATTGCAGCTCGATGGCCCGCCGGTAGCTCACCTTGTAGTCGAACAAAGGATGAGTGATCGTGTCGCTCATGCGCTTTTCGTAGGCGAGGAAGAAGCGTTTGCGCCCGGCGGGCGTGAGGTTAACCGCATCGCCCGCCTGGACGAAATCCGTCGGCGCGATCATGCGGTTGTTGATGGCCGTGAGCACGGTTGAGTCGGCGATGAGCGGACGGAACTCCTCCATCACGTCCAGGGCCAGCGCGGGCCGGCCAAAGCGAGGCTGGTGATAAAGGCCGATGTAGGGGTCAAACCCAACCGCGAGCGCAGCCACGGTGCAATCACGCGCCAGCAGGCTGTAAGCGAGCGACAGCAGGGCGTTGACCGGATCGCGCGGAGGCCGCCGGTTGCGCGTCTTGAAATCGAAATTGAATTCCTTTTGAGCGTCGCCGACGCGTTTTTCCACGGTCTCCTCGAGACCAGGGATGTCATCGTTATCGTCTGATCCCTTGATCATACCGCCGAAATTGCGGAAGTAAACCAGGGCCGCGGCACCCTCGATCCCCAGCAACGTCGGAAAGCCCGGAACGACCAGCGCGGCGGAGGCAGCATACTTGAGGGCGCGCAGGGCGAGCGGCGGCGGCTCGACGTGGTTGCGCATGAGCAGCGTCCGCTGGTTACGGATTTTCCCATAAACAAAAAGCCGCGCGATCGGCAACGCCTGCTCGGGGTCGGCGGCCCGGGCGAACTGCCGGATGCGCGTAAAAACATTGGTCAGCCCATGCCCACGCGTAAGGCCGTAAAACCAACCGCCCATTGAGAAATAGGAAACCGGCACCTCGTTCTCACAGAGCGTCTGGATAAGCGCGGTCGAAATCGACGCGGCACCGAACACTGCGAGGTGGTGAAGATCTTTGATGCGCACTTCGGCCAGCGTGTCGCCTCCCTCCTTCACAACCACCGTCTCGCCTTTCCTTGAGACCATGACGCCGGGCGTATTGACGTAGAGCACCTTGGTGTCGACATCCGGTGCGATCAGCCGGCGCACTTCGCCTTCGCCAGCAACTCGCGGTAGGCGAGGCTCCGGCAGCGTTTCCCAGGCCGGAATGTCCGTCTCCAGCGCCTCGGCCAGCACTGCAACATCGGAACTGGCGACTTCACCCGTGAGCCCTGGCAGGGCAAGCTGCGCTTCACGCGCCGGTAATTCGTCGTCCGCCGTCATGTGGAGAAACTGTGTTTCGTCGGGCAAACAGACGGGCGCCAGCGAGCAACGTGGGCATTTTGGGGAATGATCCAGCGGCGGCGGAATCGGACCGGCGGTGCAGGCGCGCGCTGCCCCGATGCTGCGGCGGATCCAGTCCTCGTCATCCGCTGTGAGCACGAACCGAACGCGCTGACGGGTCTGGCGGTAAAACACAACGCCTTCGTCGCAATGGTAGCCGTTTTCGCGCAACAACAGAATTTGAAGGCCGAGCTGAATGCGGTCGGCGTCCCAGAGTTCACGGCCTCCGTCGCCCTCGCGTGGGGCGCCGGACTTGTATTCGACCGGACAAACAGTGCTGACCGTTTGAGCGCCTCCCTGCCCCGTCAGCCCGACACCTTCCAGGGTGATATCGACCAGGTCGAGCTTGGCGACAACGCCGAGCAATTCGGATCCGAGCATGACGGACCTGGCGTGAATCACTTCATTGTCGATGGGCGAGGCCCCCGCATCCACCGCAACTGCACCGGCTTTTTCTTGCTCATCGCTTGCCTCGCCGGAGGCTTCCGCCGAAGGCGTATCCTCTGCTTTCTTCTTCGCTTTGGGCAATTCACCCCTGCCGGCATCGACACGGGCGTGTTCGGCGGCGCCGCGCTTCGTGTCGGCGCTGTGGAGGAAAACGCCCTCGACGTGCTCATAATAGAACAGCCGGGGGCAATAGACGAACTCATTGAGCATGCGTGCCGGCAGCAAGTCGGCGGCGGGATCACCAGCGGACTGAGAGGCGGCGCACATGACGTAAAACTACTCAAATCACTGATACGAAAGACCCGAGGCGAGAATGGCGAACCGAGACATCGTGTCGTACATCTACATTGGTCGCCCGGGGCTGAAACTTCGGTAGCCTTTGCCCGATGCGGCCATGCGGCTGCGGAAATACGTGAGCGATGCGTTCTCCTTACGCGCCGTGTGTAGCACAGAGAACACCGTATCTCCCGTTAGCGGCTCAGGCCAGAGCGGCCAGTACCACTCTTTGGCGTAGCGATCGCAGTTGAACCCAGCTTGGCTGCCATTCTTATCCGGAATCATCGGGAAGTAACTCAGCGCTTCGATAGCCAGCAGGTTGGCGCCTACATCGGTGAGAATCGGATTTGTCGGTTTCGACGGATCGTTAGCCTGCAGGGCGTATTGGCGTTTCTCGTCCAAAGGGTCCCAGCGAAGCGAAGGCTGCGGGACGTAGTGCCAGCCGTCGAAGAGCGTGTGACGCAGCGCTACGGCATCGACATGCTTTCTGAGTTCCGTGACACTCTCGACGATCTTTTGCTGGCCTGAATGGAAGTCGAAGCGAGTCTTGAGTGCGATACCGTCTCGCGCCGCGGTTTCGTTGAAGAGCGCAGCCCAGAAGTCGGCGAAGGCTCGAACAGCAGGGTTCACGGGAATCTGAGCCAGGAGCTCATGGAGGGCCACCTCGGTAATCTTGAGTTTCTGCCACTCGGAATTGCCCGTGATCGTAGTCGGGAAGATTCCTTCCGTGGCGAGCCTTGCGGCAAGAACCTCTATCAGTTGCCCGGGCGACAAATTGCTCTCCGTCGTAAGGCGTGCGGCTAGACTGCCGCCCTGAGGCACCCACGAGAGCTTTGGGTGGAGGTCCGGGCGGGCAAACGTGAGCGAGCGAAGCACGCCGAGCCCGGCGAGAAACCCAAGGGGGTTCGCGCCATCGATGGCGGAAAGCATCAAATCGTGGGGCTCACTTGTCGCCGTGCGCTTCTTGGGTATGAGCAGAAGTCGCTCTGTTTCGCCCGACGGCATGGTCGGCTGGCGGCTCGCGTGCCAATCGGCGAGGCGGAAGATGGTCTCGACGTAAGCAAGTCCCCACCAGCCATGCATACGAGTTAACCGCCAAAAGCGCTCGGCGATGCCAGAGTCCCGCTGATCGGCTGGCGTTATTGCGAGGCGCTCTGCGGTCGTCCATTTCGCGAGCACGCCGACGGGAGCCAGATCAATCTCTGGTGGAGTCAGATCTGCAACGCTGGGTGCGAAAGGGCGCGCGTGACCATGGTGGCTGGCAATCAGATGAAGCGCCAGGTCTGCGTGGGCTTCATTTGCGCCGATGAGACCCAGGTGCTCAGTGAGTTGCAATGAAAGCATCTCGTGCCGGAACCCGCGCGTCAGCCGCAGATCTTCCTCCGTCGTCGTGCGGTGGGTTTTGCGCGTCGGGAGATTCGGAGATTTAGCGAGAGGCGGAGCCGTGTCCACGGCGGCTTCATCACCGCCTCGCAGCATCGCTTGAAAACGGCGGTCCAGCTTGCCCAGATCATGAGCCGGTGCGGCCACAATCGCGGCCTCTTGCAACGGCTCAGGAAGACAGCGGGCGGCAAAGCGTCGGACGACAGTTTCCACATCAGCAGAATGATGGACGAGCGAGATGCCTTTTTCGTCGTTGGCCTGTGATCGGGCGTCGGACTCGTCGGCAAAGGCCGATTCGTCCTCGATGGTCGAGCGTGCAGGACCAAGAAGGATCAGGCCCGGCGTTCCGCTGATTCGTTCAAGCCGGGGTGAAGCGCCGAGGGCCTCGACTACAGCCTGCAACCAAAGTGGGCCCAAGAGCGTGCCCGCTTTAGCAAATGCTGCGAACTCCGCGCGGAACGTACGCCAGGCCGCAAGCAACTCGGTGCGATCAAATTCCTCGGCCTCGGCCACCTTGAGCAAATCTTCCAAGGAAGGCTGCGGCTCCCATGCGGTCCAGAGTTTGGATTGCAGGCGAAGGACGGCGCGCGGGCGCGCGACGAGCGCCGCCTGCTCAGCCAGGTCGAGCCGGTTCACACCTAGACCGTGTGGGGCGATGATCGCTTGTGCCAAGCCGTTCAAACCGTCCGCTGCCGGCAGCACGACGGTGTCGCCCGGGCGGATCGTTGTTGGATCACGCTCCACCCGGCTTCGCTCGGGGCCGGCCCAGATGATGAACGCGGTGCTTTGTGCGCCTTGCCGGGCGGGCTTTCGTCGGTCCGACGCATTGGGCTCCCGGCTGCCCTCAACATCGCCTTCGTCCAAGGTTGAGGCCTGGCGTTTGACTAGCCATGTCCTCAACCGGTAGAGAGGGACGGAAAGCGTTTCTGGCGACGTTGGCGGAAGAAGGGAGAGCAGATCAATGGCCTGCCTGATCTGCGTTTCGTCATCCAGGTCGGGCAGGTCAGCCCGCCATAGCACCCGAGCCTCGGCAGCCACATGGCATTTACCATGTAGGAACAGGGCGACGTCCGGTTCTGGCACGGATCGCGGCGCAGTCTGGCACAGCAAATCGAGATGAGCAGGGAGCAGCACCGGCGCGTCCGGTGCCGGTGCGAGCATGCGGGCGAACTGCTCCGCGCCGTTGGCCTCGGCTAGCAAGGCGGTCAGGTGTGCGTCCATGGCGTTGATGCCGAAATCGACGGTTCGGTTGTCGCCGGCCTGCGAGTTGAGCCACTGCCATGTCTCGTAAATAGCGCGTCCGTAGATCGGATCCTCGGCATCGGCCTTGGGATCCTTGGTGTCGCTTTCGCATACAATAATCGTGGCTGTCGCGTTGCGGAGCTTTCCGAGACGGTCGAGGCGGCCAAAGCGCTGGCGTAACGCATCAAGACTTGCGCACTCGGTCACCAGGGCATCGAAGCTGAAATCGGCTCCCACTTCCAAGCATTGGGTTGTGACGACGATGACGGGGGTCAGAGGCTCCTCGCACGGCGTCGAGGCAAGCACAGGCGACCATTTCTCCACGAGTTTGTCCCGGTCGAGCGGACGCATGCGGCCGGTGATCAATACTATCTCGGCAGAGCCGGCTTGGGCCGTGCGCCCACTCCCCGCCAGCAGCCGGGCCAGCTCCTGCGCGGTGGCGACGCGATTTACCATCACGGCTATGCGCGGGTTGCCGGGGCGTTTCTTCAGGTGGGCCAGATGCGCATCGACCAACTCTACGATTTTGGGTGCCAGTGTGCTGCGCGGGTCTTCGTCCTTCTTGGGTTTTGGTGCGGTGACCAAGGCCGCCGGTTTTGATGCGCTCATGCGCTCGCGCAGGATGTCGTGATCGAGTGCTCGGAATCTCTCCGCCGCGTCGCGAGGGAAATGCTTTTCTGGCACGATATCCGCCGCCGCGCTCTTGGACAGGGTCGCCGAAAAGATGGTGCAGCCAAACGGGGTCACCACCGGCTGCTCCGACCACGAAGCACTGCGGTAGTGGGCCACGGCGCGGAGGGTCTGGAGGAAGGGCACGGCGCAATGCGCTTCGTCGAGCAAGATAAGACTGTCGTGCGCCGCGAGCCCGGCCCAGATGGAGGCCGTGAGATCACCATGTCCGTAGCTGCGAAAAAGCAGACTGGAGCCGAGTTGGTCCACGGTGGAGCAGAGGATGGCCGGCTGCGCCGGATCGAAGGCCCAGGTGTCATCACGGCGGATGCCGCCGCGAAGTTTAGCAACGGCCAACGGCTGAGCTCCGCCGGAGAGCGTGCGCAGCCGGTCGGCTACCACCTTCAGTGGCCCGTTTTTCGCGGCCGAGAGTTTCTTCGCCAACCGGCGTGCCCTGTCATGGGCCTCATCCACGACGATGCGGCGATCCACAACGAACCAGATGCGTCGCGATGCGGTGCGCTCGGCGAGCGGACGGTCCGCCTGCATGGCCAGCGTGTAGATCGCTGCGTCGAGGCAGGCGGTCTTGCCGCTGGCCGTGGGGAGCGAGATCGCTTCCGGCCAGTTGCCAACCGCACCGCGCTCGGCGAGCAGCGTCTGCCAGGGGAACGGATCGTGGCCCCAGAGGGCGCGGAAGAAAGCAGGGAAATCGGTGGGCATGATGAGGTGGCGCTGGTCGAACTAGATCACCTCATGGTTCATGCCGGCTCGTTTCCAGTGACCGGTCGGCAGAATCCGTAGCCGAAGTAACGTCCCGCCCCGAGTAGGAGGGGGCCGACCACTGGCCGGTCAAAACGCAGGATGAGGTGTGCGTGGCGGCACATGCTGCCGTCTTTGCGACGCAAGCGAGGGAACTCACCAGCGGCGGGAACTCCAAGATGATGGGAAACTGGTGTGACCGTTACCTCCACAAGCTCGGCAGGCGTTAGTCCGGGGGCCTTGATCCGCACTCGTGTCCAGGAACCGCGCACCGCTTCGGCAACCTCGGCGAGGTAGGCGGCCTTGTCCTTGGCTTTGGAATGACGGTCGTAGACGTAGGGCGTAACCGTGGACCAAACCCTCGCCCCAATCGGCGCACCGGTCCAAATTCGATCCCGGACGGAGAGGGGCGAACTGCTATCGGGCGTGCCCAAGTACCACCTGCCTAAGCGTCCCAGCTTCAGCCCCCCACCTAGAGGCGCGCGGAGCGCGGCCACGGCGTGCAGCAAACGCTGACGGGCCTCGGGGGAGATATCACGTGGCACTGCGAGAGCGATACCAAGGAGACCGCCGTGAGCATGCTCGTGACCCACAAAAGGTAGCGGCATGAAGGCGAGGTGCGGAGCTTGCGAAGGTCCGGCCGCACCGTGGCCGCTCAGCATTTCAGGGATCGAGCCCCCGAAATCTTGGCCCAAGTGCGACATCAAGGCCTCCCGCAGGCGCATAGTCACTTGTAACGTCGCCAGCGAATCGAGGAAGCGAACCGGTGCCTCATCGCGCTCGAGCGTGAGCACGAGCAGGCGCGGGTCGAAGACCGTGGTGGCCACATCCGGTACCAAATTCGCATCGCGGCGCGAATACCCTTGAGCGAACGACAGCGACGGGCGGAGGCGGATCGGTGGCGTATCGCCAAACTCCGTCTTCAGGGCGGACTTCGCTACTTTCTGGCGCTTTTTATCAGTCGAATCTGTGGCTTCAGCCTTTAATGCGAAAAAGCGCTCGGTTGCTGGGGCCGCGAAGCGACGTTCGAGTTCGCACAAAACCCCCGCTCCTGCGACACGCAATCGGAGTTCGGGTTGAGTGGAACCAGGAAGCCAGTTGGTCGGCCTTGTCGGAGGCGCGGCGGAAAACCAGCATTGCACCAGCGAAATACTGTGGCCGATGCGAGTGACTTTGCCGGCCAGCGATTCGAGTGCGGGCAAGTGGTCGGTCGCGTCGGCGGCAGGCCAATAAAGATCGACTGTATCGTCTGCGAGCCAGGCCCGAGCGAAGGTGCGAGGTTGACGCACCCGCACGGCACCCGGAGCCGAGGCAAGCGGAGAACCCTCGGGGCCAGCTCGGTCATTTACCGGCACGAAGTGGGTTACGGACGTTCTGGGCATGCACTCGGCCGCGAGCAATTCGGGAGGGGGCAGCGTTTCCAGCCATTCGAGCGCAGCTCGCTCGTCCGGATCCTCGCCCGTCTGAAAATGCGCGGCAGCTAACGCCATGAACACCCGCCCGGGATGGGGCGGCCACTCGACTGCGTCGCGGTCAGCCACATCGCTCGCCACGACTGAGCCGGTGAGGTAACGGATGCCCAGCGTGAGCATGTTACTCGGCCTCTGCTTCGCCGCTAACAGACTTGGCTTGTTCCTGGCTCAGGACCACCAGTTTCACCAGCTCAGCATTAGGCGTTAATACGAGCTCCTCTTCGCGCCACGTCACACCGGCCGCCTTCGCGGCACTTACAGCTTTCTTGAGGAGGGTGAGGCTCTCCGCGCTGGTAAGAGAAAATACTTCAGGTGCTTCGCCCGGTTTCGCGAGGAGTTCCCATGTCATCGGACCCTCTGGCCACAGCAAGCACCGCGAACGCAAACCCAAGCCGGATTCGTAAGCCGCAGTTGCGGCATAGAGCCCGAGAGCAGCCAGCACGGTTTGTGCGGCAGTATTGGCGGCAATTTGACTGGGTACTGGTTTTGCTACCGGAAAGCGTAAGCGGCGAAAGCAGATCAGGGAGAGCGTTGTCGTTTGCTCTGCGTAATCGATAGTCACACCGGCGTTGTCATTGTCGAAAGGCACGCTGCCGTGATTCACTTCGGAAGGCCGGATCGTTCCTTTCTGTTTAGGATCGGTCGAAACCGTCCACGTTTTGTCCTCATTCCGGATCAATGGAACGGAACTTCTTGCCTCCAACGGATCTCGGCGAATCCCTCGATTCTTGTGGCTTTCGTTAATGGACGCACCAACCCCGACGACTTCCGAGACCATGGCCCGCTCGAATTTGGTGCCCAGCCCGCCTTTGGGTCCGGTGCTGTCCCAAGCTCCAAAGACCAGCGCGGTTGGGCAGAGTTCGTAAAGAGGTGTCGCATTCAACAGGGTCGCAGCGTTGAGCCCCTTGGCCGCATCGGACTCCCGGAAGCGTTTGCCGCCATGCTCGCTGTCTCGCAGGATGGCATCGGCGAAGCGATGCGGGAGTTGGAGGCTGGTGAGGCGGCCAACCGGTTCGGGCAGATTCGTTTTCGAAAAATCCACCACGATGAGTGGTAGTTTGAGTGTGCCTGCATCCAGCGCATCTTGGAGCGCCTGCTCCATGCGATTGGCCTGCGACTGCACGCTGTCGAGCAGCACACAGGTCACGGGCTCGGCGCGACCTGGCACGCGACGCTGCTCGACGGCATACACGGCACCCGCGTAAGTCGGGGGGAAGACTTTGTCTCCGGCTCCGCCAGCGGGTTGGAGTTTACGACGGCAGCGAAAGGCGGCGGCGGAGCCGCTGACGGCATTCTGGAGTGTGGCAAGGTCGAGGTTTTTGCTCATAAGGTTAAACTGGGTTGATATGGATGCCCGTTTGGAATGAAGCCGGCCGACCCCTCTATTGGGGCGAAATGACGACCCCGCGGCAACGCGTATCTGACCGCCATACAAGTCAGTATCAGATCAGAATCCGCTCGATTTCATCTAAGGTGAGTTCGTCCTTCGTGCGATCATAGAGCTTTGTGGTCCGTGGTGATTCGTGCCCGGCGATGGCCTGGGCATTTTCGATGGTGCCGCCATTTGCCAAGTAGGCCGTGATTCCGGTCGCGCGAAAGGTGTGGCAGCTTGCGGAGGCTACGATCCCAGCGGCCCGCGCGCGCCGCTTGATCATCCGCAGTACATCGGTGCGACTCATGGCATTTCCCGCGAGCTTGCGTGTCTTGCCCGAAGCAGACCGGAACAGGGCGCCCTTGCGATCCTCGGCGATGCCGGCGGCAGTCAGATAATCGTCGAGGTACAGTTCGGCGTTGTGATGGGCTGGCACCTCATGAAATTTTCCGCCCTTTTCGAGAAGGCGGATCCAACTGCGTTTCCCATTTTGGTAGTAGTCGCCCACCTTCATTCCGACGACAGCGGACACCCGGGCGAACGAATAGACCATCACCCCGACCACCGCCCGATCACGGAGCCCGACCACGTCGTCGACCGGAATGCTATCCAGGAGGATTCGAGCATCGGCGGCGCTCAATACCGGAGTTTTTCCCTTCTTAACGACATGCTTGGGGCCGCGGACAGAGGAGGCGGGATTCATCGGGATCACCTGGCCGATCACGAGCCAGTCAAAGAGCATGCGGATGGCTGCCAGGTGCTGTTTCACGCTCGGGGGTGCCAACTCTGTTCCCAATTCTTCGACGTAGGCGGCGACGATGACCGGGTTCAGACGTCCGAGGTCGAGACCCCGAGCTTCCGCCCATCCGCAAAATCGGCTGACCGCCTGCGCATAGGCGGCGCGGGTATTGGGATTGCGGATGTTGGCCGTAAAATACTCGACGAATCGACGGGCGGCATTTTCTCCAGCGCGGGCGATTAGCCCAGGAAAAGGGCGGCCAGCGAACGTCAGCGCATTCGCGGAAGGGGGGGGAACAAGGTCAACCGAGGGCACCTCCCGAGATTTGAAGCGGTGTGGTGGAGGCTGCAAGCATTATGCCTCATAACGTCCTTTATGATTCATGATACCCGACGGGCCATTTTCGGCAGGATAATGATGGTATTTCTCAAGCCTTTTCCCTTGGCCTGTAGCGCCGAATTACCGAGCCCTTGTTGGTCCGTGGATGGCGGAAGAAAAGGCCGGCAAAATTCAAGTGCCTTTGCAGCGTGCGTTTCGGCAACTGCAATTCTGTGGCCAGCGTTTGCAACGAGTGGCCCCGGCGGATGGCCCGGCGAATCAGGCTGCGATGCATCGCCACCACTTGAGCCGCTTCGCTTAGGCGCCTTTCAGGAGTGCGATCGAGCAGCCTGGTGAGAACTCTTCCACGATCGATGGACGTATTCATAAATAGCTACTGAATAGTAAAGTACGATTATCGCTGGTGTGGGTATGACGCTAACGATGGCTCATGACGTGGCCTTAAGCAAGTCATTAAAAGTAACGCTGTATGGCGGTTTATTGTGTCGTACAATAGGCGGAATACCGCGGCTTACACAACCGTGCTTACCGATGACCGTTAATGTGGCGTTTATAATGGCGTTAAAGAGGGAAATGAGCTTTTTGTCGGACGGCCTTACCCTGTGGCGATCAGGGGCAGGCACTGTCGTGCTCTCGAATCCCACTCATCCTTTTGGGCGGCGAAATACCGCAGTTTGATCCCTAGACTCGCTTCGCTTCTTGCTGTGGATCAATAAATAGCCGGCAAAATTTGCGGTTCGTAATAGCTATCGTCACTCGCTCAGCCCCACCGAGGCAGCCCCGCGGATGTGCTAGGCTAAGAATTCAGTTCGGTCTAGTCGCAACTCAGAAGATGAGGATCCGAAATCGCATTGTAAGTAGCGGGTTTGCAATAAGAAGCTGCGAAAATTTGCGGCTCGTTTCGCCTATCCTGTCACTGGGCCCAGTACCGGCGATTGCCTTGATTAGGATCCGCCGCAGACCTCGCAGCGAATCATTGGCAGGTCGCGCTGGGTCTGGTTGATCGCCTCCAGCCGGTCGCGCCGGGCGGCGAAGCAATGGGGACAGGCGGAAAATGGCTCCAGCGCCCAGGTGTCCGCAAAGACCCGGCCGCGGGCCAGCGCGAGCGCCCCCTGCTGGGCCGCCTCGAGCGATGCGAGGGTAGGCGGAACAAACTCCCCAGTCTCGCGGAGCCGCTCCATCGCCCCATTGCCCGCGCGGGTCGGTATCAGTGTCACCGCGCCTGCGCCGCATCCGAACGCGAACTCGGCGGACTTGACCGCCCACTCGACGCCCGAGCGCGGGTCGAGGAAGGGCGGATTCACAAGGATGAACGCGCGCATCGCGATCCGCTCGGCGGCGAGGAACTCAGCAGCCTGCGCGAACTGGGCCAGGTCGAACTTCTTGTTAAGCTTCTCCAGCACTTCAGGGTGTGCCGTTTCGAGCCCCAGTGCGACCTCGAGCGATCCGGACAGCAGGTCGCGGAGCACCCTGGCCCGGTCGCCGACGAGTAGCGGATGCGATTCCACCACGACCTGGCGGGCGAAGGCGACCTTCCGGGCGACCGGCGCGTAGTCGGCGGGCGGAATCGCCGCGGGATCGAAGAAGCTGCCGCTGTTGTAGAGCTTCACCTGCTCCGGCAGGGCTCCTGAGTCCGACCATTTCCGGACGGCAATCTCAAGCTGGCGCGGGATCGCGCCCTCGGGGACGGAGTCGCGGGTGGTGTCCTTCCACAGGTCGCACATCAGGCAGCGCCAGGGGCACTCCCGGTTGGTCAGCAGCACGACTCCGGAGTCGACGACAGCGCCGGAAGCCAGGCGCTCCCGTTCGAGGAAGACGCCATGGGGCGCATTCGGGTCGGGCTCGGCGGCCCGCGGCGGGCGCTGCGCGAGGATCCAGGCTGTGCGGCCCCGCGGTGGGTACGCCGAGATCATGCCCTCACTGGTAGGTCGCGAGATACTGCCGGCGATAGTCGGACTCCAGCGCCCCCAGGCGGCGGCGAAGGCCCTCGAGGGGAATTGCCCCGTGCTGGAACCTGCGCTTCGCAAACACCGGCATGTCGACCCCGAAATGGGCCTTGATGCCGCGCCGGGTGATCTCGCCCTTGAGCGAGTAAAGCCGGTCGACCGACATCCTGCTGAGCTCCGCGAACGGGAGGCCCTCTGCGACGGAAATCACGGCCGGCCGTGTGAAGGGGCTGAAGCCCTCGAAGCCGCAGTTCCGTGCGGGTGCGTACGTGCGGGCATAGCTCCGGCTGAGCCCGCCGCTGTAGGTGAGCGAATGCTTGATCCGGCCAACCCCCCACCCTTCCTGGTAGAGCATCAGGTTGTTGACGACGCTGCGGATCGTCAGTTCGGGGTTCTCCTCAATGGGATAATCCTTCAGGTTCTCGTCGCCGCCGTCGCCGTCGACCAGGAATTTCCACTGTGGGTAGCGGGCCCGGATGCCGCGGCAGAGGGCGAGCCCCATAGAGGCGCACTCCACGTCGAGCGGCTTGTAGTCCTCGAGGATCCGAAGCGTCTCCGCTGCGTCGAGGGACTCCGGGTCCGCCTCGATCGCCTCAAGGAACAGGCCGAGCCCGAGCCGGTCGAGGAAGTCCCGCGCCTGGCGCCGGTCTGGGCCGTCGCCAAAGTCCAGGGTGAACGCCTTGAGGCGCGCCGGGTTCATGCCGAGCCTGCGCATCACGTGGTAGACGGTGAGGAACACGGAGCCGCTGTCGACCCCGCCGGAGAAGCACACGCCGATCGGCTCGCCCTCAGGAAGACCACCGAGCCACTTGGCCGTCTCGTCGGCCAGGGCGCCGATGTAGCTCCGCCCGATCACATCGAGGTCGGCCGGAAGCGCGTTGCGCGTGGGCGTGAAAAAACGGGTGTAGGTGGGATCGGGGTCGGGGCAGCCGATCAGGTGGAGCTCCACCACGTGGTGCGCCGGCACCATCCGGGTGTAGCTCGGGTGAAACTGCCCATCGAGACCCTCGCTCTGAAGTTGCCGGTAAATAGAGTCGATCCGGTCGGAGACGATGAGCGCCGGGCCCTCGCGGCGCTTGGCGAGGAAGTAGCGCATCGGCCGGTCGAGCGAGCGAGCCATGCGCACGCGCTTGCCATCCCGGGCCACGATCGCGAAGGAGCCGTCAATCGCACCGACCGCCTCTGCGGAACCGTTCAGGATGCAGGCGCGGGCCTCCTCAACGGTGATGCCGAGCAGGCGTTGGGTTGCCGGGTCGATCAGGTCGACGAGTCTTTCGATGTAATCATCCATAGGGGGGAGGAGAGTTGGGCGATCATTACCGGGGCCGTTTGCTCATCACAACATGAAACCGATACGGGCGGTGTGCGGCTTGAAAGGCTGGGCGAACAGGGATGGGGCCGCCTGCATTCGAGGCGTGAGTTCGCCCCAAGGCATGGGCCCGGCGGGTCAAAATCGATCTGCGGCCGACCCGCTTAACGTCACGAATCGCGTCCCAATGCTGTTCAGGGGGCTCCTGCCCAACTGAGTCATGCGCGGACAGGCATCGCTCTTGTCGTCCTTTCGTCACGTCAAAGCTCCGCCGGTCCCGGGCGAACAACCGCCTCTCATCGCAGGCGGCCCCATCCCCTTTTCGCCCGATCAGAGCCGAATACTGGACCTGCTCTATAACGGGCATACTTCGGGACATTTGGGAGCATCGGTGATACTTAGATCTCGTGGTGACCGGTGATGTCATCCGCGGTGGGACACATTAGAAACGATTGCATCTCCGGAACTGGCAGGGTAATGTGAATCATCCTGGAAGAAATCTAATCCTAGCCCCGCTGAGATTAGAGAGTTAACCCAAGCAGTCACCGTTGAAACCGGGCTTGAGAAAGTCTTGGAGGCGGAATCTGATTCTTTTCGGACCTGGCGGTACGTTTACGAACTCGGGGAGCCACCGACGTCGGTGGTTGTCAGGTTTCATGCTCTTTACTCGATCGCGAAGGCGATTGATGCACTTCTTGTAAGGCGCTCGTCGACGTGAAACCATTTTCGTTCAAAAGCGGAAGCCGCCATCCGTTAACAATCGAGAGAACAGTTGGAACGGATATAATGTCACTCGGCGGGTGACATTGGACTGGTGTCCTAAAAGGACCGGTTAGAAAACACACCACAATTAGCGTCGTTCGGGAGGGAAGGAGGTGGGCCTGCCTGCACGGAGAGGCGGTTGTTCGCCCGGGATCGGCGGACCGGCGGCGTGGCGAACGGACGACAAGAGCGCGACCGGTCCGATTTGGGCGTGGCGGGTGTAGCTCGCTTTGTAGGATAAGATGGTCGAGTCGTGACGAATAGCGGGTCGGCCGCAGATTGGTCCGGCCCCGACGAGGCCGTGCCTTGAGGCGAACCCACGCCTCGAATGCAGGCAGGCCCACCGACGACCGTTCGCAGGAGGCCCGACAGGCCTGGGGGAAGGCACGGCTCGTCGCAGCGACTTCGCCCTACCTTTCAAGCCGTGTGTCTACCATTCAAACCATACGTATGCCCATGGATGCGTCCGAAGGATGACAGTTGTCGAAGCGTGTACTTTTCAGTAGCGACTGTGGTATGTCCAGGCCCCCCATCTGGGTAAGCGGTGCGTTCCTTGCGCTCGTGGTCGTCGCCGGAGCCGTATGGCTCAGGTGGCCTTCGAGCACATCCGCCGGGTTCACGCAGCTGATGAATCGAGGCAACGGCCTGCTGGAGAAGGGGGATGCGGCTGCGGCGATCGAGGTATACACGCGTGGGCTCAACGCTTCGCCGGAGAGCACGGACGTCCGGCTAAACCTGGCCAATGCCTATCTGCTGGCCGGCCGGCCGGGCGACGCTGCGGGGATGTGCCGGCAGACGCTCGAACTCGAACCCAACAGCGCGGCCGCCTATTACCTGCTCGGCTGCGCGCTCCGCCGGATGAACCAGGCGGAGCCGGCGGCTGAGGCGTTTCAACAGTCGTGGAAGATCGACCCCGCGGTGCCTGCGCTCGATTTCCAGATGGGCATGGCGCAGGAGGAACTCGGGCAGGCCCCGGACGCGATCCGGGATTTCGAGAGCGTGATCCGGGCCGTGCCCGACCATCCGTCCGCGCATTACCAGTTGAGCCAGCTCTACCGGCAGGCCGGTCGAGCCGGCGACGCTGCGCGCGAGCTGGGGGAGCATCAGGGAATCCTCGCCCGGTCCTCCAGCCCGGTCATTTCCGTCGCCGAGCTGGAACGCTGCAAGTACACCCTGCCGCTTTCGCCGTTTGTCCTGAGCCAGCCGGAGCCGCGGGGAACTCCAGTCCATTTTGCCGAGGAGACGGCTGCGGCGTTCGGCGCGCTGGCGGCCGATTTGCGCGGCCCATTGGCCGTCGTCGATTACGATCACGACGGGCGCCCCAGCATTTTTGCGCAGGAAAAGGGCGGAGGGTTTCTCCTGCTCGACGACCGGGCGGGGCACTTCGCGGCGCTCGGCCGGCCCCTGCGCGCCCCCGCTGGGGGCGGATACCGGGTCGCCCTGACCGGGGACCTGGACAACGACGGCTTCGACGACGTGCTGGTTCTCGGAGAAAAGGATTCGCGGGTCTTCAAGTTCTACGAACACGGCAGGATCCGCGACGCGACCCGCGCCGCGGGGCTCGAGGGGCTGAAGGCGAGCGCCGGAGTGCTGGCCGACCTCGACTTCACCGGAAACCTGGACCTGCTCGTGGTGCGCCCGGGAGGGGCCGGCCTCGGCCTGTACCGCAATCTCGGCAACTTCTATTTTGACGGCAACTGGGGCGAAAGCGGACTGCCGAAGGCGCTTCCGGGAGCGACGCAGGTGATGACGGAGGACTGGAGCAACGAGGGCCTGCCGGGCGTCTTCATCGCCCGCGCCGACTCCCCTCCCCTGTATTACGCGAAGAAGCGCGCCGCGGCGTTTGTGGGGGCAGATCTGACCCAGGGGTGGCCCGCCGGGGCGGTGATGGCCGTCGGCGATCTCAGCAACGACCTCCGGCCGGAGGCGGTGGTCGCGACGGCCACCGCGCTCGAAATCATCGACCGCGACGGGCACCGGAGGTTCAGCCTGCCGCTGGACGGCTTTCAAGTCTCGGGCCTGCTGCTTTCGGATTACGACAACGACGGCTGGCTCGACATTTTCGCCTACGGCAGCGGCGGCGTGCGGGTCTGGCGCAACACCGGCAATTCGGGATTTGCGGAGGTGACCAGGGAACTTGGGCTGGACCATGCCGGCCCCGTCGACGGGATGGTCGCCGCCGATTTTTGGGGCGGCGGCGCCATCGACCTCGTGACGAGTTCGGACACCGGCTTGCGCTTCTGGCGGAATGAAGGAGGCAACCGGAACCTGCTGTTGAAGCTGCGCCTCGTCGGCAACCGCTCGAACGCCACCTCGCTGGGGGTACGCGTCGAGCTGCTGGCGGGCGACTGGCGCACAAGCCGGACGGTGCGGCGGCTACCCCTTGAAGTCGGGGTCGGGCAGCACAGTCAGCTCGACGCGCTCAAAGTGCACTGGTTCGACCTATCCACGGCGAAGGTCGACGTGCCGGTCGGGCGGGACATGGTCACGGTGGCCGAGCCCACGCTCCCGACCGGTTCCTGCCCGTACCTGTACGCATGGGACGGCAAGGGGTTCAGGTTCGTGACGGACATCCTCGGCGCCGCCCCGCTCGGGCTGCCCCAGAACGACCACCGGTACGTGCCTGCCGACCCGGAGGAGCTGCTGGCGCTTGGCGACGAGACGAGGTTCCCGAAGCGGAACGGCGCCTACGAGGTCCGCATCACCGACGAACTGAGGGAGGCGCTCTATCTGGACGAGGCCCGGCTCATCGCCGTCGACCATCCGGGTGGCACGCTCGTCTACCCGACCAGCAAGATGCACGCCGCCCCGCCGTTTCCGAAGCACGAGCTTTGGACGCTGCGCCCGATCGGCACGCCGCGCCGGGCGTTGCGCAGCGACGGCCTCGACGTGACGGCGGCGCTCGCCCGGGTCGACAACCAGATGGTTTCGCCTGTGCGCCTGCGCCGGCCGCAGCTGCGCGGGCTGGCCGAGCCGTTTTCGGTCACGCTCGATTTCGGGCCGCTGCCGGTGAACCGCCCGTTGGTGCTGGCGCTGACGGGCTGGATTCACTTCGGGGGCGGGATGGCAAACATCGCCGCTTCGCTCGATCCCACGCTGCCGTTTCCTTTCCCCGTGCTCGAGGCGGAGCTTGCGGACGGAACCTGGCGGAAGGTGGACGTTGATGTCGGAACTCCCGCGGGCAAGACGAAGACCATCCTCGTCGACCTGGAGGACAAGCTGCCCGGGGGGACCCAGCGTCTCCGGCTCTCGACGGCCTTCGAAATCTACTGGGATTGCGCGCTGCTGTGCGAAAAGGCCGGGGCCGCGGACACACGCGAGTACGACCTGCAACCCGGGCGCACCGATCTGCACTGGCGCGGCTACGGCCGCTACGCCGACCTGCCGCCGTCGCTTCCCCTCACACCTGTCTACGACGAGGTCTCGCCGACGCCGCCCTGGGACCGAACTCCCGCCGGCTGGTTCACCAGGTACGGCGCGGTCGGGGATCTCGCAGGGCGGCGCGACGACCGGCTGGTGCTGCTCGGCGGCGGCGACGAATTGGCGGTGTCGTTCGACGCCGGGCGGTTGCCGCCGCCTGCGCCCGGCTCGACTCGCGACTTTTTCCTTCACGTGGTCGGATGGGACAAGGACGCCGACTTCCATGTGGGCCAGGGCTGGCAGCTCGGGCCCCTGCCGTTCCAGGGGATGGACGACCAGGCCTACGGGCACGAGCCGAGGCCCGGCAGAATCGACGACTCATGGATCAAGGCATACAACACGCGCTGGGTCGGACCGGTTGTTGTGAGCCCTGGCGGCATCGTGCGCGCAATACCCTGAGCGCCATGCAAGGCACCGCACGTCTTCCGGGGTTTGGCTGGTTGCGGCGCGGACTTCGCAGCCGGGCGTTGCTGGCCGCCGTGATTGGGGCGCTTGCCTCGGGAGCCGGGAGCCGCGCCATGGCCGGACAGGCCCCGGCACCGGGCGGGAGCATGGAGGTCCAGCCGCTCGCTCCCAGGCCACCCCGGGACGGCAAGACCCTCTTCACGATCATCCCGCCCGAGGAGAGCGGCCTGCGCACCGAGAACACGTACGACGACCCTGAAATCTGGGCTCGGCGCTCGCGCGAGTTCGATCTCGGGGCGGTCGGCACCGGGGTGGCCATAGGCGATTACGACAACGACGGCCTTCCGGATATCTTTGTCGTGAGCAAGACCGGGAGCTGCCGGCTTTTCCACAACCTTGGCAACTGGAAGTTTGAGGACGTCACGGAAAAGGCCGGGGTTGGCGACCACGGGGCGGCCGCCAGGACCTGGAAGCAGGGCGCGACCTTCGTCGACGTGAACAATGACGGGCTGCTGGACATCTATGTCTGCCGCTCCAATGCCCCGAACCTGCTCTACATCAACCAGGGGGACGGCACGTTCAAGGAGGAGGCCCATGCGTACGGCCTCGACGTCGCGGACGGCAGTGTCATGGCGTATTTCAGCGACTACGATCGCGACGGCTGGCTCGATGTCTTCATCCAGACCAACGTGCTCGATGCGGCGGCCCATCCGGAGGGCCAGCGGAGCTACCTCTTCCACAACAACCGAAACGGCACGTTCACCAACGTCACGGACCGCTCCGGCGTCGCCCCGGTCCGCGCGCATGGGAACTCGGCTGTTTGGTGGGATTTCGACGGCGACGGCTGGCCGGACCTGTATGTCGCGAACGACTTCGATCTTCCCGATGCCCTCTACCGCAACAACCGCGACGGCACGTTCACGGACGTCATCGCCCGCGTCGTGCCGCACACGCCCTATTCCTCGATGGGCTCGGACCTGGGCGACGTGATGAACGACGGGAGGCTCGGCCTTTTGGTTGCGGACATGGCGGCGACCGACCACGTGGAGGACCAGCGCGCAATGGCGGAATCGCGGGCTCGGATGCGCGTCCCGGCCGTGGGCTCGGAGGAGGTTCGCCAGTTCCCCTGCAGCGCCCTCTTCCTCGACACGGGGACGGGGCGGTGCCTCGAGGCGGCGCACCTCGCCGGGCTGGACGCGACCGACTGGACCTGGTCGCCCCTCTGGGAGGACCTGGACAACGGCGGGCGGGCCGACCTGTTTGTCACGAATGGGATGTATCGGGAGGTCCACAACCAGGATCTGATTGCGCGGAGGACGATGGCCGGCAGCCTGGCGGCTGGCGGACAGATTGTGCGGGACAGTCCGGTCTTCGCCAACAGGCACTTCGCGTTCCGCAACCTGGGTGGATTGCGCTTCGAGGAGGTTTCGAAGGCCTGGGGGCTGGACCAGAAGGGGGTGAGCTTTGGGTCCGCGCTGGGCGACCTCAACGGCGACGGCAACATGGACCTGGTGTATAGCAATTACCAGGGAGGAGTTACGCTGCTGCGCAACAACAGCGACACCGGGCACAGGATCATCTGCGCGCTGCGCGGCACCCGCTCCAACCGGTTCGGCGTCGGGGCGAAGGTGACGCTTGAAAACACGGCGGGCATCCAGGTCCGGACCCTGGCGCTGGGGCGCGGGTTCATGTCGAGCAGCGAACCGATCGTTCATTTCGGCCTGGGCGGGGATGATGTGGTCCGACGGCTCACGGTGCAGTGGCCCAGCGGATCGGTGCAGGTCTTTGAAAACCTTCCCGCCGATCGGCGGTTCATCATCACCGAGCCGTCCGGGACTCCCCTGCCGCCGGCGCCTGTGGCGCCGCCGGAGCCCCAGTTTACGGAGATGAGCCGTTCCGCCAATCTCTCCTGGACGGCGCCCGAGGAGCCCTACGACGAGTTTCTCGACCAGCGGCTGCTCCCGGCGGGGTTCAACCGCCGCGGGCCGGCAATTGCAGTCGGCGACCTCGACGGCAGCGGGCGCGACGGGGTCTGCATCGGAGGGACGACGAGCCAGGCTCGGCGGGTCCTTCTGCCTATGGGCGCCGGGGCTTGGGCGCCCGAGGCCTCTCCGGCGCTGGCCGCGCCTCCCGACGTGGATGACGGGCCGGTGCTTCTATTCGATGCCACCGGCGAGGGCCGGGAGGACCTGTTCGTGGCAGCCGGGGGAGCCAGCCAGCCGGCCGGGGCGGCGGAGTACCAGCCGCGCCTGTTCCTGAACGACGGGCACGGACACTTCCGACCGGCCCCGGAAGGGACTCTTCCGCAGCTGTCCATCAGCGCCGGAGCGGTCTGCGCCGCAGACTTTGAACGCAGCGGGAGGCTCGGGATCTTCATCGGGGGCAGGGTCTCGCCCGGACTCTACCCTGCCGCGCCCGAGAGCGCGCTGCTGGCGAACCGAGGGGGAAAGTTTGCGGACGTCACCGATGAAATTGCGCCCATGCTCCGCCATGTGGGCATGGTCACATCCGCCCTCTGGAGCGACGTCGACCGAGACGGCTGGCCTGACCTGCTTCTCACGCTCGAATGGGGTCAGGTGAAGTACTTCCATAACAACGGCGGAAAGAAGTTCGAGGATTGGACGGAGAAGGCGGGTTTCGCCTCGGCGGGGACGGGCTGGTGGCGGTCGATTGCGACCGCAGATTTCAACGGGGATGGGCGCCCTGATTTCGTGGTGGGGAACGTGGGCCTGAACACGCAGTACCACGCTGATCCGGAACACCCCGCCCTGCTTTTCTCCGGCGACTTTGCCGACCGCGGCTCCAACGAGCTTGTCGAGGCCTACTTTGAGGGGGGCCAGCTGTACCCGTGGCGCAGCCGCACGGACCTCGGCGCCGCGATCCCCTCCGTGCTCCAGCGCTATCGATCGAACAACGACTACGCCCGCGCGACATTGCCGGAGATCCTGGGAGCCGACCGCCTGGCGGCGGCGACGCGGCTGGCGGCCACGGAATTGTGCAGCGGAGTATTCCTGAGCCAGCCGGACGGCCGCTATCGTTTCGAGGCCCTGCCCCGCATTGCGCAAATCGCCCCGGCAGACGGGATTGTGGCCGGAGATTTCGATGGAGACGGACATGCCGACATCTACCTCGTGCAGAACTCCTATGCCCCTGCGCCGGCGATCGGCCGTTTTGACGGCGGCTTGAGCCAGCTTCTCCGCGGGGACGGCCGCGGCCATTTTGTGCCCGTCCCGCCAAACGAGAGTGGGCTCGTGGTGCCTGGCGATGCCAAGGCGCTCGCGGTGCTCGACCTGGGCGGCGCCGGCTGGCCGGGCTTTCTCGTTTCGAGGAACGGGGAGGCGACGCTCGCGTTTCAGAACCGGGGCGTTGCCGGCCGGCATTCGATCCGGGTCGTGCTCCAGGGGCGGCCCGGCAACCCGCACGCGGTGGGGGCGCGGGTCACGGCGGAGTATGCCGACGGCACAACCCAGACCGTGGAGGTCTGTGCGGGCTCGGGCTATTACAGTCAGTCGACTGCGGCCCTCTTCTTTGGCTGCACCGACCGGAATCCGCTGCAGCTCGTGCGAGTTCGTTGGCCGTCGGGTGCGACGACAACGAGCCCCAGTTGGGATGGAAAGAGTCCGGGGACACTCAGGCTGGTCGCGCCGCAGGAGTGAAGGGTGCCTTGGCCACGGCCATCGCAGTTTTTCAACCCCCTGCTGGCACCATTCACCCCTCAAAACCGTCACTCCGCCACATTCCCATATTGTTTTTGAAGTTGGATTGCTACTAGGTGCGCACCCTAGATGGCAACCCCGGCAGACCGAGTGATCGAGTCGATGCGGGTGCAGCAAGCACCGAAGGGGATCCAGGGAGCCCGAGCATCAGTTCAGCTACTGGATGTCATAATGTCATCGGGAGCGCGCGGATCAGCTTGTGTTGCCCGGCGCACCCCGTCCGGGTCCTTTTCTATATGAATACGACGAAACGGAATTCCGGATTCAAGGCCCACGGAGGCCATGTGCTTCAACTTCTGCTCGCGCTGACCCTGGCCGGATGCGGGCCAAAGTCGTCCGAGCCGACGCGAGGACCGGCGGGCGAACCGGCGGCGCCGCCGCCGTCCTTCTCGGTGACTCCCGCAATTCCCGCGGGTCCCAACGACTTGTTCGAGGATGTCACCGCCAGGGCCCGGATTGATTTTGTAAATCAGTTTTGTGACGACCGGATCGCCAACATCGTGGAATCCAATGGCTCGGGTGTTGCGGTGTTCGACTATGACAACGATGGTCTCATGGACCTCTACCTCGTCAACCCGGGTCCAATGCCGGGCGTGACGCACGAGACTCCCGGGACCCGGCGCCAGCCCAACCGGCTCTTTCACAACAACGGAAACGGTACATTCACCGACGTGACGGAAAAAGCCGGAGTCGGCGGCAGTGGATTCGGGGTTGCAGCCGCGGCGGCTGATTATGACGGCGACGGATTTGTCGACCTCTACGTCGTCAATGCTGACGGCAAGAACATACTCTACCATAACAACGGCAACGGCACGTTCACGGACGTCACCGACAAGGCCGGTGTGGGCAACGAGGGAGGAAATGGCATCGGCGCCACGTGGCTGGATGTCAACAACAGCGGCCGCCTGGACCTGTACGTGGGCAACTACATCAAGTTCAATCCGGACTACCATCTCTACTACAACCCGACCAGCTATCCCGGTCCCCTGGCCTATAAGCCGGAGCAGGACGTTCTCTATCTCAACAACGGTGATGGAACCTTCACCAACGCCAGCGAGGCGTCGGGCATCTCGGGACTGCCTCCGCATAGGACCATGTCCGTCCACCCTGTGGACTTCGACCGGAACGGCCATGAGGACCTATATATCTGCAATGACGCGACCCCGAACATGCTCCTCATCAATGACGGCCACGGGCATTTTCACGACGAGGCATTGAAGCGCGGCGTGGCCTTCAACGCCCTGGGCGAGGCCGCCGGCTCGATGACCGCCGCAATCGGCGACTGCACCGGCAACGGGATCCAGGACATCCTGGTCTCCCGCCTGGGCTACGGCTCACTATATGTGGGAACGGGGCACGGCGATTACGTGGACCGCATGATGTCCTCGGGACTCGGCCCGTTGACGGCGCAGTATGTCGGGTGGGGATGCAATTTCATCGACTTCGACAACGCCGGAAAGCTGGACGTTTTCATGGCCAACGGTGATCCCTTCCGGATGGTGGGCTGGCAAAGCCTGCTGCTGGAGAACGATGGCCAGGGGAATTTCAGCAATGCAGTGGACAAGGGCGGGGCCTATTTCCAAACGCCGGTCCGGGCGCGCGCAAGCGTCACCCTGGATTACGACAACGACGGCCAGATGGACCTGCTGGTGGGCCTGATGGGGGACCGGCCTGTCCTTCTTCACAACCGCAACCTCAACGGCAACCACTGGATCACCCTCTCGCTCCGCGGAACCAAGAGCAACCCGGCCGGCTGGGGATCTTTGATCGATTTGACGGCTGGCGGGAAGACGTACCTCCAGGAATGTCGCTGTCCCTCCGACTTTCTGAGCCAAGGGGATCCGCGCGTCCATTTCGGCCTCGGCAAGGCGCCGGTCGTGGAGCGGATCCAGATCAAGTGGCCCAGCGGCACGGTACAGACGCTGACCAACATCCCTGTCGATCAGATCCTCAAAGTGACCGAACCCCTCCCCTAATGAATTCACGCGCACGCATTTTGTTTGGCGCTGCAGCAATCCTGCTGGCGGGCTGCCGGCAGGAGGCGCCGGACGGCTCCCTGGTCCTGACGCAGACCCCCGTTGGCATCCCGCCTCCCAAGGCGGCCACGGTGTTGGATGTCCGCTACCCGCCGGGAAGCCGGGTGGTCCTATTGGTCCCGCCGTTCCGGCCGGACACCGTCCGGGAACTATCCACAGGACTGGTCGCCGCAGGCGACCCCTGCGTCTCCTGGGACGGCCGCTGGATCTATTTTGCCGGAAAGGGCTCGGACGGAGCCGACTGGCAAATCTACAGGGTCCATGCGGGCGGCGGTCAACCCGAGATCGTGACCCGTATGCCCGGCGGGGCGATGGATCCCGCCATCGCGGCCCATGAGGAGCTGGTCTTCAGCTCGCCTGTGCCCACGGCCGGCCAATTATGGACGTCCCCGACGCCGGCCGCCCTCTACGGGCAGATCCCGGGCCAGGCGCCCGGCCGGCTCACTTTCGGCTCGGACAGCGCTGTAGGCGCAACCGTCCTGCGCGATGGACGGGTTCTCTTCGTCTCCGCCGAACCCCGTGACAACCTCCACTCTCCGCGGCATTTGTGCCTTTTCACAATCAACAATGATGGCACCGAGGTCACCGCCTATGCCTGCCAGGACGCCGGAGTGGACTTTATCCGGCGCCCCCGTGAGCTGGGGGACGGCCGGATCGCCTTTCTCGCCGAGCGCGTGGAGGACCCGGGACCCTTGGGCTGGGCGGAGGGCGTGAGATCGGCGGCTCCGTTCGCAACGCGAGGCTCCCTGTTGCCATTTCCGAGCGTCGGCTGCGTCTCCGTGGAGCCGGTGTCGAAAGAGGACCTCCTGGTCTGTGCCGAAACGGGCGGCTGGGTCGGACGTTCCATGACAACCAACGCGGCGGTCTTTCGGATCGCGGGCAACGCCGCAGGACTTGGCACCCCGCTCCTTGAGGATCCGCAATGGAACAGCATCGAGGCCACTCCTGTCGAGGCGCGGGCCGAACCCGCCGGACACACGTCCGCCGTGATGCCGGGAGCGCACCACGGCACCCTGCTGTGCCTGAACGTCAACGACAGCAGCGATCCTGCCGTCGGTATGAACCCCGCCCCTGCCGCCGAGCTTAGGGTGTTTGCATTGGGGGCTTCGGGGGAGCAGCGCGTCGTGGGAAACGTGCCGGTCGATTCCGACGGTTCCGTGATCGTGCAGCTTCCCACGGAAATGCCCCTGGGCTTCGACACCCTCGACGCCGGGGGACGTGTGCTGCGACACCAGCCGGCGGCTCTCTGGCTCCGGCCCGGGGAGAATCGGGCCTGCGTCGGCTGTCATGAGCCGCGCAACCATTCGCCTAAAGACATCCGCCCGCTGGCAACAATGCACGGACCGGCACACCTGGAGTTCACCGCACCATGAAGCTTAAACCAATCACCATCTTCGCAACGCTCCTGTTGCTGGCCGGGGCCGGGGCTGCAACGGGCGAATACTATTGGGGAATCGGCCACGAACAGCGGATGTCGGGCCTGCCCCACCTCGGCTATGTCTCCTGCGATCATTGTCACGGGCGCACCCTGGCCATGCTGCCATGGGCGAAGACCCGCACCCACCACGACGCGCCAGGCGGCATCGCAGTCTCCCCGGACGGAAAGACGCTGTTCATCGCCTTGGACGACAAGGACGAGGTCGCCGAGGCCGACGTGGCTTCGCTCTCCGTGACCCGCCGCGCGAAGGTCTCCGGCGGGCCGTTCGGGCTGGCGCTGGACGCGACAGGCGAACGGCTATTCGTGGCCTGCAGGAATCAGGACCGGGTTGCCGTGCTCGCCAGGCGGGACCTCAAGGAACTGGATTCCATCGCAGTGGGCATCCGCCCGACAGACGTCGCCTTTTGCCAGAGCGCGGCCGGCGACCGGTTGATTGTCCCCAATTCCGGCAGCAACGACATCTCTGTGCTTTCGCTTTCGCCTCTGCGCGAGTTGGTCCGGACTGCGGCGGGACGCGAGCCGTATGCTGTTGCGCCGTCCCCCGACGGCGGGCGCGTGTCCATTGCGAATCGACTGGCGGTCCACGACGAGCTCCTGAGCCAGCCCGCGTCCGAGATGACGGTCCTCGACCCGGCCAATGGACACGTCCTCAACCGGGTGGAGCTTCACTCGGCCCACTTGGCGGAAGGCATCGCCGAGGTGCCCTCACGGGGGTGGACCCTGAATTCCCTGGTCCGGGTGCGTAACCTGGTTCCGATCACCCAGGTGAAGGACGGGTGGGTCATGTCCACCGGGGTGGCGATCACCACACGGGACGGCGAGGTGACGCAGGTGCCATTGGATGAGGCGAACGCCTATTTTTCCGATCCCTCGGGGATCGTCGCCAGCCCCGACGGAAGGTGGGCCTATGTGGCGTCGGGCGGCGCCGACGTGGTGACGGTCCTCGACCTCGAGCGCCTGGGAGCGTGGCTCACCCAGGCCGATGCGGCGGAGCGAAACGACGCCATGGAAAACATGGCGCTGTCCTATCGGTATGTCGTCGCGCGGATTCCGACCGGCTGCAACCCGCAGCACCTGGCGCTTTCCCCGGACGGCCGCCGCCTCTTCGTAGCCGAGCGACTCGACGACCGCGTTCTTGTTGTGGATACGGCGAGCCTCAAGCCGGTCGGCCGGATTGTGCTGGGCGACGGCGGAGGCGACGATCCCGTCCGCCTGGGCGAACGGGTCTTCACGCGGGCGCGCTACACGTTCCAGGGCCAATTCTCGTGCCGCTCGTGCCACCCGGACGGGCGGATGGACGGCCTCTCCTATGACTTTGACGGCAGCGGTGTCGGCGACAATCTGCTGGCCAACCGCAGCCTGTGCGGCGTGGCCGGGACGGAACCGTTCAAGTGGAACGGGAAGAATCCCACGCTGCAGTTCCAGGATGGTCCGCGGTTTGCGCGGGTGCTGATGCGGACCGACCCGATCCCCCAGCCACAACTGGACCAGTTGGCGGCGTTCATCCTGCATCTCCCGCCGACGCGCACGGTCCCGTGGGCCCGGGTGGGCCAGCCGCTGACGCCCGCGGAGGAGCGCGGTCGCAAGCTCTTTTTTGCGACGCAACGCACAGACGGCAAACCGATTCCCCGGGCCCTGCAGTGCCAGACCTGCCATCGACCCCCGCTGTACACGGACCGGCTGCTCACCTCCGTGGGCACGCAGGGGGCCCGCGATTCCTCGGGCACGTTTGACACGCCACACCTGATCGGGGTCGCCGCCGCAGGCCCCTACCTCCACGACGGCCGGGCGAAGACGCTGGAGGAAATCTGGACCGTCTACCAGAAGGACGACCAGCACGGAGTCAGCAGCTACTGGACGAAGATTCAATTAAACGACCTGGTCGAATACCTCAAGACGCTCTAGGCACCACCATGAAAACCCAACCCAATCCCTCAACCCGCGCCATTGCGGGTATTGTGCTACTCCTCTCGCTCCTATCGGGGGCGGGCGTTTCCGGGCAGACTGCGCCTGCGCCCGGGGGAACATCGGGCTTTCCCATCCCCGTCGTGACGCGGTTCGAGAACTTCGGCGAGAAGGATGGTCTCCCGTCGCACAAGATTCATTGCGTCCTTAAGGCAAGCGACGGAAGGCTGTGGCTCGGCACGAACAACGGGCTGTGCGTGCGCGAGGCGGATGGCAGGTTCCACACCTACGGAACGAAAGACGGCCTCAGCAACCCGACCGTGCTGTGGATCGCCGAGGACACCCGCACCGGCGACCTGTGGGTTGCGACCATGCAGGGCCTCTCCCGCTTCAGTGGAGGTCAGATCACCGTGTTTACGCAGACCAACAGCGGACTGCCGAACAACGTCGTCTACGGGGTGGCGGTCATCGGCGGCACGGTCTGGGCGGCGACCGCCGCCGGGACCGGTGCTTACGATCTCAAGACCAAGGGCTGGAAACTGTACAATGAGACCAACTCGGACATGAACGAGCCTTGGTGCTACTCACTTGCCCAGGGGAAGGGCGTCGTCTACCTCGGCATCTGGGCAGGCGGGATCGTGGAGCTGGATCCGCGCACCGGCAGCTTCAAGGCCTATCGCGATCCCGACGGCGATTTTCACATCCAGCTGACGTGCAACAGCGGCCCTGTCGTCGACGTCACCTCCGGGGTCGCGTTCGACGACGGCATTCTCTGGCAGTCGAGCTATTTCGGGGCGTCGCGTTACGACACCGCGCGTGCGACGTGGCTCACCTGGGTCGAGAACAAGTCGCCTCTCCTCTCAAACTTCGTCAACACGGTCTTCGCCCATGGCCGGGTGGCCTGGCTGGCGACCGATCGCGGCCTCTCGGTGACCGACAGCATCAATTGGGTCAATTATACCGTTGACGAGGCGGGCCGGGGCGTGGTCCGGATCTACCGGCCCGGGAAGGATCCCGAGACCATCACCACGACGACGGCGTTGGCGGATGGCTTTGTGACGGCCATCTGGGCCGATGACCACGAAGCCTGGATCGCCACCGACAACGGGTTGAGCCACGGCGTCTTTGCCACGCCAGCCATCGTACCGGCCGTTGCCTCAACTCCTTGAGCCCGTTCATCCACCAGGAGACTCCCATGAATATCTTCAAATTGTGTCTGGTCGCTCTTCTCGCTTCCGCTTCCATTGGTGCTGCGAAAGCCCAATCGCCGTCGGCCGACCCGTCGGCATCGTCCCGCTTCATCTACGGGACCCCAGGCGAATTGTATCCTGCCTTCGGCGGCGTGCCGAAGGTGTTCTGGCCGTTCAGCAACATCGAGCCGTATCAACGCTACTTCGTCACCCGCACGCCGTTTCGGGGTCCCGGCCGGGATTACCCGCCGCCACCGGATCTGAAATCGCTCCGGATCGGCCTGATCGATTCCCCAAAGGTCGGCGCGAATTGGGGCAGGAGCGAGCGCACGCGGGCCGGCATCGTTCAGGCGATCGAGGAGGCGAACCGGGAGCGCCAGCCGGGCGAACTGCCGTTTGAGCTGGTCGAGCACGTAGGCTTCGCCCAATGGGGTGGCGCCGCAAATCTCGCTGCGCTCCTTGCGGACGAGAAGGTCCTTGGCTACCTGGGCATGATCGATGGAACCGACGCGCACGTCGCTTTGCGCGTCACGCTCAAGACCGAAATTGTGATGATCAACACCTCGGATCCGGATCCGACCCTGACCGAGACGCAGATTCCATGGCTGCTCCGGGTGCTGCCCGACCAGCGGCAGGAAGAATCGAAGCTGGCGGATTTGATCGTCCACCGCTGTGGCTGCAGGCGCATCGCCGTCCTGCGCGCGGGCGACCGTTTCGCCCGCGTCGGAGCCAACATGTTCGACAGTTTCGTCCGCCGGCTGGGCTGTCCCGTTGTGCAGGAGTTGCTCTTCGTCCCCGGCAAGACCGACATCACCTACCAGCTCGCCGCAATCAAGGAGGCCCAACCCGACGCGATCTTCTTTCTCGGTGAGCCTGCCGACATCGGTCGATTTGCCAGACAGTTCCGCGAGGCGGGGGTCAAGGCGCGGTTCTTTGGCACGGACCTGTTGCTGGAAGACAGCTTCCTGAAGAACGCCGGCGACGCGGCGGAAGGCACGATGTTCACCTCCATCTTCGATCCCGACCGCAAGGATCCGCTCTGGGTCGGCTTCGCAGCCCGCTACAAGGCGCGCTGGGGCCACGAGCCCGATGTCTATGCCGCCTACGCATACGACGGCGCCCAGATCATGCTCAGCGCAATTCGCCGCGCGGGTCCGAACCGCTGGCGCATTCGCGATCTCGTGTGCAATCTGGACTATTATCAGGGCGTCACCGGCTGGATGCGATTCGACGGCACAGCTTCCAACACCGCACCGGTGCGCCTCGTGCAGATTGAGCATGGAAGGCCTGTCTTCGAGCCGCAGCCGGAGTTCTCGCCCCCAATCGCCCAGAGCCTCTAGCACGTGCCAATCGGATTGCGTTGCCTGCTCGGTTGGCTGCTCGTCGCCCCGCTTGCCGGCGGCGCCGAAGCGCCTCGGGTGACGCTTGGGCTAGTGGCGCCGCCGTCCGAACCGGATGCGAAGAGCCTGCTGCGCGGAGTGCAACTGGCCGTCGCCGAGGCGAGCGAACGCGGTCAGGCGCCCGTTGGACTGGAGGTGCGGAGCGAGGAGGGCCAGTGGGGAACCGCCGGCAACGATGCGGTGATCCTGGTTTCCGAGCGCCATGTGGATGCGATCCTCTCGCCGTCCGACGGGGACACGAGCCACCTCATTCTCCAGGTTTCCGGCCGTACCCAGGTGCCGGTGGCCAGCGTGTGCTCCGACTCGTCCGTCACGGCTGCCGGGGTCATCTGGGCCATACGCGTGGTCCCGCGCACGGATCAGGAAGTCGAGACCCTGTTTGATGCGGCGCAAGGACGGGGCCGCTCGCCACTTCATTGGTGGGCGGTCGTCCCGGCGGGGCGGCCGGGACGTCCCGTTCGCCGCGACTTGGGGAAGGCTGCCCGCCTCACCTCAACCCATCTGGACCGGGTGGTGGATGGCGGCGGCCCGAAGACCGATGTCACCCCCCTTGTCCACACGATCGTCGCGGCGGCTCCCGACGGGGTGCTCCTCTGGCTGCCGCCATCGACGGCGGGAACGATGGTCGCGGCGTTGCGGGGCGCGGGGTATGGCGGAATCGTGGCCGGCCCAACCCCGCTTGATTCGCCGGATTTCTTCGCGGCCGCCGGGGCCGCGGCGAACGGGGTCCTCGTGACAACTTTCCATGTCGACGCGGGTTCCGACGCGCGGGCGGAGGCGTTTGGGAGGCGGTTTCAGGAGAGATTTTCCGCCAAGCCAGATTTCAGCGCGGCGGCAGCCCATGATGCCGCCCAGGTGCTTATTGAAACTCTGCGCCGGGCCGGGAATGGCGCCGGCGACCGGCAGTTTCCGCTTTCCCATGCCACCGAGGGGGTCACCGGTGTCCTCCATTTCGACAGCCTTGGCAACCGGACAGACGCACTGCAGGTGTTGACCTGCCGGGAAGGCCGGTTTGTTTCCTTTTCGGAGACAAAACCATGAAACCTGAAAACCGGGTCGCCTTGCCGACCGCGCTCACCTTAGCCGTCGTGTTGGTTGCCCTCGCACTGTCCAGCAAGGGCGCCGACTCAGGCGCTGCGGCCGCTTTGGGCGACGCCCAGGCTTCAGGCTCATCGTCGAACGCAGCCATCAGCCCGCAGGACCAGGCCGACGCCCTCCATTTCGTCATCGCGACGGACAGGGAGCTGTACTGCCGGGAGTACTTCGCGAAGCCGGGTAACTCCTGGCCTTCGCCTTCCGAGATGCTTCGACGGGCTGCCGAGTCCATTCAGATCAAAGGGGCCGAGTTCAGCTACGCCCTGCGCTTCCTCCACGCGTCCGATCCGCGGGACGAGCCCCAGACCGAGCTGGAGCAGCGCGGCCTCGCCTTCGTCGCCAGCCATCCCACCCAGAATTACTACGGGCAGGAGATGCTGGGCGGCCGGCGGTACTTCACGGCCGTCTATCCGGACACCTGCCAGGTCGGGGAAACCACGGGTGGCATTGTTGTGCGCGTCCCGCTGGAATTCTGATCCAACCAGTTTGGGCCGGCATGCGCCACCGATTGGCGTGACTCCCAACGTCTTGCAATGCACTGCATGACATAGGTGAACACCCACTAGCAGGTCATCCGTAGCTTCGGGATAATCCTCCGATGGTCATCGTGCCCCAACAACAGCCGCCCGGGGGCATGCGCCCATGAAAGTGAAAGGCAAGGTCCTCGCTGCGCTTGTCGGCATCGTTCTGCTGGCGGTGCTCGGAGTGGTCATACCAGTAAGGGCTTACAGGCAGGTTGTAGCTGCGGGTGAGGCACGGAGGCATTCAAACGAAGTCGTCAAGGGGGCAAACGATCTGCTTTCCGAGTTGAAGGATGCGGAGACGGGCGAACGAGGCTACTCGCTGACCGGCGAACCCACCTTCCTGGAGCCGTACAACAGCGCCAGACCCCGAATTCAGAGCGATCTGGAGACGTTGCTCCGGATAACCACAAACAGTTTAGCACGCGAACATCTGGAAGCAATGGTCCCATTGATCGAATCCAGAATGAAGGAGTTGGCGTCGATGATCCGTGTGGTGGATAGTGGCGACAGGGCCGCTGCAAGGGCGTACATCGGCGGCGGCACGGGCAAGCGCCTGATGGATGCGGTCCGGGTCGAGATGGCCACCTTTATTCAGATCAAGGAGACCGAGTTGGCGGCGCAGGAGGTGATCTTCCAATCTCAAATGCGCATCCTATTTGTCGTCATCGCGGTTGGCAGCGTGCTTGGGCTGTCGGTTGCGGTATTGCTTGCCTATCTGATCTATCGGGGCGCGCAGAATCGCCTGAAAGACGAGATCCATCTTGAGACCAGCCGGCTCCTGGAGATTCAGAGGGAAACGAGCGGCCACCTGCAACGTGCCAATGATTCCCTGCAGGCCAGTGAGGAGAGGCTGGCGGTGATTGTCCGTTCCATCGGCGACGGCTTGCTTGCGACCGACGCCAAGGGGCGGATCGTATTCCTGAACCCGGTTGCCGAGCAGCTCACCGGCTGGACACAGGCGGAGGCCGCCGGTCTCCCGGTCGACGAGGTATTCAACATCGTCAACCAGGAGACCCGGAAACCCTGTGTGGTCCCGGTGACTGCGACCCTTGAGCACGGCACGATCCAGGGGCTTGCCAACCACACCCTCTTGATAGCGCGAGACGGTTGTGAGCATCCGATCGCAGACAGCTGCGCACCCATGCGCGACCACAACCACGTGGTAACCGGGGCGGTGCTGGTGTTCCGGGATGTCACCAATGAGTACGCGGCGCAGAAGGCGATTCAGCAGTCCAATCAGGAATTGCAGGGCGCAATGCTGGCTGCGGAAAAGGCCAATCTCGCCAAGTCGGACTTCCTCTCGAGCATGAGCCACGAGCTTCGCAGCCCGCTGAATGCAATCCTGGGCTTCGCGCAACTGATGGAGTCGTCG
>Ga0302320_10004119_pt1 | contig 33100 bp, 32 predicted proteins | sample Bog_T0_3_FD_202130 | JGI IMG/M metagenome (GOLD analysis project Ga0302320, IMG submission 202130) | Peat permafrost microbial communities from Stordalen Mire near Abisko, Sweden - Bog_T0_3 | ecosystem: Environmental > Terrestrial > Soil > Wetlands > Peat | place: Sweden: Abisko, Stordalen Mire... | reverse complement strand
TCGATAGTTGCGCCCGCGTCAGAGAAACCGTTCCTTCCTTCGCTTGCGGCCAGATGAAGCGTCCGCGTTCCAATCGCTTCGCGAACAGACATAGACCGTCTTCATCGGCCCATAAAATCTTGATCGTATCGCCCCTGCGCCCGCGAAAAACAAAGACGTGCCCGGAAAACGACTGCTGCTTGAGTATCATCTGCACCTGCGCACTCAGCCCCGGAAAGCCGCGTCGCATATCGGTCACGCCAGCGGCAATCCAGATGCGCGTGCCTGTTCGCAGTTCGATCACTTACGCAAGCTCTCAAGAATCGCTTGCAGCGCCGCACGGTCCGCACCGTGCTCCACGGTGATCGCGACACGGCCGGGAAACTCAATGTGAATCGCGCCCGATGAAACTAACGGCTCTTGGCTGACGATCTGCTGCCGCTCAACCAGGCCCGCTGAACCCGACGCCGAAACGATCACCGGCAACAGCGATGATGCCTGCTCCCTGGCCGCCACCAGTTCTCCGGCGCGATAGGCTCGCCGCCACTGAAATACCTGATGCGAGTTCACGCCCTCGGCCAGCGCCACTCGTGCCACGCTCTGTCCTGGCTGTAACGTCAACTCCACAATCCGTCGCTTCTCTGCGACAGATCGCCGCATACGCACCTTGCTCGCTTCCATATCTCCATCGTTGCAATGCAGCGAACGCATGTCGAGGGTGGAAACACAAGACGCTTACGTTGCGGCGAAGGCGGAGGTGCAAGCGGCGGGGAGGTGGCTCAAGCATACCGCCGACCACAGCTGGTAACTATACATTCACTGTAGCCGCAACCGACTCGACCAACGCCAGGATCACAGCTTCGACAACAATTTCGATCATCGTCCAATAAGAAGGAATCTCAAGAATCCAGAGGTTGGGAGTTGAGGAGCTTTCACTCCATCGCGCCCAGCCTCAACCTTTGCGAATCGGCTTGAAGAACTCCCAAGTTCCTATAGATGGAGTGGGTCTACCTGCCTTCCCGCTCATGAGGCAGCACTTTGATTCTTTCGCGCAACGCCCACTGTGCCGACTGGCGAACCTGTTCAACCCGTTCGAGGACGTGTTTGCGCTTCCCTTCGTCTATCGACACCCGGAAGGATTGCCGGCCATCCGGGGTCTTGATTACCGCAACCCTCAGATTGCCGCCGACGTTTGCCTCCGGTTCTGGTTCTTGAGACGCTTTCAGGATCTGGAGAAGTTGTTGGCAGTGGGCGGCAGGCTGGAGGCACGAAAGAAGCAGGTGTACATCGGCTTCATTCGTGAAGAGCATCTCGTTCGTCTCCTCGTTTTGCAATCTGGTTTCAAAAGCATGGAGGCGAGTAGCCTTGATTTGGAGAGGATTCGCCAGGAGTTTTCGTTGGTACAGGGCGTCTCGCATCTCCGGGTCGGTAAACTCAACGAAGATGCCGTTCTGGACGGCCACTTTGACCACCTGCCGCTTCCAATCGTCCCTTCCTGTGCAAGCGATGCGCGATCCATACTTCTGGACGGCCATCTCCAACCCAAAGACGATTGCGGCCTCACTCTGATTGAGCACGGTCACGCGCCGGCCACGGTCGATGACGGACAGCTTGCCATTGAGCGTGTACGAGACATCCCCAGTGGTCCGGTTGATCGTCCATATCCGGGCTGTGGCAATCTGCTCGGCGAGATTCTCCGCCCGCTGCTGAGCAGCGAGCCGTTGTTGCATAAATTCAGACCAGTCCGACTTTTCTTCATCCGTCTCCGGACCAAGATGCAGCGCCTTAGTTTCGAGCCTGGCCTCCAGCCGCCGCTGGTTTCGCTGATCCGCATAGCGCCAACCGCGCAATTGTGCCGCTGCCCGCGCATCGCCCTCGGCGGCGCACTCGGCAACCCATGTGCGCAGGTTCTTCGGAAACTGTGCTTGGCGCGTCTTCTGGGTGGACGATTTGAGCGTTCGCAGCTCGATGACGGAAGCGGCTACAGCCTCCGAGAGCAGGATCTTCTTGGCTGGCCACGGTTGCTCCAACGCGCGAATTTCCTTTTTGCGTTGCTTCAGCCGGGCGAGGGTCTGCTGTCGGTCCTCTCTGCCCTTCGCAGTAATGCCCTTGCAGACTGCCCTTTGCTGATTTCTGTATTGATTGTACTCGGCCATGAGAGCGTTCCTGTCCCGGAGTCGTTGCTCTCTTCGTTCCTCACGCTGCGCCTGGTTACGAACGGAAGTACGTCCGGTATTTGCCGCAGTAGGCGGAAGCGATGTCGAAGGTTCTATCCACGGACCGAGAAGCTGTTCGGTCGCCTTACGATTCTGTTTACCTGCGAAGTTATGACGGAATACGTCGGATGCTTTCACGCGGATGGTATGGTCGATGGCGAGGACAGTATACCCGCCCGCTTCCCCTTTTTCCATGCGGAGATGAGATTTCGCAAGAAGCGTATGGAGGGCTTCCCACGAGGCGCTCTGGCGAGTTAGCAGCGTTCGCACATGCGGAGCAACTTCTCGACGTATGTAGGATTGCAGAGACTCTTCATCGTGATAATGCTCGTACTTTGCGGCGGCGCCCGTCGGGTGTTGTTGAGTAGTTCGTGACGCATGGCGTTCTGCTTTCGATGCCGGCACGGCCATTTTCCTATCCTCGTCCCAGCGCATTGGACCAGGCGTGTGGGACCAACCATACTTGGCTTCAAGATGGCGAACTGCGCCATCGAGAGTGATCCAATCTCGGTACGGAGTATGGGCTTTGAATGTTTCGGGATGAACTCTGTTTACCATGAGGTGAATATGAAAGTGCTTCTTGTCGTCGTGAGCGACGACAACGTACTGGTGTTCCTTGAAGCCAAGTTGGTTCAGCGTGTACAAGGCAGAATCAACCCACTCGGCGCGCGATGGACGTTCTCCTGGAGGCCATGCCAGTTCATAGTGGAAAACCGCGTCGTTGCAACGTGGGTTTAGGGATTCGACTCCTTTCATCTCGGCGGCGGCTGTGTCGATACCGACGAGGTTGTGCGACATTACGACATCTCCCCGAAGGAGAGTCTTGCCGGTTTCCTGGTCGCGTTCCATTGTGAGGTAATTCAGCAGTCGCTTAAAGCTGCTTCTCGACTTCTGCTTGCTCGGTTGGACTTTGGCAATCACGTACACTCCCCGGCGTTGGCCTGTTGGGTGATCTTTCTGAATCCTCGTCGTTTTTGACAATTGTCCGCAGCGTTGCGGTGATCCCAGCGAGAACCGAATTCAGTTCGCTCCGAAGTGTGCCCTCCTGGGGATGGCCGGTTATTTGCATGAGCAGATGTTTTTGCAGGCCGCACAAGCTGCTCAGGCGGGCGACAGCCTTGTCGCTTACTCGCGAGTGGAGTCGTTTATTTAGCGAACATCTTCGCAAGTATTCGCTCACGGTGAGTCCGGCTTTCTGCGCTTGTGTATGCAGAATTCCCTTTTCGTCACTCGTGACACGTATGTGGATTTCCGATGTGACGCCTTGCGCTCGCTTTGGTCGTGGCATTGTGCATTGTCCTTTCAGTGGGGTCTCGGGGCGTAGCCCTGAGCGAGATGCGCAACCATTTCCCCGAGTAGCCGCAGGCGGATTGGGAAAATGGTGGTGAAGACGCGAAACCCCGCAGGGGTTTTGTGGCTACAGCGCCTACCTCGCCGTGCCTCTTAACGATTCCAGCTTCTCCGGCAACACCTACAACTTTACGATGATACATATCTGATGTCAAATAGTGCTATACTGTATTTGCTTCGTTGCTGGCAAGGAAAGGGTGAAAGTAGATGGAAAAACGACGCCGCAACCCTCAAACGCTCTCCGCAGAACAATTTGAGACGCTTCGCACACGCTTGGATGAGAGAGGGAACGTACCTCCCCCGCAACCTGAGTTCTACATGATGGGGGAGATCGTGCGGGGCGTATACCCGCAGTTGAAAAAATTGCGGGAGAACGGCTACACGCTGAAGATGTTGGTCCGTGTTTTTGAAGAGAACGGCGTCACAATCACAATCCACGCCCTTTCGACCTACCTCAAGAACCTGGCGCTACCAAAGGAACTCGCTTCAACAAAATCGGCCAGTAAGGGCACGGTGGGGTCACCAACCGTTGAAGTAAGGCCTGGGCAATTCCAAATGAAACCAGACGTAACGACGTAAGAAAGGAGAGAGGTAAATGGCACGAGTTTTCTTTGTAACTGGCAGCAAAGGTGGTGTGGGGAAGTCGGTGGGCGCGATTGCACTTCTCGACTACTTCGAGATGAGAAACCGGCAAGTCTCGTTGGTGGAGACCGATACAGCCAACCCGGATGTTGGCAAAGCCTACCAGAAAGATGTCAAGTCGTTTTCATTGGTAAACCTCGACGAGAACGAAGGTTGGCTCGATCTTCTGGACATAGTGGACGCGAGCAAAAACGATGATGTTGTCGTCAATACCGCCGCAAGAAACAATGAGGGCGTGAACCGGTACGGATCGATGTTCGATGAAAAACTGAACGAGTTGGGATGGCCCTTCATTTCGCTGTTCCTCATAAACCAGCAGCGAGATAGTTGCGAGATGCTGACCGAATACATGAGCGTGGTGAAGCACGGCACAATTCATGTTGTTCGTAATCGGTTCTTCGGCATAGCCCCATCACTCTTCGAGTTGTACGACACGTCGCCTCTGCGGCAGGCGGTGGAGGCAAGGGAAGGACTGTCGTTGTACCTTCCGCAATTGGCTACGCGCGTAACCAATCTCGTACAGAGTAGCCGACTGACACTCGAAAAGGCGCGGGAATCTGCAACGCTTGGAAGCCGCGCAGAGATTGAACGGTGGCGTCGCGAATGTGCCCTGAACATCTTCGATAAGGTCTGTGGCGATGATCTCAACAAGTGATGATCTGTACAGCGTTTTTCTTGCGGATTTGTCGGAGAAAGAGCGTGACCGCGTTCGGCGTTACGCAGACAACTTCGGCATTGAGCCGACCGATGCCGTGTGGGCTTTGATGGTCGTGCTCGGTCGGTACAGCGATCTGTACGAGGCAGTTCCGGGAAAGATCAATGTAACCGTGCAGGGCATCCTGGAGAAAATTCAGTCGGTCGCCGCTGCTGAAGCTGAGTCTTCTAGGGTCCGCTTGCAGGCGTCTTTAACGGATGCCGTAGTTGGCGCGGCAGAGTCCGTGGCGGCCAGGAATGGCCGCCGCGAACTGGTGAAATGGAGTGCCATTGCGTCCACGGCTGGGATATTTGTTTTCGCCGTCATGTTCGCTATTGGGTATTGGCTCGGGTTCGATCACGGTCGTGCTCGCGGCTTCAATGCCGGCGTCGAGGGGCATCTTGTAGCGTCGTGGGCGCTATCCGCGGATGGTTTGCGGGCATACGAGCTTTGGAAAACCGGCGATCTGGAACATTTGACCGCCTGCAACCGGCCCGGCTGGAAGCTGGAATTCGGCGTCTGTTACCCCAAGGCTGTCGAAGGCAAGCTGTATGGTTGGCGCGTTCGGTGAGGCCGGACGTAAATCGAGTGCAACTCAACAAGTAGGAAAGGTGAAAGGCTCATTATGGAATCGTCTCCGCGTTATCAACCATCTGCCGACAAGAAACCTGAAATTCGCGCCGAAGAGAAGTTGCTCCTGAGTCGGCGTGATGCTGCGCATGTTCTCTCCATCAGCCAGCGTGCGCTGGATTACCTGGTAGCCACTCGCCGCCTGCCGACAAGAAGAATTGGCGGACGTGTTCTGATTCCGATGGCTGACCTCCGAAAGTATGCCCGCGCCGACCATCCAGAGCCGATTGTGGGCTGAGATGGGCTATGACCGAACCAACGCGCAAAATCATCGAAGCGATATTGCGGCAGGCATAATGGCGACGATCAAAACATACGCGACAGCGGGAGCATTTCGAGTGGCCCTCGAAGAGCGCCTCCGGCAGAGGTCGCAGGATGTCGATGCACCTTCGCAAATGGTTCAAGACGCAATATCTTGGCCTCCGCCCATCCCTTGTGCGTTCATAATAGTAGACGTATTAAGATAAAGCGTTCATAATTGTGAATGTAATGAATGGTGATAATGTCATGGATGCTCTACCGATTCCCGTCAAAAGCGCTTTGGGCAAGCTCGGAGCCGACATCCGGGATGCTCGATTGAGGCGCCGCATTCCAGTAGCGGTCATGGCCCAGCGCGCCTTTATCTCCCGTACCACTTTGGTGAAGGCAGAGAAGGGAGATCCCGGTGTTGCGATGGGCACCTATGCCGCCATCCTGTTCGCGCTGGGGATGCTCGACAGGCTCCACGATTTGGCCAGCTCAAAAACCGACGAGGTCGGCCTGGCGCTGGAAGAAGAGCGATTGCCCAAGAGGATTGATCTTGGTCCCCGGCGCGCGAAGAAAGCCCAACCAGAAAGCGAACAAGCGAGGTTGTAAATGGACCAGCAAATCTTCGTCTACGTTGACCTCGACGGCACGTCGCATCTGGTTGGCCGGTTGTGGCTGCACAATCGCAAGCGAGTCGAGAGCGCCACCTTCCGCTATGACGAAGAGTGGCTGCGGAACCCAGCGCGATTTCCTCTGGAGCCTGCGTTGCAGATGGACGCCGCGCCTCACCACACTGCGGCGGGCAAGAGTCTCTTCGGAGCGATTGGCGATTCGGCTCCTGATCGTTGGGGACGAGCCTTGATGATGCGCTCCGAGGCCCGGCGTGCAAGAAACGCAGGCGAGCCGTCCCGCACTCTTTGGGATGCCGACTATCTCCTCCTGGTCGATGACGAAACCCGGATGGGCGCGTTGCGGTTTGCCGCGCAAGAGGGCGGGCCGTTTCTGCGTGAGGCCGCGGATCATCGCACACCGCCATTAATCGAGCTTCCGGCGCTGCTTGCCGCCAGTGAACACGTCTACGACGAAGTCGAATCCGAAGAGGATCTCCGCCTTCTGCTTGCGCCTGGCTCATCGCTGGGCGGCGCTCGCCCAAAGGCTTCCGTGCGGGACCGGGATGGACAGTTCGCGATTGCAAAGTTCCCGCACCACAGTGACCGCATTCAGACGGTTCTTTGGGAAGCTGTCGCCTTTCGCCTGGCCGCTGCTGCCGGCGTTCAAACGGCAACTGCCAGAGTCGAACGAGCCGCTGACCGGCCAGTTTTTCTCCTGCGGCGCTTCGACAGGGAAGGCACGGCGAGACGGCCGTTTCTTTCGGCGATGAGTATGCTGGGGGCCACGGATCACGAAACCCGTAGCTACCTGGAGATTGCCGACGCGATTCAGCGGTATGGGGCGTCTCCCACAGAAGACCTGCATCAACTCTGGCGGAGAATTGTCTTCTCCGTCCTGATCTCGAATACCGACGACCACTTGCGCAATCATGGCTTCCTCTATGAGGGCAATCAAGGCTGGCGATTATCGCCGGCCTACGACCTGAACCCAGTTCCTGTGCAATTCCGGCCACGCATTTTGTCTACGCTCATTGATGAACAGAATGGTGATGCGTCGATTGAACTGGCGCTGAGCGTTGCCGAATACTTCCGCCTCACACAGGCACAGGCACGACAAACAGCTGGCGAAGTTGCAAGGGCCGTTTCACGATGGAGACAGGAAGCGACTTCTCTTGGAATTCCGGCGGCTGAAACAGAAATTGTGGCATCTGCCTTCGAGCACGAAGATCTGGCTCAGGCTCGAAACCTGAAGATATCGAGTCGGTAGTTCCTGCGAATTTGAGCGGCTTGTCGGTACGATGGCCGTCGGACTGGAAAGAATACGGGTGGAACAGCCACCAAGCTATGCAATCGGATTAACACTCCGCAGGGTTTTCGAGCTATTTTGGGGTAATTCTAGTGGCTGTTTTGATGGCTGTTGGCTTCCAACTTTCGTGCATTTTGTTGCGATGCTTTGCAAACACCATACAGGTTGTATGTGATTGATAGTATATGCTTTATTCGATTTCTTGCGATTCATTGCGATCTTCTGCAAAACCCTGAAAAGCGGACTTAAAATCCGCAGACCGCAAGGTCGTGGGGGTTCAAGTCCCCCTCCGGGTACCAAATAAATCAATACTTTATACGAGATTAGAAGCTCAAGGCAAAACTTAAAAATAGTGCTGGTGCCGCTTTTGGGGCCACTTTGTTCCTAATTTGCTAGGATCGCATCAGGAGGACATTTCCTATGCCGAGAAAGGTGGTTCGCAAGGAGCGCGGCATCTTTGAGAAAGTGCCCGGCTCCGGCATCTGGTGGATTCGCTTCAAGGTGGATGGCGTAGAGCACCGCGAGAAAGTGGGTCGTCGTGGCGACGCCATGAAGCTGTATGCCCTGCGGAAGGCCGACGTGGTGCGTGGCGTGAAGCTCCCGGCGAACATGAAGCACAAGGGCGTCAAATTTGCCGTGATCGCCCAGGAAGCCATCGACTCCCACGGCAACTTGCCGGATGATCCGCTGTCGCTGTCGATGAATATCGGAGTTGATTCGCACGATTTTTTCTCGTGGCACTTCGAGGAAGTACAAGCGGCCATGCAGGCAAAGGTCATAGCGAGAGAACAGTCGCCGCATGTATCAACAATTTATGTATAGGCCGCCACAGCCCGAAACAATGCCACGTCTTCATGGAAAACTTGTCAAAAGGTGACTTGGCGGGATCAATCCGTGCCGTAAGACTAACTTTAAGGTTGTGTGGTTACTCCTTCGTTCTGTGCCTGTAGATTTTCGAAGCGACTTTGATCTATCCCTTTCAACGGAAGCCAGACAGCAATCCCAAGCATGGCAATCATCATCGGAAGCGCAAGCCACATAGAGTCGTAACGTGGAGCGAGTACAGCGCAGAGGTTTTTTAAAATGAAGCCTGCGCCGCCCAGCATGAGCAAGCCTCCAAGGACACGCGAGAAATATCCTGAACGGAAGAACAGGTATCCCCGGATCACGGTCTCGACTCCATAAAACCCTGCGAAGATGCTGAAGACGGTTCCGTAGAGCTTGAGGCAGAGATAGGTGAATGGAATGCGAGCGTCTGAGCTGAGTGAAGCTGCGAAATGAGCATCCATTTGCGGCAGCGCGGCGGCGTAGTAGAAGATTTCGCCAACGGCGAAGGTTGCCGTACCAAACACTCCGAACATCGCCGCGATGAGGGACAACGGGCGACTTACTGGCCGGAGCAGTAGATAGAAGATGGCGGTCAAAGAAAGGTCGCACGCGGCTTCGACCATGTAGGAAAGAAAACCGGCACGGAACAAGCCGAGAGAAGCCGCAACTCTCAGGCTCGTTGCGTGAAAGTCGCCCGAAACGATGAGCTGGCTTGGGACAAAGGATTCACCAAATCCCCCGGCAAACAGCGAGACTGCCACCAGGACTCCAGCTACTCGCGCGTAACGTCGTGCCTCGATTGAGTTCATCGTCCACTCCTGTGACTACCCAGAGTCTACGTGAGCGTGCAACGAAAGGTTCAACGAAAAAGACGTCCTGCTAAACATCGCAGTATACAAGAGAAATGGTTTGCCTCGCGCTGAGACCAGAACATTGAGATATTGGTTGTGGCTGGCCATCCCCAGGTTGTACGCGAAAATCTGTGATATGTGTATCTGTACCCTCGCCTCCGCGACGCCACGCAGGAATGGACCGCCCTCTTGCGCGGCAAATCGAAGTGCGCCTTGCCGGGTTTCGTCATCGACCAGGAGCAGGTAATCGGCCTCCCAAAGCGTGCGGGAAGGCTCACCATCATTTCTGGCGCGCCGCGCCTCGGCGCGCATCATCAAGGCCCGTCCCCAGCGATCTGGAGCCGAGTCGCCAATTGCGCCAAAGAGACTCTTTCCCGCCGTGGTGTGGTGCGGCGCAGCATCCATCTGAAGCGCTGGCTCCAGAGGAAATCGCGCTGGGTTCCGCAGCCACTCTTCGTCATAGCGGAAGGTGGCACTCTCGACTCTCTTGCGATTGTGCAGCCACAACCGGCCAACCAGATGCGTTGCGCCGTCGAGGTCTACATAGACGAAAATTTGCTGATCCATTTACGGCCTCGTTTGATCGCTTTCTGGGTTGGTTTTCTTCACGCGCCGGGGGCGGATGTCGATCCGCTTGGGCAGGCGCTCTTCTTCCAGAGCCAAGCCAACCTCGTCGGTTTTTGAGCTGGCCAGATCACGAAGCCTTTCGAGCATACCGAGCGCAAACAGCACGGCGGCATAGGTTCCAATCCCAACACCCGTGTCGCCCTTTTCCACCTTCACAAGGGTGGTTCGGGAGATGTTGGCCCGCTGGGCCATTATCGCCGCCGGAATGCGGCGACGAAGCCGCGCATCTCGAATATCGCTTCCGAGCTTGCGCAGAGCGCTTCTGAGGGGAAGGGGTAATGTCTGCAAGGCCATAGAAACCCCTCTCTGTGTCCAATATTATGAACGTATTTCAGATTAATGTCCATATTTATGGACGCAAATTATAGAGAAGTAGTCTACGGATTTGGATTATGCTGCTTGGCCACCTCTCTGGGCATAATGGATGAAATCTGGGGCCACTTCCGGGGCCGCTTTTGTCTATATCTATAAGGTTTATTAGACGATTAGTTTAGGTTCCAATGCCTTGCCACATTCATCATGCCCACATTCCAAGCGTAAATCGTGGCATAGGATAATTATCCGCAGTAAAGAATTCGACCATTGAGTTTCTAGGAATTTTTTTGAGGTCGAAAAGAGAAGCGCTGCGGACCATAAATCCGCAGTGCTAGGATGCAGTTCTAAAGCATTTGCGAGAAAACCCCGGTGCCGCTTTTGGGGCCACTTTGTACCGTGATTTTGTGCGTTTTGGTGCCATTTGGTGCAATGTGGAAATCAATTTCATGTTGTTCTTAAATATAGCTTTATTCGTCATGGTGCGAGGCTGTGCAAGGCCGTTCTAAAGGCTAAAAATCGCTCTTAAAATCCGCAGACCGCAAGGTCGTGGGGGTTCAAGTCCCCCTCTGGGCACCAAATAAATTATTGATAATAAGCCACTTAACAATGCATGGTGGACGACGCTGAGACAGGGATTTCGATTGACATTGAGCAATCAGCATTGTAAACTGCATTGTATGTTGATGAACCCTCAGAGGATGATGGCTTGTGCATTGTGTTGTTGTAATTGCGCGTGTACAAGGTGTCCTCTGGCGGGTAGGGGCAAGGCTCATCGATGTTAGAGCTTAGCTTCAGCTAAAGAAGTTCCTGACCCACCGCCGAAAGTTGATCTGGCAGGTGGGTATTTTATTTATTGCCCACAAGAGCACTGCCAGCCTCGGTGACGCCCTCAACCAAGCGAGTGAATGTGAAGATGCCCCGCAAGGGAGGTCCTCAGGCCAAGAATCTGGCGCTGGCGCTTCATCGCCTTAACTACGAAGGAGATTGCTTCCATGAAACTGAATTTCAAGAGAATGTTTTTCGTTGTCCTGGCGTTTCTATCGATCGTCGATGCCTCGTTTGCCACCGACGGATACTTCTTGACCGGTTACGGAACCAAGCAGCAGGGCCAGGGCGGAGCGGGTGTCGCCTATCCCGCAGATAGCTTGGCGGGCGCCACCAACCCCGCGGGACTTATCCTGGTAGGCAATCGCTTTGATGTTGGGCTGGCGCTGTTTCGCCCTATACGCTATGGAACAATTACCAGTCCGAGCCCCGCGGCAGGCGCCTATGACGGCAACCGGGTTACGAACTTCGTGCTTCCCGAGCTTGGCTACAGCCTCCAGTACCGGCCTAATCTAGCGCTGGGCGTGGCGATCTACGGCAATGGAGGCCTGAATACTTCGTATAAGACGTTTATTCCGCTGCTGGGCACGACGCGCGGCGGCGTGAATATCGAGCAAGTGTTCATTTCGCCTACCCTGGCGTACAAGGCGGGCGCGCATAACTCATTCGGAATTGCGGCGAATATCGCCATCCAACTTTTCGCTGACGAGGGGTTGCAGAATGTCGAGGCGCTTTCCGGCGATCCAACCCATGTGACCAACAATGGGAACTCTTATGGGACCGGGGGCGGCGTGCGCGTGGGCTGGCTGGGCGAGTTGAACAAAGTGGTGAGCGTGGGCGCGACTTATCAAAGCCGGACGTATGTGAGCAAATTCAGCAAGTACAGTGGACTCTTTGCCGAGCACGGAGGATTTGACGTTCCGGCCAACTTTGCCGGCGGCGCATCGGTGAAGCTGGGCTCCAAGGCGACGCTGCTCTTCGACGAGGAACGCATTCTCTTCGGGACAGTGAAGTCGATAGCCAACCCCCTGGGCAGCCTTTCTCCGCTTGGGGCCGACAGTGGCCCGGGCTTTGGCTGGCACGATATCAACGTCTCGAAGGCCGGGCTTGATTATGACGCGAGCCCGTCGTTGACGCTGCGCGGAGGATATAATCACGGCGGCGTTCCCTTCGACAGTTCGCAGACGTTTTTCAACCTATTGGCTCCGGCCGTAACCAAGGATCATCTGCATGCGGGAGCAACCTTGACGCTCGCGAGCGGCAAGGAGATAAGTTTTGCGTATATTCACGCCTTCAATAACACCATAAATGGCGTGAATTCGATTCCCCCCGCCTGGGGTGGCGGAAACGCGAATCTGAGCATGTACCAGAATTCGTTTCAAATCGCTTTTGGGTGGAGTAAAGATAAGAAGAAGTAGCGCGCGCGGCACCGTGTGGAGAGGAGGTAAGCCAATATGACAAGCTGGCTCACGGCAGAATGGCCGTGGTATGTAGCGGGTCCGTTGATTGGACTGTTTGTTCCGGCGCTGTTGATTACCGGCAACAAGGTCTTCGGCTTCTCAAGCAACTTGCGCCATCTGTGCGCGGCGATTGCTCCGGGTAAGGTGGAGTTTTTTCACTATGACTGGAGGAAGGCAGGGCTTTGGAATCTGATCTTTTTGGTCGGGGTCCTGATCGGCGGATTTCTGGCATTCCATAGCGGCGCGTCGCACGACGTGGCGATCTCCGCTGCGACCAGAAATTCACTGGCTGGGCTGGGGCTTCACGACTTTCACGGCGCGGCCCCGCGCGAGATCTTCACCTGGCACGCGCTGCTCACTCTGCGCGGGTTTCTATCGGTGGTGGTGGGCGGGTTCCTGGTGGGCTTTGGAACGGCTTACGCCGGGGGCTGCACCTCGGGGCACGCCATCAGCGGACTGGCTAACTTTGAATTGCCGTCGCTGATTGCTGTCTTCGGTTTTTTTGCCGGAGGTCTGGCCGCCACCTATTTCATCCTGCCGTTTGTCTTAGGAGGAGTATGAGCACGACCCTTGTATCTGAATTCGACGGCTGCGGCGCGGGGAGTTCCGGGCAACATGCGGTCAGGCCGGAGTTTCTGCCTGTCTACTTGTTGCTGGGCATCGCGTTTGGCTTCGTTCTTAGCCGATCGGAGGCGGTTTCCTGGTTTCGCATTCAGGAGATGTTTCGCTTCCAATCCTTCCGCATGTACGGCATCATCGGCACGGCGATTGCGACGGCGGCTCTATCCGTGGCGCTGATCAAGCGGGCAGGGCTGACGTCGGCCTCCGGCGAAAAGATTGAGATTCCGCGCAAGAAGCTGGGCAGCGGCATTCGTTATGCGGCGGGCGGCGCGATCTTCGGGCTTGGGTGGGCGCTGACCGGCGCCTGCCCAGGTGCGTTGTTTGCGCTCATCGGCAACGGTGTTTCGGTGATGGCGGTGGCGGTGGTGAGCGCGCTTGCGGGCGCATGGATTTATGGGTGGGCGAGGCCGCGTTTACCGCATTGAACGGCAATGGGCCTTTATATCGAAATGGCGACGCAGGTAGCGAATTCGGTTACAGAATGCATGGGAGAAGATCAGGGATTGCATGAGTACTGCATTGGGCGTCAATCTGAGGCAGCGAATCGGCAACACGCCATTGCTGCGCCTGGAAGGCATCACCAGCGGGCTGAAGGATGTGCAGGTGCTGGCCAAGGCGGAATGGACAAATCCCGGCGGATCGGTCAAGGATCGCGCGGCATCCAACATTATGGATGAAGCATTGCGGGCAGGCAAGCTGCGTGCAGGCAAAGCGCTGCTGGACGCAACCAGCGGAAATACGGGAATTGCATACGCCATGCTGGGAGCGGCTTACGGCATTCCAATCACGCTGTGTATGCCGTCCAATGTATCTGTGGAGCGGAAGCGAATTCTGAAGGCTTATGGCGCAACTGTCATTTCCACCGATGCCGGAGAAGGGTCGGATGGCGCGATTCGCAAGGCGCGCGAGATGATTGCCGAAGATCCGGATAAGTACTACTACGCCGATCAGTATTCCAATGACGCTAATTGGCGCGCGCATTACTCCAACGGGACTGCCGATGAAATCTGGCAACAGACCGCAGGGCGCGTGACGCACTTTGTGGCCATTCTCGGCACCAGCGGAACATTCGTGGGGACTTCGCGGAGATTGAAGGAACTAAATCCGGGAATACGCTGCATCTCGCTGCAGCCCGACTCGCCCTTTCATGGCATCGAGGGAGCCAAGCATATGGAATCCTCAATCATTCCGAAGATATACGATTCCAGCATCGCGGACGCGGATTTGGGCATCGAAACAGAAGCGGCCTATACCATGGCCAGGACACTGGCGCGTGAGGAGGGACTGCTCATCGGCGTTTCCGCGGCCGCTGCGCTGGCCGGCGCGTTACAGATTGCGCGAGAGGCTGATGCGGGGTCGGTTGTGGTCACCATCTTCCCTGATTCCGGCGACAAGTATCTGAGCGAACACTTCTGGGGCGAGAACACCTGAAGCAAGGAGTAAGTCATCGTGGCGTTGAAGATACCCCGCGCACTTTACGATCAACTGCGGCAGCACGGCGAGGCTACGTATCCGCACGAGTGCTGCGGCGTGCTGGTGGGTGAGTTTGACGAGGCTGGTGGAAAAGCGGTCAGGACAGTGGTGCAATGCGGAAACACCCGCACCGACTCCCCGCAGAATCGCTATCACATCAGCCCATCGGAGTTAGTGCGCATTCAGCGTGAAGCGCTCTTGGCCGGCCAGGACATTGTGGGCTTTTACCACTCTCATCCAGATCATCCCGCGCGATGGTCGTCGACAGATCTTGATGAAGCGCATTGGTATGGATGTTCGTATGTAATTACCAGCGTAGAAAAAGGGCGCGCTGTGCTGACTAACTCGTTTTTGTTGCTGGAGCAGGAAGAATCCAAACACTTAAAAGACGAAAAACTCGAAATAATCGAGCAGTAAACAACGCAAACCAGAAACATTCAGGAAGGAACAAATATGCCAATCAAAGTTTTAATTCCCACGCCACTCCGCCCTTATGCCGGAAAGCAATCAGTCATAGGAGTAACCGCCAAGACCGTTGGCGAGGCATTCAGCGATCTTGTTGCCCTGCATCCCAGCCTGCGCAAGCATCTCTTCTCTGAAGACGGCAAGCTGCGCTCCTTTGTGAATGTCTATCTCAACGATGAGGACATCCGCTATCTGAACAAGGACGAAACGGCCGTCAAGGAATCGGATACGATCACTATTGTTCCGTCTGTTGCCGGCGGATGATAAGTCATGGCCGCGCCCACAGAGATGAGTTTCATACACCAAAGCATAGGAGAGAATTAGTGGCTACTTTGAACGAAGCGAATACCGCAACACTGAACAACGATGAGATTCTGCGTTACTCGCGGCACCTTATTATGCCCGAAGTTACATTGGAGGGCCAGAAGAAGCTGAAGGCCGCGCGCGTGTTGTGCGTGGGCACGGGCGGGCTAGGCTCGCCATTGGCTCTGTATCTGACCGCGGCGGGAATTGGCACACTCGGCCTCGTCGATTTTGATGTGGTGGATTATACGAATCTGCAGCGGCAGGTGCTTCATTACACCAGCGACGTGGGCCGCCTCAAGCTCGACTCGGCTATCGATAAGCTGACCGCGATCAATCCCTTTGTTGAGATCAAACGTTTCGACACCTATCTGAGCAGCCAGAATGCGATGGAGATCTTCAGCGGCTTCGACATCATCGCCGACGGCACGGATAACTTCGCCACGCGCTATCTGGTCAACGATGCCTGCGTACTCAGCGGCAAGCCGAACGTCTATGCGTCGATTTTTCGCTTTGAAGGCCAGGCCAGCATCTTTTCCACCGAGGCAGGTCCGTGTTATCGCTGCCTCTATCCCGAACCGCCGCCGCCCGGACTAGTTCCTTCGTGCGCTGAAGGCGGAGTGCTTGGCGTGCTTCCCGGACTGCTCGGCGTGATTCAGGCAACTGAAGTGATCAAGCTGATTCTGGGCGCGGGAGAACCGCTGATCGGCCGCCTGCTGCTGGTGGACGCGCTGGCCATGCGCTTCCGCGAGTTGCGCGTGCGCAAGAATCCGGAGTGCCCGGTCTGCGGCGCGAATCCCAAGGTCAAGGAACTGATCGACTACAACCAGTTCTGCGGCGTCCGCGGTGAAGAGAGCGAAGCAAAACTCAGCGCGAAGATTCCCGAGATTCAGCCCGAGGAACTCAAGCGCCGCCTTGATGCCAGAGAAGAGATTTTTGTGCTCGACGTTCGCGAGCCGCACGAATATCAAATCGTCAACATCAAGGGGCACCTGATTCCGCTCGGAGACCTGCCAACGCGCGTGCATGAACTCGACTCGAGCCGCGAGATTGTGGTGCATTGCAAGAGCGGCGCACGCAGCGCCAAGGCCGTGGACTTTCTGCGCCAGTCAGGATTCAAGCGTGTTTCGAACCTGGCTGGAGGGATACTGGCCTGGGCTGACAGAATCGACAAATCGCTACCGAAGTACTAAGTCGTAGAACGAAAGAAAAGGGCCAGCCTCTCATCTGAGACTGGCCTTTTCCTTTCCAAGTGATCTACCTGTCAAGCAAGCCCGGGATTTCTTCCTTGACGAAGATCCCACAAGGCCGCGACCAATGCGTCAACTTCCTCGCAGGTGTTATAGAGAGCGAAGGTAGTTCGCACTGTACTTTCCAGGCCAAAGCGGCGCAGGATCGGTTGCGCGCAGTGATGGCCTCCGCGCACCGCAATGCCCTTGCGGTTGAGGTAGTCGCCAATTTCCTCGGTGCGGAATCCATCCAGCACAAAAGAGATTACGGCGGCTTTTTCCTTCGCCGTGCCGATGATGCGCAGCCCCGGAATCTTCTGCAATGCGGCAGTGGCAAAAGTTAAGAGCATGTGCTCGTGGCGCGAGACATTGTGGATGCCGACGCGATCCAGATAGTCAATGGCCGCGCCCAGGCCAACTGCATCGGCAATGCTTCCCGTGCCGGCTTCGAATCGCTGCGGAGGCGGTTGGTAGAGCGTCTTCTCGAAGGTGACATCCTGAATCATGTTTCCGCCGCCCTGCCACGGCGGCATATTATCCAATACCTCGGACTTCCCGTAGACCACGCCGATTCCGGTCGGCGCAAAGACCTTGTGGCCGCTGAAGACATAAAAGTCGCAGCCGATGGATTGCACATCGACGCGCATGTGCGAGACCGCTTGCGCTCCATCCACCAGCACACGAGCGCCGTGACGGTGCGCGGCCTCGGTCATCTCTGTGACGGGCAGAATTGTGCCCAGTGCATTGGAGACGTGCGTGATCGAAACCAGGCGCGTTTTTGGTCCGAGTAGCTTCTCATACTCGTCGAGCAGAATCTGGCCGGAGTCGTCCACCGGAGCAACGCGCAGCCGCGCGCCTTTCTCCGCGCAGAGCATCTGCCAGGGAACGATGTTGGCGTGATGCTCCATCCAGGTGACGACGATCTCGTCGTCCTTCTGAATGTTTTGCCGCCCCCAACTCTGCGCTACCAGGTTGATAGCCTCCGTAGCTCCGCGCACAAAGACGATCTCGCGCGGTGCGCCGGCGTTCAGAAAACGGCGCGTCTTCTCGCGGGCAGATTCGTAGGCATCGGTCGAGCGCGCGGCTAACTCATGCGCGGCGCGATGCACATTCGAGTTCTCGTGCTCGTAGAAATAACTCAGGCGGTCGATGACCGATTGCGGCTTCTGCGTCGTTGCCGCATTGTCCAGCCAGATCAGCGGACGGCCATTGACCTGCTCGCGCAAAATCGGAAAATCGCGGCGAATCGCTTCCACGTCGAAGCAATACGAAGAGAGGCCGAGATCCTCCGATAACTCCGGATGCACCGCACCAGGAGTCGCTGCCGGCACAACATTTGCCGAATCGAGTTGCCGAGGCTGACTCTGCGGATCATAGGAGGCAGGCGCGCGATAATCAGGCTCGTGAGTTACCGTTCCAAATAGCTGAGGCGCGTTCTGATCCAGCGGCGCGGCAAATGGATTGCTATAACTCGCGGAGTTATCCTTCGATGCTGCTGCCGGAACCGGTCCGGGAATAGCCGGAGGAGTTGAAAACAGCGGCCGCGCATCCTCCATGAAAGAGAAAGCAGGAACCGCCGAAGAATCGACTACGCCCAGAGCGCCGGGGACCGCCGGGGCCGGAGGCTGCGTGTGCTGCGATGGCTGAAGATCCGCAAGCAACGAAAAAGGTATGGCTGCATAACCTTCTTCGCTCGGCGCAGGCTTCGCGCTGGCTTGCGCGGGCGTGTGCTGAACAGGCGGCTGCGCGGCAGGCTCTTGAAAGATGGGCCGCGCATCCCGTAGAAAGCCCGGCGCTGCGGTGGGCGCAACTTCGCCGCCCGGAACCGCAGGAGCAGCGAAGGCAGACGAACGCGCATCCGGCGCAATGCTTCTCTCCGGGGTGGCGGCGAAAGCTGCCGGCTGTGCTTCGGTCAGGCTCGCGAGAATTCCCGGCGCGGCGGGCGCAGTAGGGCTGGGCGCTGCCGCATAGGGGTTTCCTGTGAAGGCGGAGTTGGGCGGCAAGACCGCCCTAGCCGCGGCAATGGCGGGCTGCTGAAGCTCATCGGGCAACGCGGTGAAGAGTTCGTTGGCCATGCGCGCCAGTTCAGCCGGCGAGAGAGTGCCGGGAACTGCGCCTTCGCTCACCGGCAATGCCGCGTTCCAACCGCCAGTCTCCGGAAGCGTTGTCGATGCGAGCGTCCGGTCACTTGTACTCATGATATTGGCTCACGTCTACATCTTCGAGCACGGCAATGGCATCGTCGGTCAGCACGGCCGCCGAGCAGTACAGCGAAACCAGGTAAGAGGCCAGCGAGCGCTGATCGATGCCCATGAAGCGGACGGACAGGCCAGGACTTTGTTCTCCCGGCAATCCCGGCTGGAAGAGACCCACCACGCCCTGCTTCTTCTCGCCCACGCGCAGCAGCAGGATCTTCGACGTATGAACCTTGCTTTTCACGGCGATCTTGTCGGAGGGAATCAGCGGAATTCCGCGCCAGGTCAGGAACGGCGTACCAAATAATGTTACCGTCGGCGGAGGCACGCCGCGGCGGGTGCACTCCCGCCCGAAGGCGGCAATGGCGCGCGGATGCGCCAGGAACAACGATGGCTCTTTCCAGACCTTGGTCAGCAGCTCATCCAGATCGTCCGGCGTGGGCGCGCCTTTGCGCGTCTTGAGCGTCTGCGCGCCGGCTACATTATTCAGCAGGCCATAATCGGCATTGTTGAGCAGCTCGCTCTCCTGCTTTTCCTTGACGCTCTCGATCAGCAGCCGCAACTGCTCGCGAACCTGATCGTAGGGATTGCTGTAAAGATCGGAGACGCGGGTGTGAACATTGAGAACCGCACTGATGCTGCTCAGCCGGTATTCCCGCGGCTTCTCCTGATATTCAACGAAGGTGGAGGCGAGCGTGGATTCGTCCGCATGGTCGCAGGTCGACTCGATGGCTTTGGACTCATCGACCTTGTTGACGCGGAACGTGCCGGCTTCGAGCGGCTTCCAGTCAAGGAAGCGAACCAGCCAGCGCGGAGTAATGGCCCCAAACTGCGGGGCCGTTTTGGTTACGTTTGCGAGTTGAAATGCAGCTTGTTCGCCTAGTGAGGCGCGGAGGACTTGATCGGGCACGGGGACTCTCCTTCTGGTTCCACGTAAAAAGTGTAACTGCAAAAAAATGACTCGGCAAAGAAATATTTTTATCTATGGGGAGGATGAGAAAGGCAACTGATCTCAGTTACTAATCTCGCTCCCAGTCTGAACTTGGAGCGCCGGGCGGGAATTGAACCCGCGTATACAGGTTTTGCAGACCTGCGCGTTAGCCGCTTCGCCACCGGCGCTTGTAAAAAACCTAACTCTAGTACTTTCGAACGCTCCGGTCCACGCGATCCGACCAGGCGTGAATCCCGCCTGTAAGATTCCAGACATGCGTAAAGCCAGCATTATGGAGCAATTGCGCGGCCTTCACGCCCCGCGATCCCATCTTGCAGACGGTCACGATATTCAGGTTTGCATCGAGTTCATGGAGGTGTTTCGACAACTCTGCAAGCGGAATCGACCGTCCGCCAATGTTGCAGATTTCATACTCGAACTCTTCGCGCACATCGAGTAAAAATAGATTCTCGCCGTCATCCAATCGCTGTTTCAGTTCTTCAACACGAATTTCAGGAACGCTCATCTTTTTTCTTCCTTGCCTGGACCCTGTTCGGCGACTGCCTGCCTTGCCGCACCCGCCTCAATTTCAACCCAAAAATAAAAAACCCACCTGCCAGTTTCGATCTCTGGCGGTGGGTACTTTAGAGGCAGCGGCTTGTAAGTTACTCTAGCCCAACCACTTCCTCACGCCAGAATGCATATGCGCACAGCACATCGCTGTACAACAACACATTTCGGCGGTGATAGGGCTAAAAATGTTCACAAAAGGAATATAGCACAAGCGCCATTGGACGGCAAGTTGACCGGGCTACCGGGAACAATTGGCACTTTTTTTTGACGGTCCAAGGCCGCCATCACCCCCTTCCGTCAACGGGGAATCTGAGCCAAATTGTGCGGAAATCAAACACTCGTATACGCTTACTCCCGGATGAAATCTTAGCGATACGCCTCTCTCTTCATTGCACATCGTTGCCGATATGGTTCTTGATGCCCGTTTATGTGACCGGCACGAAGCGGCTCTGTGTGCTCGAACCCGAATACTGCAAGTGCGGCAATCAATGCGTTTCCCATCAATTGCCATGGTTACGGGTATGACTAAAACGGGGAAAATGGAGGACCACATTGCTATTCATTGCATCCCGGTTAGAAGTGCAGAACATCCAGGGGGATTGATCATCATGCAAGTTCATCACTTTGTGCGCTATGTATTCCAGAAATCTCCAGGCCGCTGGCGCCTCGCCATGATCTCTCAGCGAGTAGTACGGAGGTGCGCCTGGATCACCCTTCTTGCATTTCTCGCACTTCCCGCGGGCTCCGCGCAGAACCCTGATCTTACGCAGAAGAGCCTGGAAGACCTGATGAACATCGATGTGACCTCGGTCTCCAAAAAGGCGCAGAAGACCTCGGAGACAGCCGCGGCGGTTTTCGTCATCTCCGCGGAGGATATTCGCCGCTCGGGGGCACAGAATATTCCCGACCTTCTGCGCATGGTTCCGGGTCTTGACGTGGCGCAGATCAACGGCAGCCAATGGGCGATCAGCGCGCGCGGTTTCAACGGTCAATACTCCAACAAGCTGCTGGTGCTGGTAGACGGCCGCACGGTCTATACTCCGGTTTTCGTAGGCGTCTTCTGGGATAGCCAGAACGTACCGCTGGAGAGCATCGAGCGCATCGAGGTGATTCGCGGGCCGGGCGCGGCAGTTTGGGGATCGAACGCCGTGAATGGCGTGATCAACATCATCACCAAGAGCGCCGACGAGACGCAGGGCGGCTCTGTTGACGCCGGCGCGGGCAACGCCATCATCGGGCCGGAGGCGATTCGCTACGGTGGCAAGGCTCGCGGCCTGGGAGCCTACCGGGTGTACGCGGAGGGCTTCCATACTGGCAGCCTGCCCACGCCCGCGGGGCTGGACGGCCAGGACGACTGGCGTCTGGTGCACGGCGGCTTCCGCACCGATAGCAGCCTCTCCGCGAAGGATTACCTCACCACCGAGGGAGACGTTACACAGGGCGATGCGGGTGAGTTGGCAACCGTGCCTGTCTCCCTTCAGTCACCAGTAACCTCAACCCTGGCCATGCGCAATCGATACTGGGACTGGAACGTGCTTGCGCGGTGGAAGCGAACGATTTCGCCGCGCTCGGAGACTTCTCTTCAAGTCTACTTTGACCGTACCACACGCGAGGATCCCACTTACGGCATCGGGCTGAACACATTCGACATCGACTTTCAGCACCATGTAGCGTGGGGGCCGCGGCAGGACATTGTCTGGGGGCTTGGTTATCGGCTGAGCGCGAATGGCACCAACCCGACTCTGCGCATCTCATTTACGCCTCAGAACCGGCTTACCAATCTGTTCAGCATCTATGCGCAGGATGAGATCACAATTCTCCCCGACCGCCTTCGGCTGAGCCTGGGCACGCGGCTGGAGCACAACGGATATACCGGATTCGACATGGAACCCTCCGCACGCCTGGCCTGGAGCCTAAACAGCAAGAATATGTTCTGGAGCGCGGTTTCCGGCGCCACCCGCACGCCCGCACGCAGCGATCGTGATATCCGGGTGAATTACTACGCCCTCCCTGGAAGCGTTGAGACCGGCTACCTGCCGATATTGGTCAGCTTCTTCGGGAATCCAAACGCGAAGGACGAGCGTCTAACGGCCTTCGAGGCGGGCTACCGGAATACGTTGAGCAGCAGCTTATCGGTGGATACGACGGTCTTCTACAACCGCTATCGCGATCTGGAATCAGTGGAACCGGGAACCTTGGGCCTGGAGATGTCTCCCGGGCCGCCGCACGTGCTCATTCCCACCACGTACGGCAACGGGATATACGGCGAGACGCACGGCATAGAAGTCTTTGCGAACTGGAAGGCGGCGAGTCATTGGACTCTAAGCCCTTGCTATGCGTTTTTCTCCATGCATATGCACAAATTTGCCGGCAGCCTGGACACGACATCCGCACAGTCAACCGAAGGCAGCACTCCGGACCACCAGGCGCAGTTGCGCTCCAGCGTAAACCTGCCGAAAAATCTTCAGTGGAATGTGTCGGTCTATTTTGTCAACCGCCTTCAGGCGCTGGCCGTTCCTTCTTATACGCGGGTTGATACGGGATTGACCTGGCGAGCGGGCGAGCGTATCTCCATCAGCGCGGTTGGGCAAAACCTGTTCAGCAACCGTCACATGGAGTTTTCCGGCCCTGATTCCAGCGAACAGCCTGGGCTTATGCGCCGATCCGCTTACGCCAAGATTTCCTGGTCTTTTTGAGGGGAGGCAACAACTGTATCGAGCAGGCAACAATCCGGCAACGAGAATTCCTTCCGTGCGAACCCGCGTCGCCGCTCGGATGGTCGTATTTCTCTGCCTGATTCCGCTCTTGTCCGGAGCGCTGAAGCCTGCCCGCTGCCAAGCCACCGCCGAAGAGTACCAGATCAAAGCCGCGTTTCTTTACCATTTTGCGCAGTTTGCAGAGTGGCCTGCCGGCGCCCTCAACGCCGCTGATCGTTCCCTGAATCTGTGCATCCTCGACGGCAATCCGCACTTGCCGGAACTGCGAAATGCCATCGAGGGCAAGCCGATCGGCTCGCGTGTATTTCACGTCCGCCAACTCAGCCCGGCGCAGGATATCCAGGGATGCCACATCCTGTTTCTCAGCAGGGACGAAGCCCGTCGGCAGAGCGCGATGCTCAAGAGCCTGCGCGGCCTGCCGGTACTGACGGTGGGTGAAACCGCCAACTTTCTCACCGATGGCGGGATGATCCGCTTTCATCTTAAAGACAATAAAATCCGCTTCGACATCAACCTCGGAGCCGCAGATTTGTCTCATCTGAAAATCAGCTCCCGTCTGCTGCTGCTCGCCACCTCGGTGAATCTCGGCAACGGGACGGCTGGAGGGAGGTGAGACGATGCGCATCAGAGACTTCTCCATCCGCTTCAATCTGGCCCTGCTGATCCTTACCGCCAGTGTGCTTTCCGTCGTGCTGGCTTCAGTGGGCTTCGCCATCTACGAGCGCCACAGCTATCGCGCCAGCGCGGTGCGCGAACTGACCGCTTTGGCCGACACTCTGGGCGCAAATACCGCAGCTTCCCTGGCATTCAACGATCAGGGAACGGCCAAAGCGATGCTGGATGCCTTGGCCACCGAACCAAATCTCCTGGCCGCCGACCTGTACGACAACCAGGGAGGCATCTTTGCCGAATACCGCAGTGCGGGCGCGCCGCACAATCTACTTCTTCCCTCGCGACGTAAGGACGGAGCCGAATTTAATGGTGATTTCCTCACTCTTTTCCGAGGCGTTCTTCTCAACGGGGAACGCACCGGCTCGATTGCGCTGATCTTCGATATGCGTGATTTCCACGCACAGCTATACCAATACGCGAAGATCGCAGCTCTGGTGCTTCTACTCTCTGTTATGGCCAGCTTTCTGGTTTCCTTGCGCCTGGCGCGACGCATCGGAGATCCGCTGGTGCAACTGGCCGCCGTGGCGCGGCGCATTTCGACAGACAAAAACTACGCGGTGCGCGCGCGCATCAATAGCGGTGGAGAAACCGGTCTTCTGGTGGATTCTTTCAACGAGATGCTCTCGCAGATCGAATCGCGCGAAGGAGCGTTGAGGGCCGCGCTAATTTCATTTGAGGAGAGCGAGGAGCGCTATGCGCTGGCCGCTCGCGGCGCGAACGACGGCCTGTGGGACTGGAACCTGGCTACCGACAAAATTTACTTCTCCCCGCGCTGGAACCATATGCTGGGCTACGCGGAGAGCGAGCATTGGTCCGGACCCGAAGAGTGGTTCAGCCTTATTCATTCCGAAGACCGGGAGCGTGTGCGCGCGGAAATAGCCGCGCATCGCGAGAACAAAACCCCGGAGTTCGTCAGTGAATATCGCATGCGCCACAAATCCGGCGGCTATATCTGGACGCTGAGCCGCGGCATCGCGATCCGCAAGAAATCCGGCGAGCCGATCCGCATGGCCGGCTCACAGACGGACATCACGGAAGGCAAGACCGCCGACCCGCTTACCGGGATTCCGAACCGCCTCTACTTTCTTGACCGCCTGGAGTCGGCCATCGAAACCGCCCGTCAACAAGCGACGGTATTTGCCGTGCTGTTCATCGATCTCGACGGATTCAAGCAGGTGAACGACAGCCTGGGACACGCCGCCGGCGATGAGCTGCTTATCGACGTGGCGGGACGGCTGCGCGCCAGCATCCGCACCAGCACCCGCCAGGGCGGCTCCACGCAATCAGTGGTGGCGCGCATCGGCGGCGATGAGTTCGCCGTTTTGCTCGGCCATATTCAGCACGAGGACGATCCCGCGATCGTTGCCGGGCGAATCCTGGAGCGGCTCAGTGATCCGTTTCATTTGGAGGGGCGGCGCATGTATGTCACCGCGAGCATTGGAATCGCCCTCAGCGGCACCGGCTTCACTCCCGAGGACCTGCTGCGCAACGCGGATACCGCCATGTATCATGCCAAGACCAGCGGCAAAGCGCGCTACGAACACTTCAACGAGGGATTGCGGGAGCAGGCCGTCACTCGCTTCGAGATGGAAACCGGCTTGCGCAAAGCCATCGACGAAGGGCAACTGGTGTTGTATTACCAGCCGATTGTCTCGCAGATCGATCGCCGCATTTGCGGCTTCGAGGCGCTGGTGCGCTGGAATCACCCCGAACGCGGGCTCATCCCTCCCAGCGATTTCATTCCCATCGCTGAGGAAAGCGACCTAATCCACCACCTGGGGCGCTGGGTTCTTCGCGAGTCTTGCCGGCAGATGGCCGCATGGCATAAGAGCTTCGCTGCTGATCCGCCTCTCACCATCAGCGTCAATGTTTCCGCGCGGCAGTTGAGCGATTCTCGTCTGATGGAGGATGTGGAGCTGGCGCTGGCAGAAAGCGGACTGAAGCACGAGTCGCTGGCGCTGGAGATGACCGAAAGCTCGATTATGGGAGATGCGGAGCAGACGCTGGCTACGCTTAATCGCCTGAAGAAGATGAACATCCGGCTGGAGATCGACGACTTCGGAACCGGTTACTCGTCGCTGAGCTACTTGCAGCGGCTTCCCTTCGACATTCTCAAGATCGACCGCTCGTTTGTGCGCGAGCTGAGCGCGGGAAAAGGCAGCCTGGACATCGTCAAGGCGATTCTGCAACTGGCCCACTCGTTCCGGCTGGAGGTCATCGCCGAAGGAGTAGAGACGGAGGAGCAACTCAGCATCCTGCGCGCCTTAGGCTGCGGTTATCTCCAGGGTTACCTGTTCTCAAAGCCAGTCGACGCCGATACCGCGGAACGGCTTTACCGGGCGAATCGCGCCCCCGGCCTCTCCATCCCTGCATCTGCTCCAGTCGCTTTCGGCAATTCCGAAGGATAACAGCCAGCTACAATTCGATTCATTCAATAATTAATCCGGTTCTTTCGAGCGCATTGAGCAGCTATTCCGAAACAGACCCACTTTTGCTATACTCATTGAGGTCACCATAGTGCGGAGGTGGCGAAATTGGCAGACGCACCAGCTTGAGGTGCTGGCGCCCGTAGGGCATAGGGGTTCAAGTCCCCTCTTCCGCACCAAATTTCTCTCGTCCGGGCCAGCCGGATTGACATGGAAAGCAGCTTTCAAGATGAATATTCTTCTCGGTTTCGTCGTTGTAGTGCATATTATCGTGAGCTTTTTTCTGATCGGCGTGGTGCTGTTGCAGCAGGGCCGCTCGGCCGACTTGGCAGGCGCCTTCGGCGGCCAGGGCTCGCAGACCGCCTTCGGCCCCCGCGCCGCGGCCAATGTGCTCACCCGGCTCACTACCTGGTCGGCGATCATCTTCATGTGCACCTCCATCACATTGACCATCCTCTACCAGCGCAACACCACAGGCTCCAAGTCCGTGCTGGAGAACTCCTCTCAGTCCGCGCCCGCCAAGTCCGGGAAATAGGCCCCATTCAAGAGCACGATCCACCACGGCGGCAGGCTATACGGCCTGCCGCTTCTGCGTACAACCAATCCTCGAACCGAGTCTTACTGGGCCACCACGTCCTACAATAAAATCATGATCCTAGAGAGCTTTCCCGTCGGTCCGCTGCAAGCCAACTGCACCCTACTGGGTGACCCGGAGTCCGGCGAAGCCATTGTCATCGATCCCGGCGACGAGGCTGAGCGCATTCACGACCGGCTCGCCGAACTTGGCCTCAAACTGAAACAGATTCTCCTCACCCACGCCCACATCGACCATGTGGGCGGCGCTCTCAAGCTCAAACAGTTGACCGGCGCGCCCATCTATTTGAATGGTGACGACTGGTCGCTGCTCAAGACGATGAAGATGCAGGCCTCCTGGATCGGCATTCCGACGCCGGAGACCGCGCCGCCGGATGAAGGCCTGTCCGATGGCCAGATAGTGGGCCTGGAACGCTACCCCGCCCAGGTCATCCGCACTCCCGGCCACACGCAGGGCTCGGTCTGCCTGTACTTTGCCCCGCTCAAGCTGCTGGTGGCCGGCGATACGCTCTTTGAAGGCAGCATCGGCCGCACCGACCTGCCCGGCGGGAACTTCGACCAGATCATCGAGTCCATCCACAGCCGCCTGCTTTCGCTACCCGGCGAAACCAGGGTTCTGACCGGCCACGGCCCCGAGACCACCATCGGCCAGGAACGCAGCGGCAATCCCTTCCTGCAAGGGCAATGAGAAGACAGAGATCAGGGGTCAGAGATCAGGGATCAGCCTGTGCAACCCGTTCCCGTGTACGACTTCAGATAGTCAACTAGACCGGCGACGCCGCGGCTGAACTCCGATTCGGTCGCGAGCAGACTCACTACCAGCCAGCCGGAGTCTGGCATCCCGAAAAAATAGCCGGGGTGGACCCAGACGCCGCGCTCCAGCAGGGCCAGCACGGTCTGCTCGTCGGGTCCCAACGCAGGAATGCGCAGAACCGCGTACCAGCCGCCCTCGACCTCCAACCGGCTCACCTCCGGCAGCCGGGGGAGTTGCCGGTCGAGTTCGGAGAGGTTGGCGGCCACGCGCGCCCGAATCTGACGTTGGATCGACTCGCGGCCTTCTAACCAAGCCGGCATCGCGTGCTGCACCGGGGCGTTCATGGAAAGAAAGGTGTCGGCGATGACCTCCAGACGTTCCAGGGCCGAAGCAGCCTGCGGTCCGGCAGCCACAATCCACGCCGCCTTCATCTGCGGCAGCCCGGCAATCTTGCTCAGCCCGCTGACGACGAAGACCGGGACGCCCTCCAGGCCAGCGGCAAAGCTCTTTCCTGGGCCGGAAACGTTGTTGGCGAAGCTGTAATCGAGAAAAACCTCGTCCACAATCAGCGCCAGATCGAACTCCCGGCAGAGCCGCGCCAGTTCCTCGGCCTCCCACGGCTTGGTGAAGTGGCCGGTTGGGTTGTTTGGATGGACCAGGACGATGGCCCTTGTCCGCGGCGTGATGGCGCGGCGAATTCCCTCCGCATCGATCTGCCAACCGTGGTCGTAGACCAGCGCGGCTGCTTTCAGCTTTACATCGTCCAGTACGGCCAGAAAGTCGAAGAGCGGATAGCCGGGCTGTGCGACGAGAATCTCGCTACCCGCATCCGCGAGCAGCCGGAAGAGGAAGCTGTAGGCCTCGCTGGTGCTGGTGGTGAGAATGATCTGCTCGGGCGTGAGCGAAACGCCGTGGTCCGCATAATAGCCGCAGACGGCCTGGCCGGCGTTGGGCAGGCCACGCGGCTGCGGATCGTAATCCAGCGCTTGCGCGCCGGTCAGAGCCGCGAGCAAGGCGGGATCGAAGTGAAAGCCGCAGCGCGTGGGGTTCGAGGCCGTGAGATCCGCGATGGGCTTGCCGGACGCCAAGCGCAGCCGGTGCGCGCGCCCGAGCTCGCTCTCCTCCGTGTTCCAGTTGGTTCGCTGGGAAAAGCGCATTTGCTAATTCTCATTTCCTCAGGGGCTAAAGCCCGACATTTTTTTTGTTGCTCTTACGGCACGACTAAAGTCGTGCCCTGACGCTTCTTGCTGCTCCGTTGGCATTTTTCCGCAAGCTGTGAAGTCGTGCCCTAACGCTTCTTGCTACCCAGTTGGCATTTTTCCGCAAGCTATAAAGCCCGCTGTAATTGCAAGCCAACATTCACTGCTCCCTCCGCTCATCGCAGATGATCAGGCACAATAGAAGCAGGCGTCCTTTTCAACATTACACGGGCACACATTATTCGGACACATTCAGGAGGAAGATTGGCTCTGCGCGCGGTTGTCTTCGACTATGGAATCGTACTGACCGGACCACCGGATGCAGCAGCGTGGGCCAACCTGCTGCGCATCACCGGCTTGCCCGAGGAGCGCTTTGAGCCACTTTACTGGGCTGACAGGGCCGCCCTCGACGAAGGCAAGCTGACCGGCATCGCCTTCTGGCAGAAGCTGCTGCGCGAGGCCGGATTGCCTCTGGATCATGCCGAGGAGTTGAGCCGCTGGGACACGCGCCTGTGGACCGTTGAGAATCCCGTCATGGTGGCCTGGCAATTGGCCGTCAAGCAGCGCGGCCTGCTTACCGCCATCCTCTCCAACATCGGCGACGACGTGCTGGCCAGCGTGGAGCGCTCGTTCGACTGGATTCACCGCTTCGACGTGCTCGTCTGGAGCTGCCAGTTCGGCGCCGTCAAGCCCGATCCTTCTATCTATCTCCACACCCTCGCCGAACTCGGCACACTGCCCGGAGAGACGCTCTTTATCGACGACAAGCTGGCCAACGTGGAAGCAGCGCGCGAGCTGGGCATTCAGGCTATCGAGTATTCCAGCGTGGAACGGTTGCGCGCGGACTTGATCGCCGCTGGATTGGACCAATCACTGCCGCTTCCGGGCTGAGACAGGCTCTCTCAAAATCCTGAGTTGGTAGAGTTCGCGGGTTTGCAAAAAACGCCAAAAAGAGGCGATTTAGGGGCAAAAAAGAGTCTTTTTGGGCTAAAAAAGGGGCAAAATCGGGGGTTTGCAGTTACTGATTCGTTAACAGTACTAAAATACAAGCTATTGATTCCGTGTAAGTTACGAGAAATTAAATGGTCAAAAAAAGATTTCCACAGGGTGGGGGGGTGGGGGTCGGGTGGATTTAGGGGAAAAAACGGCGAAAATGGGACGAAAAACAGGGAACAGGGAATAGGTTTGCGCGATGGAGATTGGACGGTGGTCATAACGGCCTAGGATTTGCGACTGCTTCTATTGTGCGCTGGGGGAAGGTAATTATCTGCAAGGACGGAGAGGAAAGTTGCGGTGCTTCAGGTCACGATAACGGGAGCTGATCACAAGGGGCAAGCGGCGGGGGGGAATGCTACTTGTGAAGCCAGAAGATATTTGCTGAGTCCAATCAGTATAGTGTTGAGAAGCGTATGGCTCATTGCCTCGAAAGGAGCAGGAATGACGACCGCACACATTAATCGCATTGCCACGGCAGTTCCTCAACACGATGTTCACCGGGCCTTCATCGATTTCGCTGATGGCTTGCTCCCGGAGGGAACCTCCCGCAAACTGTTTCGACGTATGGCGCGCATGTCGGCAATCGAGCGGCGTTACTCTTTCATAAACCCCAGCATCACGGAAGACGGTTCGTGGCAAGATGAGGAACAAATCTATGTTCCCGGTAGCTTTCCAGCAACCGCGCGCCGCATGAAGTTATTCGAGCGCTTTGCCCCTCAATTGGCGCGTGAGGGTTTGGACAAACTCTCGCTGAGCGAAGAAGAAAGGCGAGCCATAACGCACGTGATCGTAACCTCATGCACGGGGTTCTATGCGCCGGGGCTGGATTTCGAGGTGGTAAACCATCTGGGACTTTCGCCGTCGGTGGAACGAACCATGATCGGCTTCATGGGATGCTACGCCGCCATCAACGCTCTCAAGTCGGCGCATCATATTGTTCGCTCTGAACCCGATGCCGCCGTTCTGATTTTGAACCTGGAACTCTGCACACTGCATTTTCAGGAAATTCATGAGCTGGAGCAGGTACTCTCGTTTCTCGTCTTTGCCGATGGCTGCGCCGCCTGCCTGGTCAGCGCGCAACCGAAGGGACTGGCCATCGATAGCTTTCTGGCGCTTTGCATTCCACAAACAAGTCATCTGATTACGTGGCGGATTGGCGAGCTTGGGTTCGACATGCACCTCTCAGGCGAGGTTCCAGGAGAAATCGGCCGCGCATTGAAGGAATCGGGCCGGCAGATAACGCGCGGGAAAGACCCTTTGTCCATCGACTTGTGGGCGGTTCATCCGGGAGGCCGCTCGATTCTCGATGCGGTGGAGAAGGGCTTCGAACTTCCTGCCGAAGCACTCTCGTACTCACGCGATATTCTGGCGCGATACGGCAACATGTCCTCGGCAACCGTGATGTTCGTTTTACAGCAGGTGATGCAAGGCGCTCAGGCGGAGCAGCAAGGTTGCGCCATGTCCTTCGGTCCCGGACTGACGGCGGAGACAATGCTCTTTCATGCCGCATAACACGCCCGATTTCCGCCAACGTGCCCAACTCATCGAGCGGATGGATGAGCCTTGCGGCCGCGAACAATTGCGTGCCTGCCTGCGCGACCTTGCAAAAACAAACCGCTGGACGATGGCTTACCGTCCCTTGCTTCACTGGCTCAATACTCTGACAACCGTTTTGCCATCACTCGCGGAACCGCTGCGCATACTCGACGTTGGCAGCGGCTATGGAGACGGACTGAGGCGAATCGAGCAATGGGCAAGGTCGCGCGGCATCGCGGTGGAACTGACTGGCCTCGACCTGAATGCAGACGCCACGGCTATCGCCGCCGAGGCCAGCCCAGCCGCGAGCAAAATCCAATGGGTCAGCGCAAATATATTTGCGTACACGCCGCGGAAACCAATTCACCTTGTGATCAGTTCGCTCTTCACCCATCATCTCGACGAAAGCGACATCGTCCGCTTCCTGCAATGGATGGAAAATCATGCTCAGATAGGATGGTTCATCAACGATCTATCTCGCGCGGCCATCCCTTATCATTTCTTCCGCGCATTCTCAAAGCTAGCCGGACTCCATCCCTTCGTGCAGCACGATGGTCCCGTCTCCATCGCGCGATCCTTTGTGCCGCAAGACTGGCGAAGGATGTGCGCCGCCGCCGGCCTTGGTCCACAGGACGCCACGATACAAAGCTACAAGCCTGCACGTCTGTGTGTGGCCAAAAGAAAACCGGCGTCAGGGAACCTCTGATCAATTGCTTCTATTGGGCTTGCATTCCCTCAGGGGCTAAAGCCCACGATTATTTTGCTGGATTTATGTACGGGCTAAAGCCCGTACCCTTCAAAATTTCATTATTTTGCGGGATTTATGTACGGGCTAAAGCCCGTACCCTTCAAAATTTCATTATTTTGCTGGATTTATGTACGGCTAAAGCCCGTACCCTTCAAAATTTCGTTATTTTGCTGGATTTATGTACGGGCTAAAGCCCGTACCCTTCAAAATTTTGACTTAATCAGAGTTTTCTAGGAGGAGAGTCTCCGTGAACGGACTGCACGAGGTAGACAATCTTGTCATTGGAGGCGGTCTTGCCGGCTCGATGGTTGCCATCCGCCTGGCCTCCGCCGGACGCAGCGTCACGCTGCTGGAGAAAGAGCGCTCAGCCCATCACAAAGTCTGCGGGGAGTTTCTCAGCCCGGAAGCTGTGAAGTATCTGCGCCAGGCCGGTGTTGAGCCGCTCGATCTGGGCGCGGCGACGATTCGTTTTTTGCGGATGTCTTCAAAGCGCACGGTGGTGGAAACCACGCTGCCCTTCACCGCGCTCTCGCTTTCACGATATGCCCTGGACGAGCGAATGCTTTTGCGCGCCGCCGAGAGCGGCTGCAACGTGGAGCGCGGCGTCTTCGTTGAAAAGCTCGCAACGCACGGGCAGATGGCTGTTGCGCAGCTTCGCGGCGGGGAATCGTTGTGCGCTCGCACTGTGTTCCTGGCCACCGGCAAACACGATCTTCACGAGTGGGAGCGCTCAACCACCAGCCAAGCCGATTTCGTCGGCTTCAAGATGCACTGGCAATTAACGCCTGCTCAAACCGTAGCGTTGAGAAACTTCATCGAGGTATTTTTATTCCCCGGCGGATATGGCGGCCTCTCTCTCGTCGAAGGCGACGTGGCAAACTTAGCCTTGGTGGTGCGGCGCGTAGCGTTGCGCAAGAAGGCCGGATGGGCGGCGCTGCTGGCATCCATCCTCGATGAAAACCGCCATTTACGGCAGCTTATGCAAGGCGCTACAGCTTTATGGGAGCGGCCATTGGCTATCTCCCCTATTCCGTATGGGTATCTCGCGGCGCGGCCCTCCGGCCTCTGGTGTGTGGGCGATCAGGCTG
>Ga0302320_10004114_pt1 | contig 33141 bp, 23 predicted proteins | sample Bog_T0_3_FD_202130 | JGI IMG/M metagenome (GOLD analysis project Ga0302320, IMG submission 202130) | Peat permafrost microbial communities from Stordalen Mire near Abisko, Sweden - Bog_T0_3 | ecosystem: Environmental > Terrestrial > Soil > Wetlands > Peat | place: Sweden: Abisko, Stordalen Mire... | reverse complement strand
ACACTGACGAAAGCCGCGTTGCAAACAGAATTCAACCGGTCCAAGGCGCAATACCCCAGGAATGACGCTGCGATCAGCCCAATTTCAACAAGTTCCTAAGCCAGGGTTTGGAAAAGAAACAACGTTAGCTTATGTGAAAGGGGGTATACTTATGCTCACTCGGCGAGTGGGGCTCGTGTACAACGGCCCGAGTGGGGAGCATTTCATGGCCACCAGACATCCCGTCGCAGTCAGTCCCGGCGTTCTATCCATGGATGCCGTCAGCAAAAAGAAAACTCCGCAGCGCAGCGGGAAGAAGCGCGGACTTTCGCCACCGTCCGCCATTGCGGAAGCAATTCCGAAGCCGGTAGGAGTTGCTGTGTCACCCGAGCCGGTTACCGCGTTTGATCCCCGCCACTTACTCACAAAACTCACAATTGGAAGAACGACTCAGGAATACCAAGCCGATGAAACCGTCTTTTCTCAGGGGGACGCGGCGGATGCGGTGTTCTACGTCCAGAGCGGCAAGGTAAAGCTCACGGTCGTCTCGTCAAATGGCAAAGAAGCCGTAGTTGCCATCCTGCCGGAAACTAACTTCTTTGGCGAGGGCTGCCTGGCGGGCCAACCCACGCGCATGTCCACTGCCAGCGCAATCGAGAAGAGCATGGTCGTCCGGGTCACAAAGCAGACAATGGTCGCACTTCTTCATCAGGAGCCAGAGTTTGCCGGACGATTCCTGACCCACCTGCTCTCGCGGAATGTTCGTATGGAAGCCGACCTGGTGGATCACCTGTTCAACTCCAGCGAAAAGCGGCTTGCGCGTCTCCTGCTCCTGCTGGCCAACTTCGGCCAGGAGTCCAGACCGATACCGCTGGTTGCGAAGATGAGCCAGGAGACACTGGCCGAGATGATCGGCACGACTCGCTCGCGAGTCAGTTTCTTCATGAACCGCTTCCGGGAATTGGGCTTCGTCGACTACAAGGGCGGAGCGATGCACATTCACCGCTCGCTGGTCAGCGTCGTACTCCACGATTAGCCGCCATCGTTGCCCCGGCCTCCCTGGGAGCTTTGTAAGATGCGGACAATCGTTCTCGGAAACGCCTCCCGGTTCATCCCTGTCCCGCGAGCCGTTTGCCGGACGGAACACCTCGAACGGGCTGGGTCGTAATTCCGTAATCCTTACAGTCGATGGTCAATCCCTCCAGCGAGCCTGCGCAGCCTGGAATCCGCCCCGCGAAGCGCGCACGAAATCGCCGCCGGCATGGCCCCACTTGGTCAAAATTGCACATCTTCAACATCACTGCGGTTTGATACTACCAGTGTGTTTCTTGCCACGGCGCGTGAGACGTAACCGCAAGTCTGCGCGCAAACCTTTTTCTGAAATGAACTGGTAGTTACCCACTGACTCGTGCCGCTGCGGCGGCGAATAAGCAGTCCCGTTGAATTTCCCAATGCTGGAGCCGCATCGCAAGCAAGCGACTGCGAATCGAATCTCTTGAGGTGCGCGGACGATTGCCGCCAACCGGGCGCTCCGCCACCGTTGGCAGACTAACACCCTGCGGTAGCTCGTTCATCGAAGACTGGAAGAAGAAAAGCCGATGAAGAAGAACCACCTGATGTACAACTTTCTGCCCACCGAAATCGAAGGGGTCGATTCCCTCGCGGAACTGGCTCTGGACCTGCACTGGTCATGGAATCACGCCACCGATGCGATATGGCGGCGGCTCGACCCTGGATTGTGGAAGATCACCCACAACCCATGGGTCGTTCTGCAGACGGTGTCGCGCGACCAGATCGAACGAGTGCTGGCCGATCCCGCTTTCCGGAAAAGCGTGGATAGCCTGCTCGAATCCAGCCGGAAGGTGACCGAGGCGCCCGCGTGGTTTCAGCAGGATCATCCCAACCCGCCCCTGAGCAGCGTCGCTTATTTCAGCATGGAGTTCATGTTGAGCGAGGCTCTGCCCATCTACTCCGGCGGCCTGGGAAACGTGGCTGGTGATCAACTGAAAGCCGCCAGTGACCTCGGTGTGCCCGTTGTTGGCGTCGGCCTGCTCTACCAGCAAGGCTATTTCCGCCAGGAGATTGACAGGAACGGACAGCAACAAGCTCTCTTCCCATATAACGATCCCGGACAGTTGCCCGTCACGCCCCTGCGCCAGCCGAATGGGGAATGGTTGCGCCTGGAAATCGCCTTGCCGGGCTACTCGGTCTGGCTGCGCGCCTGGCACGTTCAGGTTGGCAGGGTAACGCTCTACCTGTTGGATAGCAACGACGCGGCGAACTTCCCCGTGCATCGTGGAATCACCAGCGAGTTGTACGGCGGCGGCCCGGAGCTTCGCCTCAAGCAGGAGCTGCTGCTGGGAATAGGTGGATGGCGCTTGCTCCGTGCGCTCGGGCTCCGTCCCGAAGTCTGTCACTTGAACGAAGGGCATGCGGCGTTTGCCGTCCTCGAACGCGCCCACGACTTTATGGAAGAGACAGGACAGAGCTTTGAAGTCGCCTTGGCAGTGACGCGAGCGGGTAATCTGTTCACCACCCATACCGCGGTGGCCGCCGGCTTTGACCGGTTCGATCCGGCTCTCATCGAACAATATCTGCATCGGTATGCAGATCAGAAGCTGGGCATCGCAGTCCATGATTTGCTGGCCTTGGGCCGCCAGGATCCGGATAACTCGTCGGAAAGTTTCAACATGGCGTATCTGGCGGTCCGCGGCAGCGGCGCAGTCAATGGAGTGAGTCGCCTGCATGGGAAAGTAAGTCGGCACATATTTCTGCCTCTCTTTCCGCGCTGGCCGGAGGACGAAGTTCCGATTGGAGAGGTCACCAACGGAGTCCACACGCCGACATGGGACTCTGGCGCGGCCGACGACCTTTGGAGCGAAACATGTGGGAAGCAACGGTGGCTGGGGACCACGGAATCTCTTGCGCAGAGCCTTCGTCAAGTCTCCGACGCCAGGCTCTGGGAATTTCGCACAGCGAGCAGCCGTGCCCTTGTGGAATACGTCCGGGATCGTTTGTCCCTGCAACTGGCCGTCTCCGGAAGGTCGCCCGAGGAAGTCGAAGCCGCGAAGCATCGCTTTGATCCCGACGCATTAACCCTGGGCTTCGCGCGACGATTTGCAACCTACAAGAGACCGAACCTGCTGCTGCATGACCCACAGCGGCTGCTTCGCCTATTGACCAATCCCGAGCGCCCCGTCCAACTCATCATCGCCGGCAAGGCCCACCCCGAAGACCAGGCCGGCCAGGCCCTGATCCATGAGTGGGTGAGCTTCATCCGCCGGCCGGAGTGCCGCCCCCACATCGCTTTCCTCAGCGACTACGACATGCTCCTATCTGAGAACTTCGTGCAGGGAGTGGACGTTTGGATCAACACGCCCCGGCGGCCTTGGGAGGCATGCGGAACCAGCGGAATGAAAGTGCTCGTCAACGGTGGCATCAATCTCTCCGAGTTGGATGGCTGGTGGGCAGAAGCATACACTCCGGAAGTTGGGTGGGCGTTGGGAGACGGACAGGAACACGGCGAGGATCCCGCGTGGGACGCGGCAGAAGCGCAAGCCCTTTACGACTTGCTGGAACGAAAGGTAGTCCCGGAGTTCTACGATCGCGACAAGAGTGGCATTCCCACCTACTGGGTGGCGCGCATGCGGGAAAGCATGGCGCAGTTGACGCCGCGCTTTTCCGCCAACCGCGCGCTGCGTGAATATGCCGAACGGCACTATCTTCCGGCTGCGTCCGCCTACCGTGAGCGGGCGGACGACAAGGGTGCGTTGGGCAGACAGATTGTGGATTGGAAACACACGCTGAATGAGAAGTGGGGTTCGTTGCGCTTCGTCGACGTGAAGGTTGACAGTAGCGGCGGCCAACACCTGTTTGAGGTTCACCTCTACCTTGCGGACCTCGATCCCAACGCAGTGCGTGTGGAACTGTACGCCGATGGCGTCACGGGCGGCCCTCCTGCGCGGCAGGAGATGCAGCGCGCTCTTCAACCGGTCGCCGAGCCTGGCGTTTCCGTTTACCGCGCGGCCGTCTCTTCGGACCGTCCAATGGCGGACTACAGCGCGCGAGTGATACCGAACCGCGAGAGCGTCGCGATTCCGCTGGAAGACGCTCATATCCTGTGGCAGCGGTAACTCTGCCTCATCTATGTCCAAAGGCTCAAGCCGGAGGTCTTCATTTTGAGCCCGTACCGATTCGCCCCGTATGAGCTATCTTGCACAGCCGCGGATAATCACACCTGTCATTCTCTACCTTACTTAGCGTTTCTGTGGGTCGGAAGGCCGCTAACCCGGAACTCCCGCCCACGAATGCTAGGTGAGACTCGAACCATTCCCATCGAGGCGGGGCTACCCGGCCGCGTTGGCATCCATCATCCGTGTGTGCCGTGGTAACTTCGGCGGCCACGATTCGATCCCAGGTAACCAGAGCGGCCCCTCACGGCGGATGAGAGGCGGTAGCCCTGAAATAAGAGAGGTCGAAGCCATGCCGTTAATTCAACTCGTGGAAGTCCTTGTTGTCGTGGGTGTCGTCCTGTGGCTGGTGAATCGCTTCATCCCAATGCAGGGTACGATCAAATCGATTCTGAATGCCGTCGTGGTCATCGCCGTCGTCCTTTGGATACTGAACGTGACAGGCCTTCTGCATTCCTTCACCGGGATACGCGTCGGAAAATAAAGCATGACGCGATCAGAACCCAGCCAGATAGTTTGATCAAACCCAACCAGACCGATTCTATACAACACCGCGCCAAGGAGCTGATGTGAAAAAAAGGCTGATGTTAGCAGCTGTAATTGTGCTGGGCGTGAATGCCTTCGCCCAGACGACGAGTCGAACAACGGAAACTACGGTCACGGTCCAGCCGTTGACACGCACCACGACCCGAACCACGATCTTTCAAGTCAAAGTAATCAGCCGCAGTGTGCAGGCCGTTAATTACAAGCATCGCGGCGGAGCAACCAGGCTGGATTTCGCGGGCACCGACTTGATGCCAATGGCAAACGGTGAGGCCAAGGTTGAGAGTGAACGCGGAACCATCAAGATCAAGGCCGAATTTGGCAACCTGGATAATCCCACCTTGTTCGGAACTGAGTACCTGACCTATGTGCTGTGGGCGATTTCTCCCGAGGGCCGGGCGGAAAATCTTGGCGAGATTCTAGTCGGCGATAACAGCCGAAGTAAGCTCGACGTGACCACCGACCTTCAGGCTTTCGCTCTAATTGTTACGGCGGAGCCGTACTATGCCGTGCAGCAGCCGAGCAATGTCGTAATCCTCGAAAACGTGGTACGCCCGGATACAAAGGGAACTACCGAGGCCGTGAGCGTGGAGTATCAGCTTATGCAGCGCGGCGGATACATTCCCACCGGCTACAAGTTTGACCCGGTGATCTTGAATACCAGGTTGCCGCTTGAATTCTTTGAGGCTCGCAATGCGTTGCGAATCGCCCAATCCGAGGGCGCCGACACGTATGCCAGCGACAGCTACCAACATGCAGTGCAGTTGATGAACACCGTCGATCTGTATGCGACACATGAACACCTCGACAGGAAGCAGTTGATCTCTGTCGCCCGTGAGGCCGTGCAGACCGCGGAAGATGCGCGCGCCATCGCAGTCAAAAGAATGGACGAACAGCGCCAGGCGGACGAACGCCAAGCCGCGATCGATGCACAGGCGAACACCCAGGCACAGGCGGACGCCGCGGTTCGGCTGAGAGATCAAGCCCAGGCAGACGCTGCGAGCGCTCAGGCGGCAAAGAACCAGGCCCAATCCGATGCGGCACAGGCACGCACCGAAGCTGCTGAGGCACAGTTTGCAACCGCGAAGGCTAAGTCCGATTTGGCAGACAGTCAGGCTGCTGCGGCAACGGCGCTCTCCGCGGCCCAGGCCGACGCAGAGCAGGCTCGCTTGACCGCGCAGCAATCGCAAGAAGGTTTGCAGCAGGCGGACGCCGACAAGGCTGCCATGCGCATCCGGTTATCGGAGCAGCTAAATACGATCCTCCAGACGCGTGATAGCGCGCGAGGACTCATCGTCAGCATGTCCGATGTCCTGTTTGACACCGGCAACTATTCACTCAAACCGGGTGCCAGGGAGAAACTAGCTAAGGTCGCCGGAATCCTACTTGCCTACCCCGGACTAAACATCGCGGTGGGAGGGTACACGGACAACGTGGGCGGCGACGAGATGAATCAGCAACTGTCCGATCATCGCGCAGGATCGGTGCGCGATTACCTGGTGCAGCAAGGCGTGGCTGACGGCGCAGTTAGCGCAGAAGGTTACGGCAACACATTGCCGGTAGCCTCCAACGATAACTCTGCTGGCCGGCAGCAGAACCGGAGAGTCGAACTCGTTGTTTCCGGCGAAGCGATCGGGGAGCAAGCCAACGTGACAACAGGAAGCTTGCGTTAGTACTGGCGAACACTCTGCGCCCGCGGATCAAGATCGCTAAGTTTGGGGTGTTCGCTTGGACTTGATCTACATAGCTCAGTAACGATGCGCAAGAGGCTCGATACTTCGAATAGGCTTACCAGGCCTCGCCGTGGATTGCGAATGCACTGCCGCTCAGCGCTTCCAGGGTGCGCGGCACGGGGCCAGGGAACGGACGTATGACAGTACTCAGCATATGTGCGCGTATTGTGCTCGCAGCGATTGTCTTCCTGACGCTGTACCTGTCGAATCGGCGGTCACGGCAGGCGGTACCGGCGTTTGTGGCGCAAAGGATGTGTCCCCATTGCGGCAGGATTACGCCCCGCTCAAAAGCAGTATGCCTGGAGTGCGGCGGGGTGAGGTTAAGCTGAAAGCAAACGAATAGGGGCCCAGGATAACACCCGGGCGTAACATGTGCACGGGCCATCAGAACACAAAGCCATTGGTCATCGTGCCCTACGCAGGATAATCGTCAAGTCGTGTACCGGAGCGGGTTCTGAGCCTCGGGTAGTAACGGCTCGACACTTCATACAAGACAACGGAGGACATCACATGGCACAGACTTTGGTAGAGAAAGCTGGCGATCAGTTTGCCGAAACAGTTCGGGAAGCTTCACGGGTAACATCGGCCGTAGCAGATGCAGTCGTGGACGGCGTAGGAGCGGCCAAACGCGTCGCAAAACAGGGCAGCGCCGCCGCCGAGGAATTCGTAGTTGATTCCACCCGGCGCATCCAGCGAAACCCTTTGGCCACCGTCGCGGTGACCTTGGCCACTGGCTTCGCGGTGGGAATCCTGACAGGCTTGACGCTGCGGCGCAAGTAAGAACGGGCCATTCAAAGTGGATGGCCCGCAATCGAAGCTCGCAGATCCAGATGCGGCGACCGGCCCGGAGTTACTTCGGGCCGGTTCGATGTGTCTGCACTGGCGCCGCGGCCAGCATTGCCAACTCCTCCTGTGCTGCTTCCACTGACGATGCCGGGTTCTGCCCGGTAATCAAGTTACCGTCAACTTTCACAAAGGAACTCCAGTCGGGACCTTTCGCGTATAGCCCACCCAAGCGTTTTAGTTCGTCTTCCACCAGGAACGGTACCACCTTCGAGAGTTGGACTGCTTCCTCTTCCGTGTCGCTGAACCCGGTCACTTGCTTTCCCTTGACGAGCGGAGATCCGTCCGCTGTTTTCACGTTGCGAAGCACTCCAGGCGCGTGGCACACCAAGGCAACAGGCTTGCCGGCGGCGTAAGCCGACTCGATGAGGGCGATCGATTGCCTGTCTTCGGCCAAGTCCCACAGCGGCCCGTGCCCGCCCGGATAGAACACTGCATCGAAATCGCTCGCCACAACCTGCGAGAGTATTCGCGTTGTCCCCAAGGCGTGCTGTGCAATGGAATCCTTCTTGAAGCGCTCCGTAGCTTTCGTTTGCGAGTCGGGTTCGTCGCTCTTCGGATCGAGCGGCGGCTGTCCTCCCTTCGGGGAAGCCAGCGTGATCTCTGCTCCAGCGTCGTGAAACGCATAGTAAGGAGCCGCCAATTCCTCGAGCCAGAATCCAGTCTTCTTTCCAGTGTTTCCCAACTCACTGTGCGATGTAAGTACCATCAGTATCTTCATGTCAAACTTACCTTTCTCTCGTTCGCCTGGAACGAATACTGCTGTAAAGTAAAAGTCACCGCGCTACCTTCTCTTCATCCGTCACTGTCCCTACCTGGACTACCAACTTGCCGAAGTTCTTTCCTTCCAGGAGCCCGATGAATGCTTCGGGAGCTTTTTCCAGCCCTGCAACCACATCTTCTCGGTACTTGATCTTTCCTGATCCAAACCATTCACCCATCTGTTTCCGGAACTCGTCAAAGCGCTGACCATAATCGTCAAAGATAATGAAGCCCTGCACCCGCACGCGGCGCTTTAGAAACGTGGCCATGACTTGTGCTGTGCGATCTTTGCCAGCGGGAGCTTCGGTGTCGTTGTAGTGGGCAATCAACCCGCACAGTGGAATACGCGAGCGCGGATTCAGCAATGGCAGCACAGCCTCAAATACGGCGCCGCCGACGCTCTCGAAATACACATCGATCCCATTCGGACATGCCCGCGCCAGGTGTTCCCTTAGTTCCGGACTCCGATGGTCAATGCACTCATCGAATCCAAGCTCTCCCACTGCATAGCGGCACTTGTCCACACCACCCGCCACGCCAATGATCCGGCATCCCTTCAGCTTCGCGATTTGTCCGACCACCGAACCGACCGCCCCCGTTGCCGCCGCCACCACCACGATTTCGCCTGGCTTTGGCTGCCCAATATCCAGCAGCCCCATGTATGCCGTGAATCCTGGCATGCCGAGAACACCCAGCGCGTACGATGGCCGCGTCATCCGGGTGCCTAGGTTCAGTATCCCTTTCCCGTCCGAGACGGCATACTCTTGCCACCCGCTCTGGCTCAACACCCAGTCGCCGACCGCAAAGTCGGGATGGCCGGAAATCTCAACTTGGCTCACCGTCGATCCCACCATTACCTCGCCAAGGTTTACCGGCGGCGCGTAGGAAGGCGCGTCGCTCATGCGGCCTCGCATATATGGGTCGAGTGATAAGTACACCGTACGCAGAAGTAACTGCCCCTGGGCCGGCACCGGGATCGGTTGAGTCTCGATCCGGAAGTCAGTTTGGGTGGGTGCTCCAAAAGGCCGGGCGGCAAGAACGATTCTTCGATTCGTGGAACTGCTCATTGTTTATTTCTCCGTTCGGGTCTCAGCCACCGCACTTCTTCAGACCGCCTCGGGAGTAGTAGATCCCCAGACAATCAGTTACTGCATCTGCGGCCGCATGAGCTGCGTGTTTGTGGGAAAGGGGCTGCAAGCGCTGCCAGCAAAGTATTCCTGGGATGCGTCGCGGCTAATTGGATTCAGCGATTTGTCTCGTTGTGACAACGCATGCTTATCCTCTTATAGAAGCGCGCCGCCTCAACCCGACCCAGCGCAAGTGGGCAATGTAGCGCGATAGAGATCCCGGGAACTTTGTTCGCCGGTCATATCTGCAGCGGTTCAGTCGCCGGGGCGAGCTCCCGGAGCCACACGCCATCTGCTGGAAAGACTATACGAAATCCCATTGAGCGATGACGAGTGGAAACAACCTCTCAACGACCGGCGCCTACTTAAGTTCTTCGCTCTGGCAGCCATCGTGATCGCATTGGCATGTTAGTTCCGGCATGTCTTTTGCTTCAGCGCAGGTGTCGCTGCAGTATTCTTTTCCCTCCGCGGGCGGACAGCTACAAGCGGGATGCAAGCATTTAGACGGCGTGTTCATAGAATCTCCTTTTCTCGGACGTACTCTATCTTCCAGAAGAAATAGCGGTGCAGACGAACTGCTGGTCACGTCGAGGCACTGTCCGTGCGCAGCTCTCAAAACTCTCGTAATCGCACCCTGGGGAGAGCATTACATCACGGGAAGCGTCATTCTGTTCTATTCTGCTCAGTGCTCACAGATAGCTGAAAGCTAGTTTACGTTCGTGCCATCTTCCCGTTGTGCCAGCCTCGGTCCAAACCATTGCATACAGTGATCCCAAGCAACTTACCGTTCTTACGGCGTCTTGGTCAGTAGTTGGCCGGTCGACGGGAGTTGCGAGGCGTGCCAACCTCCGCCGAGTGCTTCAATCAGCGCCACGCTCGCCGTCATCTGCTGAATTCGAAGACTGACCGCGGCTTGCTGGTTGGAGAGCAATGCGGTCTGAGCGATGATTACATTCAGGTAGGGATCGAGTCCTAACTTGTAGCGGTCCGTTGCCAGTTCGAGGGTCCTCTTCGCCGATTGTACCGCCGCGTCCTGATGTTCGATTTCCACAGAGAGCACGCGCAGTGATGCGAGGCTGTCTTCCACTTGTTGAAACGCCGTTAAAACCGCTTGGCGATAGTTGGCCACGGTTGCGTCGTACTGTGCTCTGAATTGGCTGACGGTTGCCCTTCGCAAACCGGCGTCAAAAAGAGTTTCCGCAGCCGCCGGACCAAGGGAGAAAAAGCGGCTGGGCCATGCAAACCAATTTCCAATCGATGTGCTCTCCAATCCCACTGCGGCGCTCAGTGTAACCGTGGGAAAGTACGCTGCCTGCGCAATACCAATCTGTGTGTTGGCCTGAGCGACGAGGCGCTCGGCGGCGGCGATATCGGGACGCCGCTCCAGAAGTTCGGAAGGCACACCAAAAGGAATCGCTGGAGGGGCGGACTTGAGCGCCTCGACGGGGATTGAAAACGACGAGGCTGGTTGACCGGTTAGCATCGCGATAGCATGCTCAAATTGAGCGCGCTGGATGCTCAGTGCCGCATCCTGTGCCTTCGTTGCTTCCAGCAAGGTTTCGGCTTGCGCAACCGCTTCTTCCGTGCCGATGCCGGTGTCGTACTGAGCCCTAGTCAAATCGAGGGAAAGTTGCAGCGCGACGACCGTCGAATCCAATAACATCTTGAGTGAATCCTGTCCGCGAAGCTGTAAGTAGTCCGACGCAACTTCGCCTTGGACTGTCAGGCGCGTGTTCTCCAGGTCCGCTGCGCTTGCCTGTGCTCCGTAGGCAGCCGATCGGACAGTGTTCCGGATGCGCCCGAACAAGTCCGGCTGCCAGGTAGCGTCAAAGGGCAGCGTATAGTCTGTAAATGTCTTTGAGGACCCGGAGCTACTTCCAGATCCCCCACCGGACATTGTCGAAGACGGCCGCTGTGTGGTAATGGATGGGTTAGTCGTGACGGTAGGGAAGAGTTGTGACCTCGCTTCCTTGACCAGGGCGCGCGCAGCTAGAAAACTGGCGGCTGCGGATGCGATGTTCTGGTTGGAAACATTGACCTTCTCTTCCAGTGCGTTCAGTTGCGCATCGTTGAAAGTCTTCCACCAATCGCCGCGAACCGTGGCATCTTGCGGCTGCGCTACTTTCCAACCGTCCGTAGCTTTGAAATTGTCCGGAGTAAGTTCCTTAAATGCCGCCGGAGTCTGCGTGCTGGGTGTGTGGTACTTTGGTCCGACCACGCATCCCGCGAGAAGGCAAATCGACAGGGTAAGACAGATTGTGGCTCCCAGGTTGCGAATAGTCATAGTCAAATGTTTTCCCTGGCGACTCGAGTTAGTCCGCGGCGCTGGGTGCTGGCCCAGCTCCTTGGGGAACGAAGTCGCTCCGTTTGCCCGCCATGCGTAGCCGCAGGCGGTCGAATGCCAGATAGACCACAGGCGTTGTGTAGAGCGTGAGCAACTGGCTCAGCAGCAACCCACCGACGATCGTAATGCCGAGAGGCCGCCTGAGTTCATAGCCCGTGCCAGTTCCCAGCGCCAACGGCAGAGCGCCCAACAGCGCGGCCATCGTCGTCATCAGGATTGGTCGAAAGCGCAACATGCATGCTTCAAAGATCGCGTCGGCCGGGCTCTTTCCCTCTTTGCGCTGTGCCTCAAGAGCGAAGTCGATCATCATAATCGCGTTTTTCTTGACGATGCCGATCAGCAGAACAATCCCAATGATGGAGATAATGTTCAGGTCCTGTTTGAACAGTAGCAATGCCAGCATCGCGCCTACGCTAGCCGACGGGAGCGTGGAGATGATCGTAAGGGGATGGACCAGGCTCTCATATAAAATCCCTAATACGATGTACACCGCCAGCAATGCCGTCAGTATCAGCAAGGGCTCCGTGCCAAGAGATTGCTGATACGCCAGCAGGGTACCGGCAAAAAAACCTTGAATCGTGGAAGGCGTGCCGAGCCGCTTTTGCATCTGCTTGATGCTCAAAGTGGCATCGCTGAGGGACACATTAGGCGCGAGATTGAAGGACGCGGTAACCGATGGAAACAGGCCCGTATGATTCACCGAGAGCGGCGTCGTATTTGTTTGTCCCTTGGCAACGGTGATGAGCGGTATGTTTCCGCTGCTCGGCGTCGGAAAGTAAACGTTCTTCAGTCCCTCCGGGCTTGTCCAGTACTCGGGAGCAACTTCCAGAATTACGTAATACTGATTTAACTGCGTGTAGATGATGGACACTTCCGATTGGCCGAATGCGCTATATAACGCTGAATCCAGCGACTGTGCCGTAAGGCCGAGTCTTGCCGCGGTGACGCGGTCATATTTCATCAGTTCCGCAAGTCCGCCATTTTGCTGATCAGAGTTCACGTCCTGCAGGCCGGGCAGACGCTTCATCTCACGGAGCAGGGTGGGTCCCCATTTGGAAAGGTCCTGCACATTGTCGGATTGCAGGGTGTACTGATACAGCGCACTGCTGGAGCGCCCGCCGATGCGCAGATCCTGCGAGGCTTGGAGAAAGGTGGACGCAACCGGCAGACGGCTCAACTTGGGACGCAGGCGATTGATAATCTGAACCGCACTCACTTTGCGATCCGCAAGCGGCTTGAGCGCAATGTAGATGTTGCCCGTATTGGTCGCACCACCGCCGCCCGTAGAGGCAATTACATTTGCAACCGCAGGGTCATTCTTGATCACGTCGACGATCTGTTGAATGGACGTGTTCATGGCAGCGAACGACGAATCCTGTGAACCTTGTACGCCGCCGGAGATCGCTCCCGTGTCCTGTTGCGGGAAGAAGCCTTTCGGTAACTTGACGATCAGCACTCCATTGAGCGCAATGGTGAGCAGGAGCACGATAAGTGTGGGGGTCGGATGGTCCAGTACCCAGCGCAGAGTGTGCCGATACATCGACAAGACCCAGTCAAAAAACTTTTCACTGGCCTTGTAGATGCGGCCATGGCTTTCCTTTTGCTCGTTCTTCAGCAGGTAGGCGCACATCATTGGTGTCGTTGTTAGCGACACAATCATCGACACCACGATGGTCGTCGAGAGCACGACGGCGAACTCGCGGAAGAGACGGCCGACAATTCCACCCATGAGGAGTAATGGGATAAAGACGGCAACCAGCGAAACGCTGATGGTGAACACCGTAAATCCGATCTCCTCCGCGCCCAGCATCGCTGCCGCAAACGGTGTCATGCCGCCTTCCAGGTGGCGCGAAACATTTTCCATTACCACGATCGCGTCATCCACCACGAATCCGGTCGAGATCGTCAGGGCCATGAGCGAAAGGTTGTCCAGACTATACCCCAGCAGGTACATCACGCCGAACGTACCGATGAGAGAAACTGGCACGGCGACCGCGGGAATCAGCGTGGCGCGGGCATTGCGCAGGAAGAGAAACACCACGAAGATCACCAGTGCGATGGAAACGATCAGCGTCCTCTCCACGTCGCTGACAGAGGCGCGAATCGTCGTAGTGCGGTCCAGCACAATGGTTGTATCGATGCCCATCGGGATGGTCGCTTTGATATAGGGAAGCTGCGCGCGAATGCGATCCACCGTCTGAATGATATTGGCGCCGGGTTGTCGGAAGATAATGACCGCAACCGCTCGCTTGCCGTTCAGATACGCGGCAGTGTGGATGTTTTGTACCGAGTCCGTGACTCGAGCGACGTCGGAAAGACGGACGGCCGCACTGTTCTTATAACCAACCACCAGCGGCTTGTAGTCCGCGGCATGCGAGACTTGATCGTTGGCGAGAATATCCGCGGTCACAAACCCGTCTGAAATTTGCCCTTTGGCCAGGTCCGCGTTCTGCAGGCTCAACGCGGACTTCAGATTCGCAAGCGAAAGCCCATAGCTGGCCAATTGCGTAGGGTTCGCATCCACGCGCACGGAAGGCAGCGCTCCGCCTCCGGGACTCACCTGTCCTACGCCCTGTATCTGCGACAATTTCTGTTGTATGACAGTCGAGGCGACGTCGTATAGCTTATCTGGTCCGTACTTGTCCGAAGTAAGGCCGAGGATCATGATCGGCGAATCCGCGGGGTTGACCTTGCGATAGGTTGGATTGCCCGGGAGGTTGCTGGGCAGATAACTTCGTGCCGCGTTGATGGCGGCCTCAACGTCACGCGCCGCGCCGTCGATGTCGCGGCTGAGGTCAAATTGTATCGTGATGGATGTACTGCCAAGCGTGCTCGATGACGTCATCTCCGTCACGCCCGCAATATGACCGAACTGCCGCTCCAGCGGAGTAGCGACCGAGGAGGCCATGATATCGGCGCTGCCTCCCGGCAGGCTTGCGTTCACCGAAATCGTAGGGAAGTCAACCTGCGGTAGAGCCGAAACCGGTAGCACGTTGAACGCAATCGCCCCCGCAAGCGCAATCGCCACCGTGAGCAGCGTGGTCGCGACTGGCCGATGAATGAAGGGCGCGGAACTGTTCATACCGCTCCTGCTGGCTCTGGCTCGCTACCAGTTTCCGCACGATTTGACTTACGCGAGAAGCGTCGCCCGAGATTGTCGAAAAAGATGTAGATGACAGGAGTGGTGTAAAGCGTAAGAACCTGGCTGATCAGCAATCCGCCGACCATGGAGATGCCCAACGGCCTGCGCAACTCGGAACCAAATCCAGTGCCCAACGCCAGCGGAAGACCGCCCAGCAACGCGGCCATCGTGGTCATCATAATGGGACGGAAGCGGAGCAAACAGGCCTCGTAAATTGCATCCGTCGCGTTCTTCCCATGGTTTCTCTCGGCATCCAGCGCAAAGTCCACCATCATGATGCCGTTCTTCTTAACAATGCCGATCAGCAGGACAATGCCGATGATTGCAACCACACTCAAATCCTGGTGAAAGAGTAGCAATGCAAGGAACGCGCCCACGCCTGCCGATGGCAGCGTGGACAAAATCGTGATCGGGTGTACGAAGCTCTCGTACAGAACCCCCAACACGATATACACGGTGACCAGGGCAGCAAGAATCAGCAGCGGAACATTGGACAGTGAACTTTGAAATGATGCGGCAGTACCTTGAAATCCTCCCTGAATGGTGGGAGGCATATGCATGTCTGCCTGCACCTTTTCAATCGACGCAATGGCGTCACCAAGGGCTGCATTCGGCGCAAGATTGAATGATACAGTGATGGCTGGAAACTGGCCCTGGTGGGTGATGGCGAGCGCCTCTGTCGTCTTCTCAAAGTGGGAGAAAGCGCTCAGCGGAACTGCCGCGCTCATGGCTGAGCTGGTGCTGCCCGCGGAGTTCGCTCCCGTGCTCGATTTCGTGGATGTGCTCGGCGAAAGCGCGTTCACGGGAGGTGTCAATGTGTTAGCCGACGGGGTATAGAGCGCGGACGTCGTTAGCGCGTTCGAGCCCGCGGACGACGATCCGGAGGACGCAAAGGACGAAGACGCTCCTGCCCCGGTTGCGTTGGCGGACGCGTTGGACTGGATGTAGAGATGGCTCAACTTATCCGGGTCCAGTTGAAACTCAGGGTCGCTTTCCAGCACTACGTGGTACTGATTTACCTGCGTGTACATGGTGTTGATCTGCCGCTGTCCGAAGGCGTCATACAGTGTGTTATCGATCGTCGTTGGGGCGATGCCAAGCCTCGAAGCCGTGACCCGGTCAATCGCCAGAAACACCGCAAGCCCTCCGGTCTGTTGATCACTGGCTACATCCTCCAGTGCCGGCAGTTGTTTCAGCTTCGCCATGAAGCGGTTGGTCCAGTCATTCAACTCAATCGCATCGGGGTCTTCCAGTGTGTATTGGTACTCCGTCCGAGTTACACGGTCATCCACGCTGATGTTCTGAACCGGCTGCATGAACAGCTCGATTCCCTGCACCTTGTCCAGTTTCGAGTTAAGACGGCGAATTACGTCTGACGCGCTCAGAGTGCGTTGGCCGAGCGGCTTGAGATTGATGGACATTCTGCCACTGTTCGTCGTCGTATTCGTTCCATCCGCTCCAATGAACGACGACAAGCTTTCGACCGCAGGGTCCTCCAGAACGACCTTAGCGAGTTCCTGTTGCTTTTTTGCCATCACTGCTGCGCTAACTGCCGGCGCCGCTTGCGAGATGCCCTGGATAACTCCCGTGTCCTGTACCGGGAAGAATCCTTTGGGGATGATCATGTAAAGAACCACCGTAAGTACCAGCGTGGACACCGCGACGAGAAGCGTTATCGTTTGGAATCGAAGAACGAACTTCAGCGTCCGGCCGTAGAACGCGATCATTCCTTCAAAAGCGCGCTCCGAGGCCCGATAGATGCGTCCCTGCTCCTCTTTTGCGACCCGCCGCAAGATGCGTGCGCTCATCATGGGCGTCAGCGTAAGCGAGACCACCGCGGACAGAATGATCGTGACCGCCAGCGTTACGGCAAATTCGCGGAACAGGCGCCCTACCACGCCACCCATGAATAACAGGGGAATAAGTACGGCGATCAGTGACACGGTTAACGAGAGAATGGTGAATCCGATTTGCTCGGCGCCCTTGAGCGCTGCCTCCATCGGCGGATCGCCTGCCTCGATGTACCGCGAGATGTTCTCGATCATCACGATCGCATCATCCACGACAAATCCGGTAGAGATCGTCAATGCCATCAATGACAGGTTATCCAGGCTGTAACCCAGGATGTACATCACGGCAAACGTACCGATCAGCGAAAGCGGAACGGCCACGCTCGGAATAATGGTGGCATAGAGACTGCGCAAGAAAAGAAAGATCACCAGCACCACCAGTCCGACCGTCAGCATAAGTTCAAACTCAACGTCGGAAACCGATGCTTCGATGGAGGTAGTCAGATCCGTGAGCGTAGTTACCCGAATGCCCGCCGGTAGATTCACCTGGAGCTGCGGCATCAGTTGGCGGATGCTCTTTACCACGCTGATCGTGTTCGCCCCGGGTTGGCGCTGTACGTTGACGATCACCGCGGGGGTCTGGTTCATCCAGGCCGCCTGGAACTTGTTCTCTATTCCGTCCACGACGCGCGCTACGCTGGTCAGCATCACCGGCGCGCCATTACGGTATGCAACTACGACGTTCTTGTAATCCGCGCTGCTGACCAGTTGATCGTTGGCGTCGATCTGATAATCCAGTTGCGGCCCATCGAAGTTTCCCTTGGCGGCGTTCACGCTGGCCTGCGTCAGCGCGGTTCGCAGGTCTTCCATGTTCATGCCGTAGGACGACAGCGCCCTGGGATTGGCTTGGATGCGGACGGCCGGTTTCTGTCCGCCGCTGATAGTGACAAGGCCGACCCCGCTAAGTTGCGAGATTTTCGGCGCAAGGCGCGTGTCTACAAGATCCTCGACTTGCGATAGCGGCATCGAAGTCGATGTGATAGCCAGCGTGAGTACGGGGGCGTCGGCTGGATTTGTCTTACTATAGGTCGGCGGCGCGGGCAGGTTGGATGGCAATAGACTCTGCGATGCGTTGATCGCAGACTGTACTTCTTCCTCGGCGATGTCGATGTCGAGCGCGAGGTTGAATTGCAGCACAATGACAGACGTTCCCCCGGAGCTGGTGGAAGTCATCTGGCTCAAGCCCTGCAGTTCACCGAACTGCCGTTCCAGCGGAGCCGTAACGGTCGTCGCCATCACAGTCGGGCTTGCTCCAGGATAAAACGTGAGAACCTGAATGGTCGGATAGTCAACCTGGGGCAATGCAGAGACGGGTAGCTGCGTGTACCCAACGATGCCGATCAGCAGGATTGCAGCCATCAGCAGGGAGGTCGCAACCGGCCGCAAAATAAACGGGCGCGATGGACTCATGGGGCGCTGCTCCCACTCGCCGCGGCCGGCACTGGCTTGCCTGAGACCACGATCGCCACGTTCTCCTGTAACTTGTCGAAGCCGCTGGTGGCGACAACCTCTCCCTCGTTCAAGCCCTCCACCTGAGTTATACCGCCATCGGTAACTCCCGTCTTGATGTTCCGCGCGTGGGCGATATTGTTTTGAATCACATATACGAAAGATGCCTGGCCATTCTGTTGGATCGCCGAAGCCGGGATCAGCGTCACTCCCTGCAACGTATTTACCAGCAACCGCGTGTTAACGAATTGGTTCGGAAAGAGTCCATCATCCTTGTTGTCGAAGATTGCTCGACCCTTCACTGTCCCCGTCGTGGTGTCAATCTGGTTATCGAGCGTCAACAGTTCGCCGCTTGCAATCTTCTTCAGCCCAGTTCGGTCAAAGGCATCAACGCCGAGCTTGGCTCGGGCGCGCAGCCGAGCCTCAACCTGGCCGAGATCGTCCTCGGGGATAGTAAAGATTACGGTAATAGGCCGTAACTGCGTGATCACAGCCAGGGTTGAGTTCCCGGAAGACTGCACCACGTTACCCGGATCCACCAGCCGTAACCCCACCCGTCCGGCAATGGGAGCGGTAATATGGCAGTAGTCAACTTGGATCTGGTCATACTGCACCGTTCCCCGGTCGTTCTTCACCGTGCCCTCGTCCTGCAGCACTAGCTTTTCCTGGTCATCCAGGACCTGCTTTGCAATCGCGTTGCGTGCCCAGGCTGCCCGGTAGCGTTCCAGGTCCATCTGCGCCTGTGCAAGAACGTTTTCGTCCCGCTGCAGCGCGCCCTGCGCCTGCAACAGCGTCGCCCTGTAGGTACTTGAGTCGATGTCAATCAGCGGATCGCCCGTACTTACCTGCTGACCCTCCTTGTAATGCACGGCAACGACCAACCCATTCACCTGGCTGGAAATCGAATCGGTATAGACCGGAGTGACCGTGCCGATTGCGTCCAGATATACTCCAATGTCACCCTTCTGAGCTGTCGCGGTCGTAATCGTGATCTTCGCCGGAGCGGGCGTAACTTTGATCGCTGCCTCGTGATGTTTCCATAGCAGCATGATCAGGACTCCGACGGCGAGCAACACCAAACTCCAGAGCACGATGTGTAGCACGTTATGCCGGGGAACATAAGCGGGGAGTTGATGGTCGAGCCTGGTAGCTGATGGCTTATCTGTCTCAGCGGTCAATCGGAATCTCCTTATATCAGCTACGAACCCTGTGCCTGGTTCTTATGCAGCGTAACGAGTCGAACTCGTCTCGCCCGCGGGGGATGTCAGCATCAATCCACTTGCTGGCCGCTCCACAGTCACCGCCTCATCCTGATCCGTGCCGTGCGAGTGGAATCCCTCGTCGCAGTACCCTGAAAGTACCAGCTTAAAACTAGGGCCCCACGCAGCCCCGGTCTGTTCACATTTGCACAGTGTACGCCCTCTCGCCGGGCGATGAGCGGCATTCCTGAGTTATCGGGGAGGTGTACTCAAGTTTTGTTAAGCTTGGTCCGGGGCGCCGCATCAGACGGTCGTGCTCGATCCGTCATGATTGACGATCTTCCGGCCGCCATCGAGCTTGCACGCACCTTCCCGAATCTGATGCCACGATTGGCGGATGAGTTATTTTCAGGAGAGTCGTAGTGACCTGCACTGGCCCATGCTGAGTTCCTCGCAGGAGTCTGCGATTCAGGGTTGGACCCGGCCAAGCCGCGCACTCACGCGGCGCACATGACGCCCTCGGAGTTCCGATGCCTACGTCGTCGGCTCAATCTCGAACCCCCAAGCCTCCAGGAGAGGTTCGGGAATGTATTTCGAGTTCCTGTTCCGGCGGGCCCACTCGCGAAGTCGGGTGGATCGGATGTACTGGTTAGGTTGCAGCTTGAATTCGCGAGTGACACGCTCGAATTCCGTGATGGTTGGAATAACTGGTCCGATTGGGTCGGGCTTGCCCCAATTAGGATTCCCGCGTCTCTTTGCCATGAACCAAGTCTTCTCTCTGCGTTGGAGTCAATTCGAACTGAAGTTCCGAACCATCGGCTAAGCCGCCCGTAAGCTAGCCTCACAGTGCGACTTATCGTCGAACTTACCAATCGCGGAGATGCGTGTATGTTCAAAACTGCTCACTTATTGAAAAAGCGCCGTCCGCCTTACGGATGGGTGCCGTACCCACATCGCGCAGGCGTGCAAGCAGGGTTATTCGTACCAGGAAGACCGAGTGGTTCGCACAGAGGGAACGGAATCAGCGGCCGTTGATTCCGTGAACTGACTTACGAAGTGCCGCTCGCCCGAGGCTTCGAGCCCCTTGCATCCCGTTCAGTCCGCAGCCGAGTGATGAGCCCGTTCCGCCGCCTCGTCGATCACCAGTAACAGCTCAGGGAATTCCCCAGGACCGTCATGGCGAAGGCCGTTGATGAAAAACGTTGGCGTGCCGTTGACTCCGCTGCGAACCCCAGAACTGAAGTCGGCGCGGACGCGAGCGTTATAGTGCCCGTCTTCCAGCGCCTGGGTCAGCTCCGGCGCGCTTAGTTCCAGCTTGCCCGCCAGTTCAAGGAAGAGCGCGCCGCCCAGCCGCTCCTGGTTCTCAAACAGCAGGTCGTGCATCTCCCAGAATTTCCCGTGCGCGCCTGCAAACTCCGCGGTTTCTGCTGCCGCCTGCGCGTTCGGGTGCATCTCGCGCAGCGGAAAATAGCGGAACACGAACCGAAGCTGCTCGCCGAAATGCTTCTGAATGCGCTTGACGACCGGGTAGGCCATTCTGCAGAACGGGCACTCAAAGTCGCCATACTCCACCAGCGTCACCGCCGCATCGTCCGCACCCTGCCGGTGATCTTCGGAGGAGACTGGAATCTTCAGTACGCTCACTCACTCCTCCTACTTGGGCAGTTTTTCCAGGGCCTCCAGGATGCCATCCGCGCCGGGATTCACCCGGATCGGCGAGAGATAGCTCCAGGTAATGATCCCCTCCTTGTCGATGACGAACAGCGCCCGCTCGCTGATTCCATCCGCGCCGCGGTACACGCCGTACTCCCGCGCCACGGCTCCCTTCGGTTCAAAATCCGCAAGCAGCCGGAAATGCAGGTGGCGGGCTTCGGCAAACGCCTTATGGCACCACGGACCATCCACCGAGATGCCCAGCAACTCGGCTCCCAACTTCTCAAACTCGGGAAGAACCTCGTTATACAGGCCAATCTGGTCGCCGCAGGTCGGGCTCCAGTCAGCGGGATAGAATGCGAGGATCACGGCTTTGCCGCGCAACTCGCTCAGCGAAAAAGTCTCGTGCGGCGCAAATTGCAGCCTGAACTCCGGAGCCTTCGTGCCCGGGGCAAGCAGCCCGGTGACTTCCGTGCCTTGTGTATCGCTCATGCTGTGTTTCCTTTCAAGTGCTTCTTGCCAGACGCGTTGGGCAGAGGTTGCAGCAAGCCATGCCCTGTTACTGAACAGATGCCATCCGGTGCCCCGTGGCTGATAAATATTGATTTACGGGCGCAGCCGCGTGCAACCCCGTGCTGCGCCATTCGCCCCCAATCTTTTGTTCCTCCATATACGCCCGGCGGCCCATGTCAAGTAAACTGGATAGCTATGAATCCCGGAATCGAGAATATTCGCAAACGCGGCAGCCGCATCATTGCCGAGGGTGCCCACATGCTCCCAGCGGCTTCGCTGATGATCGCCGAGGGCGTAATCAGTTCGCTCGACGATCTCAAGAAGCCCTTCGTCACCGTGATCAATTCCTACACCAACCAGATTCCCGGCCACGCCCACCTGGACAAGATCGGCGCGATCGTACGCGACGAACTCAGGACCTTGGGCTTCAACGTCTGGTACGCCAACGTGGGCGGCGCCGTCTGCGATGGCATCGCCATGGGCCACTTCGGCATGAAGTATTCCCTCGCCTCGCGCGAACTCATCGCCGACGAGATTGAGACCATCCTCGGAGCCCATCCCTGCGACGGCTGGATCGGCATTGCCAACTGCGACAAGATCGTTCCCGCCATGTACAACGCCATGGCCCGCATCAACATTCCCGCCGTCTACTTGAGCGGCGGTCCCATGCTGGCCGGGCCCGGCGGCGTCGATCTCATCACGGTCTTCGAGGGCGTCGGCAAGCATAGCGTGGGCAAGATGAGCGAGGCCGAGCTGCGCTCCCTGGCTGAAAAAGCCTGCCCCGGATGCGGAAGCTGTGCCGGTATGTTCACCGCAAATTCCATGAACTGCCTGGGCGAAGCCATCGGGCTTTCGCTTCCCGGAACCGGGACCATGCCCGCCGAACGCTGGGTGGACAGCGACCGCGAGCGCACCGAGCCCAACCCCGATCGCATCGCGCTCTCCCGGCAGGCGGCCCACGCCCTCAAGCGCTGCATCGAGCAGCAAGTGCGGCCCCTCGATATCGTCACCACCCAGGCGCTCACTAACGCCTTCGTTCTCGACATGGCCATGGGCGGCTCCACCAACACCATCCTGCACACCCTGGCGCTGGCTTACTCGGCGGGTGTTCCGTACAACCTCGCACGGCTCAATGAAATCTCGGCGCATACGCCGAACATCTGTAAAGTGTCGCCCAGCCGCCCGGAGGTACACATCGAGGACGTGCATCGCGCCGGAGGCATTCCGGCGATTCTCAAGGAGCTGCAGCGCATCGGTACCACGGAGTTGAAACTCGATGTGCCGACCGTCGCCGGACAACTCGCCGATGCCGTAAACCTCGCGCCCGATGCCGATGGCGACGTCATCCGCCCGGCGGAGAATGCATTCTCGCAAACCGGCGGCCTGGTCGTGCTCTTCGGAAACCTCGCTCCCAAGGGCGCCGTCGTCAAGGTGGCCGGCGTTGCGCCGGAGATGATGGAATACGAGGGTCCGGCGCGCATTTATGAGTCCCAGGAAGATGCCTTGCAGGGCATCCTCGCCGGTGAAGTCAAGGATGGCGACGTGGTCGTGATCCGCTACGAAGGCCCGCGCGGCGGTCCCGGCATGCAGGAGATGCTTTCCCCGACTGCGGCCTTGGTCGGGGCCGGAGTGCGCGCCGCCCTCATCACCGATGGCCGCTTCTCGGGCGGCACCCGTGGCCTCTGCATGTGCCACGTATCGCCCGAGGCCGCTGCCGGCGGCCCCATCGCCGCCGTACACCAGGGCGACCGTATATACATCAACGCCAAGACCTACAAGCTTGAGTTGAAGGTGAGCGACGAAGAGATTGCGCGGCGCCTCCGCGAACTGCCGAAGTTTGAGCCCAAGGTGAAGCGTGGCTGGCTGGCGCGCTACCTGCTCCACGTCACCAGCGCCGACACCGGAGCGGTCTTCGAAATCTAGCGGTGTGCGTCAGACAGATGGCCATGTGTCGTTTTGAAAGGGCACGACTTTAGTCGTGCCGCAAGTGCAATCGAATCAACGGGGCTTCAGCCCCTGAGGGAAGGCTGGCAGGGTAGGCAAGCGATCAAGGCACAAGAAATAGTGGATGCAATTTCCGACGCACTACTCTAGCGCACAGGATTTCTTGCCCTCAGTCGCATTCCCTGTGCCGCGCTCTGCCCCGGATAAAGAAGTCTTGCCATGAAAGGTTGTCTGGATGGCCACCGAAGCCGAATCAAAATCACTTCCCGCCAATGCCTACGAGCCTCTGGCGGAGAACGAGACATACTGCCCCATCGTTCCTGCCGCCGCCCATGAACCTGAGCTGACTTGGCGCTCCATCCTCTGGGGCACCTTCCTCTGCGTCATCTTCACCATCGCTTCGGCGTACTCAGGATTGAAGGTCGGCCAGGTGATGGAGGCCGCCATCCCGATCTCGATCCTCGCCATCGGCCTGGCCCGCGTCTATGCGCGGCGTTCCTCTGTGCTCGAAAACGTCATCATCACCGCCATTGGCGGCTGCTCTGGAGCGGTCGTGGCCGGCGCCATCTTCACCCTGCCCGCGCTCTACATCCTCAAACTCGATCCCAAGCCGGTGCAGACCATCTTCATCTGTGTCGCCGGCGGCTGCCTCGGAGTCCTGTTCCTCATTCCGCTGCGCCGCTACTTCGTGCGCCAGATGCACGGCGTGCTTCCTTATCCCGAGGCCACGGCGATCACCGAGGTGCTGGTCACCGGCGAGCGCGGCGGTTCGCAGGCCAAACTGCTCCTCCAGGCCACGTTGATCTCCGGCGTTTATGATTTCTTCGTCACCACCTTCCAGGTCTGGAAAGAGGTCGTCAGCTTTCAGTGGATTTCCCTGGTCAAGACCCTGGGAGTCAAGGCGCGCATCGTCGTCAGCTTTGACGCCATCAGCTTTATCCTCGGCCTCGGCTACGTCATGGGTCTGCGCAGCTCCATGATCCTCTGCGCCGGCGGCGTCCTGGCCAACCTCGTGCTCGTTCCCCTCGTCTTCTTCGTGGGACAGCACGTCGTCGGCACCGTCTATCCCGGGACCGTCCCCATCGGAGACATGACCGCGGTGCAGATTTATCGCGGCTACGTTCGCTTCATGGGCGTCGGCGCCATTGCCACCGCGGGCATCTTCGGCATCGTCAAAAGCCTCAAGATCGTCGCCAGCTCCTTCAGCATCGCGCTCAAGACCTTCACGCGCGGCGAAGATAAGGACGTGGAACGCACCGACCGCGACCTCCCCATGATCTCGATCCTGCTGGGCGTGGTGGTCAGCGCGATTGGCGTCGCCCTGTTGCTGGGCAGCCTGCGCGTTTCCTGGGCGGTGCTCGGCCTGGGACTGCTGATCACCGTCTTCTTCTCGTTTTTCTTCGCCTCGGTCGCGGCCAACGCCATCGCCACCACGGCGCGCAATCCCGTCAGCGGCATGACCATGCTGACCATCATCATCTCCTCTGTTGTGTTGTTGCGCTTCGGACTCTCCGGCACTACGGGCATGTTCTTCGTCATGGCTATCGCGGGCATGGTTTGCACCGCGCTTTCGGTCAGCGGACAGACCATTACCGATCTCAAGGTGGGCTACTGGATCGGCTCCACCCCGGGGGCACAGGAGAAGGTCAAGTTCCTCGGCGTCATCGCCGCTGCCATCGCCGCCGGTCTCACCATCGTCATGCTGGCGCGCACCTTTCAGTTCGGAGAAGCGGCGCTGGGCGACCTGCGTCCCGTGCTGGCCTCGCCCCAGGCATCCATCATGAAAGCCTTGGTCGAGGGTTTCATGAGCCGCCAGCCGGTGGCCTACGTGCTGTTCGGCGTCGGCGCCATGATCACCATCGCCATGGAGATGCTGGGCCAGCCCTCGCTGATCTTCGCCCTCGGCATGTATCTTCCGCTTGAGCTGAACGCTCCCGCACTGGTGGGCGGATTCCTCTCCCATTTATTGAACAAGAAAGCCGAACGTCAGGACGCCGAAGCCGGACGCACCATCCGCGAACGCGGCGTCATTATCGCCTCGGGTCTCATGGCCGGGGGCGCGCTCGGCGGAGTCTTTGGCGCGGCTCTGCGCCTGTTCCCGTGGTATCGCGAAGACCTCGTGAAGATGCCGTTCTACGACAACCTCTCGGTCTCCGAGTCGGTCTCAGCGCTGATGTTCGTCGCGCTCTGCGCCTACGTGTGGTTCAGCTCGCTCAAGAAAGCGAAGAGTTAAGGAGACGAAGATGGACGCAACAGGAACTTATTGCGCGCAGGCGGTGCTCGGCATCGACACACTCTGGGGCGGCGACGTCATGTGCCCCTCCGGCACCGGACGCTTCATTGCCGACTCCTGGTTCAGCGACGATCCGCTGCCCCTCGCCTACACCACGCCCTCGGCGGCGCGCGTCCGCGAATCCGGCGGCGTCGGTGCCAAACAGATCGACCACGCGGCCATCGATGCCTATCTCAAGGCCGTCGATCTCCCGGCGGCCATCGCCGGCCTCAAGAGCGAAGCCGCAAAGCTCCCCGGCCTGCGCGGCAAGTACCTGCTCGGCCTCACCGTCTCGCTCGAAGTTATGTGGGACCTCGCGCTCGAAATGCTCGGCCAGGGCCCGGCGGTTCCCTACGAGCGCTGCGTGCTGGCTTCGGCCGGCCGCGCACCCGAGCCTTCCGAGCCCCAGGCCAAGCGCCAGCGCGTCGCGGAACTGCTTTCCCGCGCCAGCCACTCCTCGCACGATCCCGCCTCGCTGCTCGCCGCCGTGGACGCATGGCGCAACGCCCGCGTCACTCCCATGGCCAGCGTGCGCACCCTCAGCTCGGCGGTCATCGCCTACTTCGACCAGCTCAGCAGACAGCATCTCTCGCCCTTCCTGCCGCCGGAGCTCGCCACTGTTCCGCGCGCCAACATCGACTTCATGCCCATCAAGGATGCCTGGTTCTCCGGCTCCATGAACTACGTGGGCCGCGCCCGCAACTCCGACCGCTCGCCGCGTTACGAGGCGACCTACGAGATCAACGCTTCGCTGCAAATCTCCGTGCCGGAGTTCTATCAGTTGATCAGCCACGAGGTCGTACCCGGACACGTCACCACCTTCGCCTACCTGCAGAATCTTTACGTGCGCGGCCTCGCCGGCTTTGAAGCCACCGTCCTCACCATGAACACCCGCGCCGCCGCGCTCTTTGAAGGCATCGCCAACAACTCTATTCTGATCGCCCACGGCGCCACCGAACTCGACCAGCTTCCCGACGAGGATATGCAGATCGGAGCCCTGCTGGCTCTGCTTCAGGACGACGCCAAGAATCAGTCCAGCTTCCTCACCTGGGGCCAGGCCCGTCCGCAGCCCGAGGTCGCCAGAGTCCTGCGCAACGAATTCCTCGTCAGCGAAGAGCGCGCCGACAAGCTGAGCGGCGCCTGGGGGCGGCATCCCTTGCTCGGACGCATGTACCTTCCGGCCTACCGAGCCGGTACCGAAAAGGTCGCCGAGTGGCGCAGAAAGTATCCAGCCGAAAAGGTTCTCCCGGTCATCTACGGCTGTTGCGGCATGGTCGATGTCTGCACGGCGGAAGAACTGCTCGAAGGCAAGGTTTAGTATTAAAGAGAAGGCACAACCATGCAATTACGCAATTTTGGCAACCTCGACTGGAAAGTTTCCGCATTGGGATTCGGCTGCATGCGTCTACCCACCGCCACCGGAGACCGTCTCAGCCCTGACATTAACGAACCCGAAGCCATTCGCATGATTCGCCACGCCATCGACCAGGGCGTGAACTATCTCGACACGGCCTATCCCTACCACAGCGGCCAGAGTGAAATCGTTCTCGGCAAGGCGCTCCAGGACGGCTATCGCGACAAGGCCAGGCTGGCGACCAAGCTTCCCGTCTGGATGGTCGAGAGCCCCTCGGACTTCGACAAATTGCTTGGCGAGCAACTCCGCAAATTGCAGACCGACCACATCGACTTTTACCTCCTCCACTCCTTGAACAAAAGCCGCTGGCGCGACATTGTCCTCAAACACGATCTGCTCGCCAAAGCCGCCGCGGCCATCGCCGACGGACGCATCCGCCATCTCGGCTTCTCTTTTCACGACGACTACGAGGCTTTTGAGGAGATCGTCCAGGGCAGCGACCTGTGGAGCTTCTGCCAGATTCAGTACAACTACATGGATACGGAAACCCAGGCGGGCATGCGCGGCCTCAAGCTTGCGGCAAGCCGAGGACTCGCCGTCGTCATCATGGAGCCCTTGCTCGGCGGCCGCCTTGCCGATCCGCCAAAAGACATCCGCGCCATCATGGAGAGCTTCCCGGAGCGTTCACCCGCCGAATGGGCTCTGCAATGGCTCTGGGATCAGCCCGAAGTTTCCGTCGTGCTCAGCGGCATGACCACCATGCAGCAGGTGGAAGAAAATCTGCTCTCCGCCAACCGCTCCTGTCCCGACTCTTTCACCGCGCCCGAGCATGAGTTGATCGCGCAGGCCAGGGAACTGTATCGCGCCCGAACCGTGATCCCCTGTACCAAGTGCGGCTACTGCATGCCCTGTCCCAACGGCGTCAACATTCCCGGCAACTTCGAGTACTTCAACTACGCCCATCTGTTCGACGACCTTGCGGGCGCGCGCTTCAAGTACAAAGTCTTCCTCACCGAGGAGCAGCGCTCCAGCGCCTGCATCGCCTGTGGCACCTGCGAAGAACTCTGTCCGCAGAAAATCGCCATCCGCGAATGGATGCCCAAGGTAACCGCCCTCCTGGCCTGAGCAGTGATGCTAGCTCCCGCGCCCGTCATCACCCTGTCACTTCCCCAAACACCCGGTGATCGCCTCAATCACGCGCTTCGTCTCATGCACGTCGCGAACGCAGATCGACAGCACCCCGATTTCCTTGGGCGGATAGTCGTTGCCGCCGGGAAAGATCGCGTCCCCGACAAAGATCATCTCTTCGATGCTGATGCCGAGAATGTCGCGCAGCTTGCGGATGCCGTACGCCTTGTCGATTCCGGGCTTGGTCACGTCAATCGAAGTGCTGCCGCCCAGGCGCACGGAAAACTCCGGAATATAGTTTTCGAGGATAGCCGCGATCTTCTTCCGCTTGGCGTAATCCGGGTCCCACTTTTCTTTTTCCGCCAGCGGCGCCTGCTGTCCCAGCGCGGAGAACGTAATCTGGCTGCCGCGGTCCTCGATGATCTCTCCCCACACCTTCTCCGGCTTGAATCCCGTATCCGCCAGCGCGCGGTTCAGCGAACTGATGATCTTTTCTTTATCCGCGGCAGTGAACTCGTCGGCGTAGAGCTTGTTCCATTTCCCGTCGTACTGGAAAAACTTGGTTCCGCACGTTGGCAGCAGCAGCAGGTTGTCCATGCTCTGCCCCTGCGCCAGGTTTGAGACCACCTGTTTTTCAAACTGCGGCCAGTCGCCGCCGGAGATCACGGCAACCTTGGCGACTGCCAGCAGGCCATTCAGCAGCCCGGCCATTTCGGCATCCAGAGACGATTTGCTTTCCGCCAGCGTGCCGTCCAGATCGAACACAATCAGCTTCTTCAAGATTTTCATCACCTCGATCTACGTCTGAATCTTACCCCATGCCTCCTGCCTTCTGTTTTGCTGGGCATCCCGGCGCCTCTGCGATACACTTTGCCCCATGCCGCCAGAATCCATCGCCACGCGGATCGCCGCGTTCTGGGAGCGCATCGCGCGCTTCTTTCGGCGCGCCGGCACTCCAGCGCCTCACCTACGCACCGGCCGCCGGGGCGAGCAACTGGCCGACTCCTTTCTGCGCCGCCAAGGCTACACCATCCTCGCGCGCAACTGGCGATGCCAGGGCCGCCGTGGCGAAATCGATCTCATCGGCTGGGATGGCGATGTCCTCTGTTTCATCGAGGTCAAGACCCGCGGCAGCCATGGCATGGTACCCGCCGAACTCGCCGTAAACCGCGCCAAGCAGCATGAACTGCGCGGCATGGCCGCCCTCTATCTCCACCACGCACAGCGCCATCCGCCGTCCCGTTTTGATGTGGTCAGTGTCTATCTGGTACCAGGTCAGTCTCCTGAAATTGATCTTTTCAAAGACGCCTTTCCTTGGCGTACTATGGGTGGAAAGCGCCGCCTTCGCTTCTAGCGGCGCAAGGGGAACGCAGGTGCCAGAGCTCAGAAAAGATCCGGTGGTTGGACGTTGGGTCATCATATCCACGGACCGCGCCAAGCGGCCCAGCGACTTTCTCCGCAACAGGGTTGTGCAGAAGGGCGGGTTCTGCCCGCTGTGTCCGGGCAATGAAGCGAAAACCCCCTCCGAGGTCCTCGCCTACCGTCCCGAATCCAACGGCAGCGGCCAGAAAAACGGCTCCGGCTGGACCGTGCGCGTCGTTCCCAATAAATTTCCGGCGCTCGGCATCGAAGGCACGCTCAACCGCCAGGCCGAGGGCATGTTTGACAAGATGAACGGTCTCGGCGCGCATGAGGTCATCGTCGAAACCCCCGACCACACCGCCCATCTCGCGCTGCTCCCGCAGAAGAGCATTGAGAGCGTGCTCTGGGCATGGCGCGACCGCATTGTCGATCTCAAGCAGGATCGCCGCTTCAAGTACATCATGATCTTCAAGAACCACGGCGAGGCCGCCGGGGCTACCCTGGAACATCCCCACGCCCAACTGATCGCCTTGCCCATCGTGCCCAAGCACGTCAGCGAGGAACTCGAGGGAGCCAAGCAGTATTTCACCATCAAGGAGCGCTGCATCTTCTGCGACATCCTGCGCCAGGAGATGGAAAATCCGCTGCGCGTGGTCAGCGAAAACGAGGACTTCCTCTGTTTCGCGCCCTTTGCGCCGCGCTTCCCCTTTGAGACCTGGATCTTTCCCAAGCGTCACGAGTCGGCCTTCGAAAATCTTTCCTCCCACCAGATGATCAATCTCGCGGCGGCCCTCAAGCAGTTGCTCCTCAAGTGCGAAATCGCGCTCGACAGTCCCGCCTACAATCTCGCGTTGCACACCGCGCCCTTGCAGGAGAACTCCCTCGAGTACTACCACTGGCACATCGAATTCATTCCCAAGCTCACCAACACGGCCGGCTTCGAGTGGGGCACGGGCTTCTACATCAACCCCACGCCGCCCGAGGAGAGCGCCAAGTTTCTGCGCGAGGTCAACGTCCCCGCGGGATTCCAACCCGTGAAGTAGCCGCCGGCGCAACCATCGCCTGGGCAGGAGTCCGCCTCCTGCTCGTTTCTTCGCTCGTTCGAGCCGGCTCCGGAGGCCGATGGATCACAAGCCCGAATGGTCGAGCGAGCGCGAAGCCCGGGAGCGTGCCTCCCAGCCCCTCGAATCGGTGGCGTCCGCCGAACCCCTTGCGCCCCAGGTAGGCGGCGCCAGCGGTGATATGCCCCTCATGATCCGCGCCCTGCGCCATCGCGATTTCCGCTGGTTCTGGGGCGGCAACTTCCTTTCCAACATCGGCACCTGGATGCAGAACGTCGCCATGGGGTGGCTCGTCCTGCAACTCGCCACCTCCAATCCCGCCTTCTGGCTGGGCGTCATCGGCTTTGCCTCCAGCGCTCCCATGCTGGCGTTTTCACTCCTCGGCGGAGTCATCGCCGACCGCATCAATCGCCGCAAGCTCATGCTGGTTACCCAGTCGGCCATGATGATCCTCGCCTTCCTCTTGTGGGGACTCATGGTGGCGCACCGCATGAGCCTGCCCCTGCTCGTGCTCATTTCCTTCACCACGGGAATCGCCATGGCGCTCAACAACCCCAGCTACCAGGCCATGGTGCCGCAACTGGTGCCGCGCGAGGATCTGGCCAACGCCATCGCCCTCAACGCCGCCCAGTTCAACATGTCGCGCGTCGTCGGACCGACACTGGGCGGCTTCGCCATGGCATGGTTCGGAATCAAGGGCAACTTCCTGCTCAACGCCCTCAGCTTCGTCGCCGTGCTCATCGCCCTCACCCGCATCAGCTATCCGCCGCTCTATCCCGCCGGCGAAAACACCATGTGGGACGACCTCAAGGAAGGTCTGCAATACGTCTTCGAGCGCAAGGACCTGTTCACCCTGCTCTCCATGACGGCCGTCGCCAGCGTTCTCGTGATCCCATACATTACCTTCATTCCGCTCTTCGCCAAGCAGATCCTTCACCTCGACGAGCGCGGCTTCGGCCTCCTCATGGCCGCCAACGGCGGCGGCGCATTCCTGGCCGCCGTCACCATGGCCTTCACCCGTCACCTCAGGCATGGCGGACGCGTGGTCTTCCGCGCCTCGCTCGCCTTCTACGCCTTCGTCGCCTGCTTCGCCCTCTCGCACCATCTGTGGCTCAGCGCGCTCACCTTGGTCGCCACCGGATACTTCATGGTCCTCATGATCGCTACCGTGAATGTCATGCTGCAGCATCTCTCCGAGGACAAGATGCGCGGCCGCGTCATGAGTATCTATGCCACCGCCTTCCTCGGCTTCGCCCCGCTCGGCAGCCTCATGGCCGGCTCCCTCGCCGGAACCTTCACCGCCCCGGTCTCCATCGCCGCCATGGCCATCGCCGCCATCGTCATCAACTCCGTCATCTACCGCATGAGTCCCGAACTGGGAAGGCTGGAATAGGGGAAGCCGGCTACGGTCGCCTGAATCAGTCACAGAATATGTAGATTCGCTCTAGCAGGGAAGTGTTTGCCCAGGATGGCCAGAAAGCCGGGTACCCCGTTCAACCTTCTGTTGGTTGGGCGGGGCTTTTGATCTTGCTGTTGTTGTTGTTTTGGCTGTTGCTGTTGATGTGGGACTCGACCTACGCCGTCTCCGCCGCTCTCTTCGCCAGTCCCACCTTCACGCCTTTCGCCGCGGCTTCCTTCACTTCCACAATCCCCAGCTTCTGCTTCAGTTCCGGCAGCGCCGCGCGCATCGATTCCTCGCCCACGGCGATCAGCTCGTGGACCCTCGTGAAGTCGTCGAACACAAAGCCGTCCACGTTCGGATGCAGCAGCAGGTCGGCGTCCTTCTCCCACTGCGGCGTCATCCGCGTCTGCGCAATCGAGAAGCACTGCCCGATCACGTCGAAGAAATGCCGGGGCGCTCCCGTCTGGGTCCAGTGCGACACCAGGTGAACTCCCAGCACGCAATCGATTCCCATCTGTTTCAGCGGCGTCGCCGGCACCTCGTAGCTCAGCATGCCGTCCACGTGCAGCACTCCGTTGATCGACACCGGAGTGAACATGCCCGGATAGGCGCAACTGGCGCGCACTGCATCCGAGATCGATCCCTTGCGGAAGATGGCCGGCTGTCCGCTCACCAGCTCGGTGGCCACCACCACCAGCGGCGTGTGCAGCTCGGAGAAATCCTTGCACGGCAGCGTGCGCGTCAGAAACGTGCCCAGCCGGTCGTTCGAGCAGAAGCCGCCGCGCTCCAGCGTCCAGCGGGCAAAGTCCTTGAAGCGCAGGCGGCCGCCGATCTCGGCCAACTGCGCCGCCGACAGCCCGCTGCAAAACGCCGCGCCCATGATCGCGCCCGAGCTCGTCCCGGCAATCGCGGCAACCGGAATCTGCGCCTCCTCCAGAACCCTCAGCACGCCGATGTGAACCATGCCGCGCGCAAAGCCTCCGCCCAGGGCCACGCCCAGGGTGCGCTGCGGCTTAACCGTCGGAGTCTTCGGAGCGCCGCTCAACTGCCGGAAGAAAACTTCAATGGATCGCGAAATCTGCGCAAACGCTTTCATGCCCGTCGTCCTCTCTCGATGCAAACCCTGCAATGGAAAACCAAGTTGCGATCCAGAACCGTTACTCTCTGGGTGCGCCGTCAAACGTGTCCACTCGCGCCCCATAGGCCGCGATCCTACATCGATTCGCCAAAGATATCCAGAGATTCAAGCAAAGGCTTGCCTCCGAGGCCATACTTTGCGAACATGGACGCA